>CEQE01058329.1_pt1 | contig 33950 bp, 32 predicted proteins | sample 356201 | NCBI WGS metagenome assembly CEQE01 (sample SAMEA2619970, study PRJEB7988) | marine metagenome | biome: marine biome (ENVO:00000447); feature: mesopelagic zone (ENVO:00000213) & marine oxygen minimum zone (ENVO:01000065); material: "saline water (ENVO:00002010), including plankton...
GTGTACTCTCGGCCTAACTTAGGCCATCTTTTTCAGACCTTCAAAATTCCCCACCGCTGCGTGGGGTGGATATTCGAAGTCGTTGTTCATTCAAAGGGGGTGGTCACCTTATCCAGACCGTCCTGCATTACCTTCTAGGGTTTGCGTGGCAGCTACAGGTCGGCAATAGCGCCTTCGAAAACCTCTGCGGCAAAAGCGATTGTTTCTGATAGAGTCGGGTGGCAATGGCAATGTATTGGCGAGAGATTTCGGTACCGTGGGGTGAATCGGACCCTTTCGGATTGGTGTATTACCCAAGGATAGTGGCCTGGTTTAATGATACCGAGCATGAGTTATTCAGAACTATTGGCTACCCAGTCGATCAGATGATTCGCCAAGACCGTACCACCTTTGTGATGGGCGAGATTCACTTTCGTTTCATCGGCCCGGCAGCCTACGGTGACCGCGTGATGACCAAGATCAGTCTGGAACAGATTGGTGAGCGCACCCTTCACTGGAACTGTATAGCAGCTAATCATGCCTCAGGCGATCTGATCTGTGAGGGTCGGGCCGTTCGAGTCTATGCCCGGATTCAGGAGGATGGCAATCTTAAGTCGTTCCCGATTCCAGACAGCATGCGAAAGACTCTTGAGGACTTAGGAACTGTAGACCAGCTCGGGGGTGGACTGATTCCACCTCCAGACCTTCAACCGGAAGAATAAGAATCAGATTCATCCGCCAGGTCAACCCATTTAGTCCGTACCGGTAGTCGCACCTGCAATCAAGTTCAGCACCCGACCTCATTGGCGGGCGGAAAACCTGCCTACAATAACGCCCCAGTAACAGGGCTAAGGGATTCTAGATAGTTTCCACTGGATGGTTTAACTGTGGTTCCACCAATCCAATGGTCAAGTTGCTTTAGATTGGCTACAGAGGTTGTACTAGACGTTTGATTGTTCATGGGATATCGAAAGAGTTGACTATGAAATATTAGCAAGCACCCCAGTGATCTCGAATCCACGCCTTTTTTAGGTTGGTTCTACAACGTGATCCGGGTATTGGATTTTAAGTTGATCAATCCGTAACACCAGGCAGTGAAGTAGATTTCGTTTTGTTGCCTTTCTTTTGCATCTCCTGATTCATAGTAAAACATTTTAATCCGCACCGGCTTTCCAGGGAGAAACAATACAACCAGAAAACTCCAGTATCGTACGATCCTCCAATTTCGGGAAACTTTCACAGCGCGAAACCCCCATAATCAGTGCCATGCAGGTCCCATGTATCTCCTCAGCCCCCGTCGGCAATGGCACGGTGAGCCTGGCATCTATCGCAATAGGACTGACTTTTGTAACTTGGAACTGGTGTACATATTTCATATTCAATCCCTCCATTTAGGATGGGACGTAAGAATCCTCGGGAACCTGTGCCAAAAACATATGCCTGTCTTTCGCGTGGCTCAACTGGGTGAGAAATACCAAAGAAAAGCCCCGCCTAAGCGGGGCTTTTTGATGGGCCACCGAATTCACCCTATGGCAGTACCCATTCTCCTTTCCAGGAAAACTTGGTGTTACTACCATCAGCAGTGGTCGGGCCGCCGGGTATGCAAACGCCGCTCCCGGTTACACCCGCGTACTTTCCGGTCCCGCCATACATTGTCCAATGGCAATCGCTGAAGTCGGGCGTCATTGAATGATTGGTTGCTATGAACGTATCTCCGTCAATGTCAGTTGCAGAACAAACTCCGCTAAAGGCTACAGGCGCTCCCTCTGCAGACAGCAACATCGCTCCATTGCAGTCAGCAACAACCACGGCAGGAAAGTTCGCTTCGGATGGATCCTGAATCCAGAACTCATGGGTCGTCTGCTTAATCAACGTGGAGCCATCCGCCAATGGGGTTGCTGTCGAAGATGTCTTGCCACCGTAGCCATGCCCGCTGGTCGGCACTACTGTTTCGGCTATAACTGGCCCACCCAGCAACAACCCGGTGGCTGCAAGAATGATTGAAGTCTTTATTGCTTTCATTGCATATTCCTCTTTTTAGAATGTCTTGTCATAGTAAGACTATGAGGAATACTTATCAACATCGCCTGCACGGCCCTTGATTGAACCGGTTTAGATAATACCTAAGCAAAATAGATTTACGGAAAGCTTGGAATAGCAGTCAAGAAGAGCTGCATTTTCTCTAGACGAACAGAAGGCACGCCCCGCCCGGTAACTGGCGGGGCAAAATCGAGATCAGCAATGGGCCAATGGCTTTAGAAGACCCTGCTCGGGCCCAAAACCATTATTCCCCCAGGGCCTTCGCCCATTGCTGAGAGTCATCAAACGCGTGGAAAGTGCGGATCTTTCCATCCTCGACGACAAAATAATGTCCAAAGTAAGCGTCCAGACCCTCACCCGTTGCCCGCAGGTGACAGAAGACATCATTGCCTGATTCGAAACAGTGCTCCATTTCCAGATGGAATCCCGGTATCACACTTGGAATCTTGGCAAGAAAATCATTCACCCAGCTGCTGAAGCCATGATACTCACCGGACAGACTGTGTGTACCGTTCATCTTGAACACCATGTCCTCGTGACACAACGCTGCCATCCCTTCAATATCACCTTCCTTGAAACACCCGTATCCTTTTAACACCTGTTCCAGTGCTGACATATCCAACTCCTCTTTTCGGTAGACCGTGGAAAGAGTGTAGCTCAGAAAAGCGGATATTCCCCCTAGAAAAGGGTGGTATTTCCCGGCTAGTGGCGCACCGTCGCAGACTCGGAAAACTTTAATATTTGAATTGAAAACTCGCCAAAATGAAGATCCCGGCGGGACCGTTTAAGCATCCTGATGGTAGGATGGCGCTGAGTTTGGGCTCTGGCTCACCACAGCCAGACAACACATTACCGTCCAATAGGTCGTGATGCTTGGCTATTAAGAAATCAACAGCGTGGCTTAAAGACACGGTTTTTTTCGGAGACCGCTACAACCGCATGTGGCGCCTGCTGGGGATCATGCTCGTTGTTCTGTGTTTTGGGCTCACACTGTATTATTCCCTGCCATGAATGGGAACCACCCCATCGCAGCAGCGGATTCCGCCATTAGCCCCTCAGTGGCGGATCAACTCGCGCGCGAGCGCGATCTTTATACCGAACGCAACCCGAATAGTTTCGCGATTTTCCAGCAGGCAAAGGGGGCGCTTCCCGGAGGCAACACCCGCACGGTTTTGCATTATTCACCGTTTCCCGTCGTCGTGAAACGGGCCCAAGGCGCACACATCGAAGATGTCGATGACCATCACTACCAGGACTTCCTCGGTGAGTACACAGCGGGCCTCTATGGTCACAGCCATCCCGAGATCATCGCTTCGCTATCGGAAGCGCTATCTCAAGGTCTCACCTTTGGCGGCCCGACCGAACGTGAGGCGCAGCTTGCGGGCTTGATCTGTGAGCGCTTCCCGGCTGTTGAACGGCTTCGCTTCTGTAACTCGGGAACCGAAGCCAACGTGCTGGCCTTAAGCAGCGCCAGGGCCCATACCGGTCGCACAGATATCATGGTCGTTGACGGCAGCTACCATGGCGGTGTGCTCAGCTTCGCCGGCGAGAATCCGTTAAACGCGCCCTTCCCCACCCACCGTATCCCCTTTAATGATCCCGATGCCGCGGTTGAAAAGATTCAGAACGCGGGGAACGCGCTTGCCGCTGTCATTGTCGAGCCCATGATCGGTGCCGGCGGCTGTATCCCGGCTCGCCCCGGCTTTCTTGAAGCCCTGCGTGAGGCGACTGAAAAGACCGGCGCTCTTCTGATCTTTGACGAAGTCATGACATCCCGCCATGGGCCAGACGGACTGCACGGCATGCTCGGTATTCGCCCTGATCTCGTCACCTTCGGCAAGTACCTTGGCGGTGGCTTGAGTTTCGGGGCATTCGGCGGGCGCGCGGATATCCTCGAGCGTTTTGATCCAAGCCGTCCTGATGCCTGGCCGCACGCGGGGACCTTCAACAACAACATCCTGAGCATGACGGCAGGCTATACCGGACTCAGCAAAGTGTTTACCCCCCGGATCGCAAAGGCATTCTTTGAGACCGGCGAAGGCTATCGCAACCGTCTTGAGACTTCTTTATCCCCCCTGGGTCTGCCGGTTCAGATCACCGGCATGGGCTCCATGATGGCGCTTCATTTCGGTAGGGAGAAACCCGTTACCCCCTATCCTCACCCATCCGGGTTTTCAGACCTTTACCAACTCATTCATTTGAAGATGATGGCGAGGGGTCAGTTTTACGCAAGACGCGGAATGATCAATGTCTCTCTGCCGGTTACAGATGAGATGTTCGGCAAATTCGAAGCCGCACTGGTGTCTGTCGTCGAAGACTGCACCGACGCGATTCTTGAGATTGTGTCTCCCTGAAACCAAAACGCCCCGCTGAGCGGGGCGTCGTGATTGGCTGTCACAGTAAACGCTGTCACCGGACAGGGTATCGTTGAAACTACGAGAGGGTGCTCCCGTGCTCCATGCAGACACCAAAGCTCACTGTGACGGTTCCTGAATCACTAGACATTGGATCACCCCCTTATTTATCGGCTGAAAGGATCTTCAGTCTACCCTTGAGTTCGGCCGGGCGCAATCAGCCCACGAGACTCATTATCCGTATTGTTCACGCAGTTTCTTCTTGTCGATCTTGCCCACGCTGGTCTTGGGGATCCCCGACACGAGTTCAATCCGCTGGGGTACGGCCCATTCGCTGATCACGCCCTTTTCAGCCTGGCGTTGAAACTCACTCTTCACGGCATCGGGGTTAGGTGATTGCTCCCCGGCCGCCAGCAGCAGTAACGGCCGCTCACCCCATTTCTCGTCAGCAATCCCGATCGCAGCCGCCTCGCTCACGCCTTCACAGGTGAGCGCAATATCCTCAAGCTCAAGCGAAGAGATCCACTCGCCCCCGCTTTTAATGACATCCTTAAGCCGGTCCGTGATCTTGAGATAGCCCGCCTGATCCACATGACCGATATCGCTGGTGTGCAGATATCCGTCCTGCCAGAGTTCTTCCGAGCGCTTGGGGTCGTCGAGATAGCCCTGCGTGAGCCAGGGGGCGCGTACCACCACTTCGCCGGTGCTTGCGCCATCGCGAGGCACCTCATTGAGATCAGAATCGACGACCTTAAGATCCACAAGCGGAATCGGCCTGCCCGCCTTGCACCGGATCTCCATCCTGTCGGGATCATCCGGCGGGGCCTCATCCGCGTTCAGCTGTGCGAGGGTCAGCACCGGGGCTGTCTCGGACATCCCATAACCGCCGAAGACATCGATCCCAAGATCACGCGCCCTTTGCGCAAGCGCCGGCGGTAACGCCGAACCACCGATAATCACTTTCCACCTGGAAAGGTCCAGTTTTTCCACCGCGGGATCACTCAACAGCATGTGCAGAATCGTGGGCACACAGTGCGAGAACGTGACCTTCTCTTTTTCGATCAGTGAAAGAAGCCTGGCAGGCTCGTATCGGCCGGGGTAAATCTGTTTAAGGCCCAGCATGGTCGCGACATACGGCATGCCCCAGGCATGGACATGGAACATGGGCGTAATCGGCATGTAGACATCATCCACGTGGACCCGCCCCTGCCCGGCCGCGCTGGACAAACCCACGGCCACCCCCAGGGTGTGCAGCACAATCTGGCGCTGGCTGAAATACACCCCTTTGGGGTTTCCCGTGGTCCCGGTGGTGTAAAACGTCGTCGCCCGGATATTCTCGTCAAAATCAGGGGCATCAAACTCCGTGGATGCGCCGCTCAGCAGGTTTTCGTACTCATCATCAAAGACGTCCTGGTTTGAAGGGTTGTCGGGGTCGCCGGACGGGTCGGTAAGGCGAAGATATTTTTTGACGGTAGGCGTTTTTCCTTCGAAGCCCTCGAGCAGCGGTACAAAATCATCGTGCACCAGAAGCGCCGTATCGCGGGCGTGGTTAATGGTGTAAAGAATCTGTTCTGGCGCAAGGCGGATATTGATGGTGTGCAGCACCGCACCAATCATCGGCACCGCAAAAAAGCATTCGAGGTAGCGATGACTGTCCCAGTCCATCACCGCGACGGTGTCGCCGGGTCCGATGCCGAGACCTTTAAGGCCGGTGGCAAGGCGGCGCACCCGTTCGAAAAAATCTTCGTAACTAAAACGCAGCTCACCGCCGTAGACAATCTGCTGTTCCGCGTGCTGGGCTGAAAGCCTCGAGAGCAGATGCCGGATCAGCAGCGGGAATTCATACGCGGAAGGCGTTTTCGGTATCTGGTGGTCAGCCATGGTGTGTCATGTTACCCGATCTGTGATTAGCCCACGCAAAGCGGATGATTCGGGCCGAGTGGTGATCTGGTGACAGAGCCGCCGGTGAAGTGCCGGTGGGAAACTCGCCTAAATTATCCCCCGCCGTAAAGAAACAGCGCGGTAGTCCGTTCGAATGTCCAGAACGCTCCCGCGACGCCAACAGCATAACCCGGAATTCGCCTGAACCACGTCGGGAGACTTCGTGTTCGCAGAGGGAGTACGAGCCCAAGAACCAGAACAATGAAGCCCACTTGCCCGATTTCAACACCCAGATTAAAGAGCAACACTGCGACAATCATCTCGCCGATCGGCAGGTTGAGTTCTGCAAGGTCGCTTGCGAAAGCGAGCCCGTGTACCAGGCCAAATCCAAACGCCACCAGCCACGGATATCGGATAGTAAATGAGTCTTTTCCCGCCCACTTCCTCGCCACCTCGACACCGAGGATTAAAATGGATAGGGCAATCGCGGTCTCTACGTTAACGGGCCCTACCCAGGGACCTGCCCAACCGACCGTGGCCGACCCCAGGGTAAGGCTGTGCGCGATGGTGAACGCGGTGACCGTCTTCAGAAGCGCCCAGCGGCCCTGAGCCAGCAGCAGTAACCCAACCAGGAACAGCAAGTGGTCTACGCCGCTGAGGATGTGCTGGACACCAAGCCGAAGATAAAAGACCCACCCGGAATGTCCATCTGCGCCTGCACTCCCGAGATATGCTGACGGTTGTTCTCCATTCAGCAAAATAGTTCGGGGGCTTGCGTGCCCGATCCACTTGTAGCGCACCAGCACATCATTGCCTGCCGCCCCGAGGCCATCAATTGCGATGGTCTGTCCTTCCAGCCCGGACGTACAGCGCAACGTGGCTCGATAGATCCAGGCAGAGGACTCGATGACGCTCTCAAGGTCGCCTTGCAAATGGCACGAGCTCGGGAACCGCGGTGCAATAGGGAGCAGCCTGCCCTGCTGAAGGGGAACCTTCCAAAGGACACTGTAAAGACCCGACGTTTGCTGCTCGAGTTCGAGATACCCCGGCAACAGTTGGTGTGATGAGGCTATCGGCGAGTGCATCAGTCCCAGCACCAGAACCGCCCAGCACCACCCCAATCTGTGCTGAAGCACCGGCTTCACGACTTGGGATGGGCGGGTCGGACAATACGGTATTTTTCCAGCAGCCTTTGATAAAGCGCATCCTGCTGCATCCGGCGCTGATCAATTCGCCAGTCTCTTTCCACCCGCTGGCGAATCAGTTCGAGCGGCACAACTTCGCCGGGATGGATTTTCTCAACTTTGACGAGATGCTCTCCATAGCCTGAGGACAATGGCCCGGTCCAGATGCCGGCGGGCTGGTGAAGAAGTGCTTTTGCAAACTTCCTGCCAAAGCGCGTCGCGATTTCAGACTGATCAGTATCGCGCCACTCGGGCTTCAGCAGCACCGGGCCGCCATCAATCGCCTCAAGTTCTTCAGCCACCTGCGTTCCATTGAGTCTTTTCAGCAAGCGGTCAACCTCTGACTCAAGGTCAGCGCCTGCCTTTTCTGGATCGAGAAACACCTGGCGGAACGAGATCTTCGTCTGCCGTCGATACTGTTGAGGGTTATCTTGGTAGTAGTCTTTGAGTTCCTGGTCCGTTGCCTCGCGGTCCTGGGACCCATCAACGCTAATAAACTCAATCTTTTGCCGCAAACGTTGGCGAATAATCGCGTCGTCTCTATCCAATCCCAGTGCCATTGCCTCGCGCACAAAAACCTCGGTACGAATGTAATCATCGATAAGCCGGGTCAGTTCACTCTGGGTCGGGGGCCTTTGCCAAGTCCGGACAAAGGCTTGGGTCAGGTTGGCTATCCGGGCCTCTGAGACGAGGATCTCGCCTTCCGGAGCGACGTTCTCCGGGCGTAACATTTCATAACTGCCAAAAAGCAACGCCCCAAGGACAATGAAATGAACAATCGGCTCCTGAAGAGCCGATTTCAATTGTCTGGCAAACGTTCGGGAAAAAACCAAATCAACACCCCCATATGGACCCGCCCCAAAAGTCAGGATCCGGGACCGGATGCCATTCTGCCGCCCGCTCCCGGATCAGGATCGCGGCCAGCTACGGGTTGTACCAGATCGGCGAGGTGAAGGCGCGTTCCTGGATGGATGCGGGAACGTCCATCGGCCGCTCAACCCCGAAAAATTTGGCATCGTAGGTTGTCCATCGGGGTGTGGGTATTTCCATGACCCGAGCGTAATAGAACGCTTTCTCCTTTGGATCAAAATCAGGATCTTCCCAGAAGGCGTGCAGAAACGGGGCACCGATCGAGTTTGCATAGATGGCTTCCTCCACATCCACCGTGTTGCCGGCTTCTTCATGGCAACGTCCATCCGCCCCTATGGTCCTGCCATCAGAGACGGCGACATCGTAAACGCGCTCGTGTGTCTTGCCCGACGCATCCAGCCATCCCTTGATAATCTGGACGCGGTCGAGGTTTGCGCCGTCGGGGTCACGCAGAGCACGGACCAGTAGCTTCGGAGACTTTTCGGAGGCGTTCAGGTCACCACCCATCGGCACGCCGTGATCATAACCATGCTCTGCAAAATCTGAACGGTAAAGATCAGACGCCTCGAAACCGAATCCGGCAAATACCCTTACGCGCAGGCGGGTCCCGGTCGTCCCAAACGTTTCTTTTCTCGCCATGGCATCCCACAAGGCTTCCCGGGTGTTCTCCCGGGCCCAGACCGCAGCGAGGCCCGATGCGGCTGCCTGGGCGTGGCGTATGGTGTAGTCCCTGCCTTGTGGATCCGGCAGATAACCGGTGATTTTTTCCTGAAAACGAATCGGGTCCGCCGTAGGCTCTACGGCCGAAATCTTGCCAAAGAAATTATCTTCAGTGGTCGAGGACAATGAGGTATGCGTATCAGTACTGCCCACGACGCCAAACTTGAAGGGGTTGGCGCCGAGGCTTGCCTCATAGGCGAGACCGCGCTTGTGCGCTTCACGCGAGTACTCCCGGGGTATCATGTCCGGATCCTTTGCGCCCCCAAAACTGCCCTTGTCCCAGATCTCAAACCCGGCAAACTCATCCTGCGGTGACAGCATGGGATGGGTCTCACCGGTACCTTTCATCTGGGTAATCTCATAGAGCGGCTCCCAGCGCGACCGCCGCTCGGCGTAATCGGCATCGAGCGGTTCCCGGCTGGTAAAGGTGACATCGTCGAACATCAGCCCGTTCGAAAGGTTACCGCCGTGCGCAATCGCCAGCACCCTGCCCCCGGACTTCTGCTCATAGTCACTCATCCACTGCCACAGGTCCTCGGGGTCTTCAGAGTCGTAGACCGACATCGGACTGATCGTATCCGCCTTCTTTTTATCGTCACGGAAAATCACATTCCGGTGAAGATTGGCGCCACTTGGTGTGGATGTCCACTCGTAGCCGATCAGCGCTGTGAACTGGCCCGGATTGTTGTGATCTTCAGCAATCTGCGTCAGACGTTGCCACATGGATGTTTGCAGGCCTTCAATGTCGGCAAGCGGGTCTTCTTTCTTGGTGACCTGAGCGCCCCAGGCGGCGTAGGCGTCACCCGCCTTCCCACTCTTGGTCAGATCGTGGACCGTCTTGCCCCATTCATTCTCCATCAAGCGGGGGTCCGATTCCTCGATGAGAGGGGCTAGTCCAAGATTTTCTGCGTGATCGGCCACCACGAGAAAATCAAGCGGCCGCTGCAGGCGCGTTTGAACACCGTTACTGGAAATGACTGCTTCACCCTTGGCGAACCGGTAAGCATCGTCCGGGCCCAGTTTGTTCCCGAGCATGCCCGCATCCGTCGAGAAACTGGTATGGCAGTGGGTGTCGCCGAAAAACACCTGATTGGGATAGTCCAGATCAACGAACGGCGAATACTTGGTATTTTTGTCCGGGAAGGAATGGGGCAGTTCTCCTGCCTGAACCGGCAAAGAACAAAAACAAACAAGACAAACGCCTGCCGCCAACCTATCTACAAATCTTCTGATACGCATACTATGCCTCCAAAGGTCTTCAGAAAAGGACATTGAGAAACTCAAATGTGAAATTACGGAATGTACCGTTATTTGTTTTTACAAAGATCAGCCCACTTTAATGTTGTAAGTGGTGATGTCGTCTACAATCATAGCGCATCCCGATCGTTCGGCGCACATCACTCACGTTTCTCACGGAATGAAACGGCCGGATAAACCCCGGCGCAAGACCCGGTGCGCCCATCATGAGCAACTGCCCGGGCTGGAAGTTAACGATTCCGCCAGTGTTTTCGTCGCGTTCCGGGTGGATTCTGAAGTCGCCGTCGCCGCTCAAGAGCAGGATCAGGATCACCACGCGGTATTCGATATGGTCACGATGTGGGCTGATACCCGCACAGCCCGGTGGATAACGCTGGACAATAAGGTCGTTCAGTTCGAAATCGACTTCGCCTCCGTCCGTCTCATGATATGCCTCAAGTAGCGGCCTGAAAACCTCCTGCAGCGCTTCGGCAATTCTCCAGAAGCGGTGTTCGCGAGGAACCTCGTAATCGAGCTCAAAGTCCTGATACACAGGTGTCCTCTCGGTCCCGGCCACAGGCTGCGCATCACGGTACTGCAGTTGATCTGCAAGCGCCGAGAACTCCGCACATCGCTCTTTAGAGATGCAGTCAAGTGCAATCGCGGGCTTTGTGGCAAGTTGGCCAAGCTTTTCAGCCACCTCACGAGTATCAAGAAGGTCCAAAGCGCTCATCGGCTCTCGAAATGTTGTCAGTTAACAGGACGGCCGCACCTGATCAGATGACTTGCCGCGGCACACCTTGACCCAGGACAGAGACTGTCAAGAAAGCATGACTCCCTGACAGACGGTCGATTACAATCTGTCCTGTACGCAGGCTACTTCTTGGGGCTACAGCCCTTGCAATTCGCGGGCTTGGTTTAAGACGATTTTCGCCCCGCTTCCGGACCACACCTTAAGATAATCGCTGGTGATGAGCAACAATTCTGCCAACTGGCTCACGCGTTTTCATCGACTCGGCTCTCCACCGAGTTTCTATCATCTCGCAGGCGCGCTCCTGCCCTGGGTGGCCCTTCTCTGTATTGGGCTTTTCGCCGCCGGGCTTTACGGGGGGCTGGTGCTTGCCCCCGCGGACTATCAGCAGGGAGAAAGCTACCGGATCATTTACATTCACGTTCCTTCTGCGTGGATGTCGATGTTCGTTTATGCCGTGATGGCGGCGAGCAGCGCGATCAGCCTGATCTGGCGTATGAAGCTCGCCGAAGCAGTCGCCCGCGCCAGCGCTCCCGTGGGCGCAACCTATACCTTTCTGGCCCTCGTCACGGGATCCCTCTGGGGTAAGCCCATGTGGGGTACCTGGTGGGTATGGGATGCAAGACTCACCTCCGAGTTGGTTCTTCTCTTTTTGTATCTTGGATACATGGCGCTGGTGGCGGCGATTGATGACAGGCGCACCGCCTCCCGGGCAGGTGCAGTGCTCGCGCTCGTGGGCGTTGTCAATCTGCCGATCATTCACTTTTCGGTCGAATGGTGGAATACGCTGCACCAGGGACCCACCCTCACGAAATTCGATCAACCTTCGATTGCACTTAACATGCTGATCCCGCTGCTGCTGATGGCGGGCGCATTCAAGTTCCACTACCTCTATGCCTTGTTGGCCCGTGTGCGTATCGAGATCCTCGACAGTGAACGGCGCACCGCGTGGGTAAACGCCCTGGTCAGCCAGAGGCCGTCATGACCGAATTCTTCCAAATGGGCGGCTACGCGATGTACGTTTGGCCGGCCTATGCCATTACCGCGGCAGCACTGATCATTACGGTGATATCGCCGCTTCGGCGCCGTCTGCGGATGCTGCGGGAACTCTCCGCCATCGCCGCCCAGCGTGATATTCATCGGTCAGAATGAAGCCACGACGGCGGCAACGACTCCTTTTGGTCAGCCTGCTGGTCGCCGGCGTTGCCGTGGCGGCAGGACTCGCCCTGCTCGCACTTCAGGAGAACATCAACCTCTTTTTCAGCCCCTCGCAGGTGGTCGCGGGAGAAGCGCCTGCCAACACACCGTTTCGCCTCGGCGGCATGGTCGTCGATGGCAGCGTACGGAGAAGTGATGGGAGCCTTGAAATTCAGTTTGACCTTACCGATACCGCCAAATCGGTAACGGTGGCTTATACCGGCATCCTGCCTGATCTTTTTCGCGAAGGTCAGGGAATTGTCGCGCAGGGAAGTCTCGGGACCGACGGCATTTTTAATGCAACCCAGGTACTGGCAAAACACGACGAGACCTATATGCCCCCTGAAGTGACAGAGGCCCTTGAAAAAGCCAAGGCCATGGGCGTCCAGTGATACCGGAGATCGGGCTCTTCTCGCTCATCCTGGCGCTGCTCATTGCAGCGCTACAGGCAGCAATCCCCATTGCCGGCGCGACCCGGAACCACCCCTCATGGATCGCCGTAGCGCGCCCGGCGGCTTTTGCGCAACTCCTTTTCGTCGCCATCTCCTATGGCTGCCTGACCGCCGCATTTTTGTCCCATGACTTCAGCGTTGCCTACGTTGCCCACAATTCCAACTCGCGGCTGCCGCTGATCTATCTCATCTCGGGGGTATGGGGTGCGCATGAAGGATCACTCCTGCTGTGGGCACTGACGCTGGCGCTCTGGACTGCGGCAGTGGCCTGGTTCAGCAAGAGCGTTCCCGACCGGATGGTCGCCCGCGTGCTCGGTGTCATGGGTATCGTGAGCGTGGGCTTTCTGCTGTTTATTCTTTTCACCTCCAACCCTTTCGAGCGCCAGTTCCCGCCGCCGGTGGATGGGCGCGACCTTAATCCCCTGCTGCAGGATCCGGGTCTCGCGATTCATCCGCCGATGCTGTACATGGGCTATGTCGGCTTCTCGGTGGCTTTCGCCTTTGCGATTGCCGCGCTCTTAGGGGGCCGTCTTGATTCGGCGTGGGCCCGCTGGTCGCGCCCCTGGACACTCGGCGCATGGGTATTCCTTACTGCAGGTATTGCCCTTGGCAGCTGGTGGGCCTATTACGAACTCGGCTGGGGCGGCTGGTGGTTCTGGGACCCGGTCGAGAACGCCTCCTTTATGCCCTGGCTGGTGGGCACCGCACTGATTCACTCGCTCGCCGCGACCGAAAAACGCGGCGTCTTCAAAGCCTGGACGGTGCTGCTCGCGGTGTTTGCTTTTTCGCTTTCGCTGCTCGGGACCTTTCTGGTCCGCTCCGGCGTCCTGACATCGGTCCACGCATTTGCCACCGACCCTACCCGCGGGCTTTTTATCCTGGTCTTTCTGGCGGTGGTGGTCGGCGGCTCCCTGGCGCTCTATGCCTGGCGCGCCCCTGCGGTCAGAAGCAGTGGCGGCTTCAACCTGGTGTCGAGGGAGGCGGGGCTTTTGCTGAATAACGTGCTTCTGGTGGTGTCAGCAGCGACTATCCTGCTCGGCACCCTCTATCCATTGGTGATCGATGCCCTGGGTCTTGGGAAAATCTCGGTCGGGCCGCCTTACTTTAATGCGGTATTCATACCTCTCACCGCCCCGCTCGCCATCCTGGTCGGGGTTGGGTCGATGCTGAGATGGAAAAAAGATCAACTGGGCCGGCTCGTCCGGCCACTCGGGCCGCCCTTCGCTCTGGCGCTTGTTCTCGGCCTTCTCTGGCCTGCCTTCTTCGGCGAGTACCGCTTGGCTGCGGTTTTTGGCGGCGTGCTCGGGCTTTGGACAATCTTTGCTGCGCTAGCCGGACTCTGGGGGCGCACACGGGCGGGTCAGCGCTGGCAGGGTCTCGCGCGAACACCGGGCGCAGTCTTTGGAATGAGTCTTGCTCACATAGGGCTCGGCGTCTTTGTCATCGGCATCACACTCACATCAACTTATTCCGTCGAGAAGGATCTGCGCATGGCGCCAGGCGAAACCTACACGATCGGAGGCTACACATTCCGCTTTGACGGCATCAATCAGCAGCGAGGTCCCAACTATCTGGCAGACACGGGAACCATTACTGTGCTTCGGGATAACCAGCTGGAAACCGTCCTGAACCCTGAGAAGAGAACCTATCTGGTGCAACAGATGCCCATGACAGAGGCCGCCATTGACGCAGGTCTGACCCGGGATCTTTATGTTGCCCTGGGCGAGCCCCTTGGTGATGGCAGCAGTTGGGCGGTGCGTCTCTACTTCAAGCCTTATGTCCGGTGGATCTGGCTCGGTGCCCTGATCATGGTCGCCGGCGGGCTGCTCTCTGCTTCCGACAAGCGCTATCGCAAGTTCGCCCGCGAGACGAACGTCGCTCCTGCTCCGGACACTCGCCATGCTGCCTCTTAAAGTTTCAGTTGCTGGCAAGCGGTCGCCCTGGATATTGGCGGGGATTCTGATTTTGGGCCTCTCCTCCCCCGCCCCGGCGGTAATCGAAACCTACGAGTTCTCGGACCCTGCCCAGGAGGCGCGCTACCAGAACATGATTGCAGAGCTTCGCTGTCTTGTCTGTCAGAACCAGAATCTTGCCGATTCCAATGCAGGTCTGGCAAAAGATCTTCGTGCCCGCACATACGAAATGATCAGCGCTGGGGCCACGGATGATGAGATTGTGGAATTCATGGTTGCCCGTTATGGAGATTTTGTACTGTATCGCCCTCCGCTTCGTTTACGTACCGTTCTGCTCTGGCTTGGACCTTTCGCCATTCTCCTGGTAGCGCTCGGTATTTTCTTTTTCACAGTCCGAAAGAGCCGGGCCGTATCAGTCATGAGCGAACAGGAACGTGAAAATGCCGCACGTCTCCTCGACAGAAATCCCTAGATGTCGATTCTGCTCTGGCTGACGGCCTCACTGCTCGCGCTCGTGGCGCTGGGTTTTGTGCTGCCCGCGCTGCTTCGCGCTTCCCGATCCGGGACCATCGAGCGCTCGCAGGTGAATGTCGCGATTGCCCGCGAACGAGAGCGCGAGCTGCGGGCCGAACTCGATGAAGGCACGTTGAGTGATGCCGAATTCGATGCTGCCCGGGCGGAACTTGAACAGGGGCTTGCCATTGACCTTGAGGGCGACGCGGAGGCCGCGGCCGCAAAAACCACATCGCCACTGGTCGCTGCCGGAGTCAGCGCCGTGTTACCTCTGGCAGCCCTTGGACTTTATCTTTTTCTCGGGACACCCAATGCCATTGATGCTCAAAATGCCGCCCCCGGGCCGGATATCGCAACCCAGGGGCAGCAGGGCGATGTCGATACACTGCTGGCGCAACTGAAGGCCCGGCTTGTAGACCGGCCTGACGACGTCCGCGGCTGGACACTGTTGGCAAACGTGCTCATGAGCACCGGCCAGTATGCCGATGCCGTGCCGGCCTACCGCCGACTTGTCGAACTGCAGCCGGGAGACGCCGAGCGCCTGGTGCGCCTTGCCGACGCGTTGGCTATGAGCCGCAACGGCGTGCTTGCCGGCGAACCGGAACAACTGGTTCGTCAGGCGCTCACCCTGGCACCCATGCACCCCCAGGGCCTCTGGCTCGCCGGGATTGCTGCCGAGCAGCGCGGGGCCTACGCTGATGCGCTTGGCCTTTTCAACCAGCTGCTACCGCTGGTCAGTGACCAGCCCGAAGTGTTGACCGAAGTACGTGCCCTCATCTCGCAAACCACGGCCGCTCTCGAAGGTAAACCTGAGGCGACGGTGGATGCGCTGCGTATCACGATCAGCATTGACCCTTCCGTCGCCGGGACGATCACGCCCCAGGACACCTTGTTTGTTTATGCCCGGGTACCGGGCGGCCCGCCGATGCCAGTTGCGGTCAGGAAACTCTCGCCCGAGCCGCTGCCCCGGGAAGTTACCCTGAATAACAGCGATCTGATGCTGCCCGGGGCAGGCCTTGGAAGTTATCCCAAACTTCAGGTAGGCGCACATATCTCCCGGTCGGGAACGGTGACCCAAACGCCGGGGGACCTTCTGGGCTCAAGTGAAGCGTTCAACCCCGCGAAGACACCCGCGGTCAAAGTGGTGATTGCGAGTACCGTCTCCGAGTAGCAGGCAAGTTCCCGAACGACCGTTTACGGCAGGATAGCGTCCCAGTCAAAGTCCTTGAAATAATCCAGCGACTTGGCATTGCACTGGCGCTGCAACTCGGACCCCGGCGCCACACAGGTGGCACAACGATAACGCTCGCGCAGTTTCTTTCCAGCGGGAGTTTCTTCGATACAGATGGCCGCAATGCCGACGACCTCTCCATCCTGGCGTTCTACGAGTTCTATTGCAGCGCCCATCGTGCCGCCCGTTTCCACCCATTGATCCACCAGCAGTACCCTCGCACCCTTGCGAAAGGCGGGCTGCCGAAGCTCCATATGCTGCGTCCGCTGGGTGTAGTTAACAAAGGATACTTGGTCAGCTGGCACCGGCAGTTTCCCCGCCTTTCGCACAGTGAGAAATCCTGTGCCCAGGCGCTCGGCCATCGCCGCGCCGAGCACATATCCGGCCGCATCAATCCCCGCGACAACATCAACCGGGGTCGAATGAAAAGGTTGGCACAGGGCGTCCAGCATGGCGTGAAACGCGCGCGCATTGACATACGCCGAGGAGGGATCCAGCCACGCCATCTTGGGATCCTTCACATTGGGCGCCATGTACCTCAGATACCAGTCACGGTCCGGCACGCTATCTGTTTCAACGGATTCGCTCAAACCCGCGGCGAACTGTCGGGTCTTTTGCAAAAGCCGGCGAAGCCGCCGCGGATCCAGGTTGTAAAAGTCTCCGGCATAGTTGATCCCGGTCGCCACCAAAAAAGCGTCGGCATGCGCCATGTATTCGCCGGCATTGTCGGGTGAAATTCCCGAGGCGATGGCCAGCGCGTTGCGCCCCGCCCCTTGCCGAAAGTCGAGAATCTTCTGAATCGCCGCGGGGTGCCCCGTTGCAACACCTGAGGTCGTTACGACGTCCATGTATTTCGCAGCAATACTTGCCGACTCGCAGTATTTGCCGGGCTCCACAGCCCGCTGCTTCTTGAACGCCGTGCCACCGAAATAGAGGCCATCCCATGCGCCTGATTCCCTGATTTTCGCGATGGATTCGGCTTCAGCCTGAGGTTCTAAACGCTCGTCGATACGGGCATCGTCGGCCCAGTAGGCATCGACCCCTGTCCCTTTTTCCTGAAGCGTGCTCAGGATGGGAAAGGCCGTCTCACCGCTCACGCCCAGGAAGTTGACCCCTAACCACAAGTCCGGGCACCTGCTGCGGCATTCTTCAATGATTGGCAAAAATTGCGCGACGTCAAAATCATGGTTAATCAGAAAAGCCCCGGGCGCGCCGCATTCGATCACCGTTGCCAGGTTGCGCTTGGCCTGTGGAGCGTCCAGGACATGAATCACTGGGAGAACTACCGGCCCCATAGTTTTGAAATATTTACGAAATTCCCCTTGATGCATAATTTGTTTCTATCCCCCAAGCCAGGCGAAGGCTCAACCACTCCCGATCGTCGAAAGCCGACTGCGATTGACTCCCCGCGTAAATATATCCGAGCCACTGCAAGCGGTGATAATCTCTGTGCTCAAGGCTTTTGAAAAAGAGCCAGCAGGATCAGTTTACCGCTAACACAAGATATCTCACCAAACCAAAACCACCTTCGGAGGAGACTTAATGATGGACAAAAAAAAGGGGAAAGATCATTCGCTTGCCCAAGCGGCCCAACCCGACGCAGGCCGGCGGAAAATCCTGAAAGGTGCCGGCGCTGTTACCGCTGCCAGTACCCTCAGCGTGCCGATGATCCTGGTACCCCCACGCGCCAACGCTGCGACCGAACTCAACATGATCGCCTGGTACGGGCATGGTGAACCGGATATGGTCGAGGAGTTTGAGGCCATGCATAACGTCAAGATCAAGGCCAAGTACTATGCCGGCGGCGACAACATGCTGGCTCTCATCGCACAATCGCCCCCGGGAACTTATGACCTCGTCCTGTCCGACGGAGAATTCGTGAAACTGCTCAAGGAAGCGGGCTATATCGAGACGATGGACCCCAACGCATACAACATGGGGGACCTGTTCGACGAATATGCGCGTTTTGAGCCGCACTGGATGGGTGACACGCTATATTCCGTCATTGTGCGCTTTGGCTACCTTGGCGTGTCGTTCAACACCGAAATCATCAGCCACCAAGAGGCGTCCGACTATAACATTCTCTGGGACTCAAAGCTCACAGGAAAAGTTGGCCACTTCGACTGGCATCTGCCGAACCTGGGTTGCCTCAGCCTTCGCGATGGAAACGACAAGCCCTCGCCTTTCGATATCAACTCGGCACAGTGGTCAAAACTTCAGGAAACAACGCTGTCCCTGAAACCCCAGGTGGGTGGCTACTTCGACTACGGCGGTACATTCGCTTCGCTGAAGAACGGCGAAATCTACGCGATGTGCGGTATCGGCGACTGGATCACCGGGGTCGTGCGAAAAGACGGATCCCCTGTGGATTCGGTGATCCCCAAACAGGGTGGCATCCAGTGGACGGAGTCCTATTCCATCGGCAAAGGCTCCAACAAACAGGATCTTGCAAGAGAATTCATCCGCTACATCACCTCGCCCAAGGGCCAGGTGCGCTCGATACAGATGGCAGCCTACCCCGGCATGTCTCCGTACAAATCCGGCTGGACCGCAATCAACGAGGCCAACCCGGAAGAAGCCAAGCGTCAGCGAATGACCTTCGATGGGCCAAACTGCATAGACGATCTTCGCGAGGGGCGGATTCACTTCAGGCAGACACCTGTTCAGCAATCGCTTGAAGACTGGAATGATTTCTGGTCCGAATACAAGAACGCGTGATGCGTTGATCACTGCAACCGGCCCTTCGGGGCCGGTTTTTCTTTTCCTGGCCGACTAACGAGCCAACAGGAGATCGACTCACTTGGCCCCGACTGAGAACACCCACTCTGTCCAGGACATGCGCCAGCGACGGCAGGTGACCCTGTACGGCCTGACCTGGTCGATGCCGATCGTGGTCTGGCAATTAATCTTTTTTGTATTTCCGTTGATCTTTTTGTTTGTCATCAGCTTCTGGCTGGTAAAGAACTACCGGATGGTGCCCGGCTTTGACACCATCAACTGGATCAAGATGTTCTCTAAGGGATACTTCTGGGACACCTATTGGCGGACCCTGGGATACGCCGGCGTTGCAACGATCGTGACCAGCATACTGGCTTTCCCCTGTGCCTTCGCGCTGGCCTTTAAGGTATCGCCCAAGGTCCGCCGCTGGGCACTCTTTTTCCTGATCGTGCCGTTTTTTACAAGCTACCTGGTACGCATATATTCCTGGCAGATTTTCCTTAACGACAATGGGATCTTCAACACGCTCTTTGCGCTCGTCGGACTGGGGCCGTTTCAACTTCTCAATAACTTCTTTGGAACCCTGGTCGGATATCTCACGCTATGCCTCCCGCTGGTCGTGGTGCTTCAACTGATCTCGCTCGCCAATGTCGACCGGACCCTGATTGAGGCCGCGCACAACCTCGGGTGCGGACGCTTACGCACAGTCTTTCAGGTGATCATTCCACTTGCCAAAATCGGCATCATTCTGGGTGCCGTTTTTACTTTTATCCTCACCTTTGGTGACTTTGTCAGTCCCTATTATCTCGGTGGATCAAAACCACCGACGCTCAGTATTCTGATCATCGACACCACAAAATCCGGTCAGCAATGGCCGCGCGCTGCGGTTGTCGCCATTGTCATGATCCTGACCCTGCTCACGATCATGTTTGCCTCTGTTGCGGCCGCATACCGGAAACGCACATGAGCGTCCGCCCTGGGAAGAGTCTGTTGCTGCGCGGCTATGTCGTGCTGGTCTTCATTTTTGTGTTCACACCGATCCTGACGAGTTTCGTCTTTTCGGTGAATTCCGACCGCTTCCCGACTATTCCCCTGGGACACTTCACAACCCATTGGTACGAGACGATTTTCGCCGACCCGGATGTCTGGGATGCCTTTCGCATCAGCGCGATTGTTTCGATCAGCGTCGCGGTGCTGGCCACCTTTATCGGGTTTTGTACCGCCTACACCGATTATCGCTACAACTTTACCGGCAAAGCATTTTATCTTTCTCTGGCGCTGCTGCCGCCGACCATTCCGCTTGTGATCATGGGCCTTGCGATGCTTGCGCTGCTCGCGCGTATCAACATGTCCGGGGAGATCTATTCCATCGTGGTCAGCCACGTGGTGCTCTGCTCGCCCTTTGCCATGGCGGTCATCCGGATGCGCCTCGCCCAGATTGATCCGGACCTTGAGTCTGCGGCATGGAATCTCGGCGCCTCCAACTGGAGAGCCATGCGCGAAGTGATCGTGCCTTTCTGCCGGCCGGCGATTGCCTCTGCATTCTGCCTGACGGCCGCGGTTTCTTTCGATGAGTTTGCGGTAGCCTGGTTTGTCTCGGGTTTGAACAAAACGGTACCGGTTATCATTCTCGAAATTCTGCAGGGTAATACCGACCCACAGATCAATGCCATCGGGTCGATCGTTTTCATTACCTCGATGACGCTGGTGATCCTTGCCCAACTGATCCTGATGCGAAAGACCATCAACCAGACGGCGACCGGAATCTAAATATGAACCAAACCTCCGCAGCCCGCCCGCTGGTCTCCTTTGATGGCGTCTCCAAGCACTATGGCTCGGTGGTTGCCGTACACACCATGAATCTTGAAATCTATGAGGGTGAGTTCCTGGCCCTGATGGGCCCGTCCGGATGCGGAAAAACGACCTCCTTGCGAATGCTCGCAGGCCTTGAGGAACCCAGCGAAGGCGAGATTCGCCTGGACGGCCAGCGGATTAATGAGATCAGCAGTATCGAACGGGATACGCCAATGGTCTGGCAGAGTCTCGCACTGTTTCCTTTTTTGAGCGTTCAGAAGAATGTCGAGTTCGGTCTCAAAATGCGGGCGATCGCAGTTGAGGAACGCCGCCAACGCGCGCGAAAATGGCTCGAACGGATGGAGATTCTGGAACTTGCAGAGCGGGATATCAGCCAGCTTTCGGGGGGGCAGAGGCAGCGGGTTGCCCTTGCCCGCTCTCTGGTGACAGAACCGCGAATCCTGCTGCTGGACGAACCCTTGACCGCCCTTGACGCCAATCTCGTGGTCCGGATGCAGGGGGTCCTGGCACGTCTTCAGAAAGAACTCGGGATCACCTTCGTCTATGTCACCCACAGCCAGTCCGAGGCCTTCGCCATGTCCGACCGCGTGGTGATTATGAGTCAGGGCCGTATTGAGCAGATCGGCTCACCCAAGGCGATTTACCGTAGTCCAGCCTCCCGTTTTGTCGCTGACTTCGTCGGGGCGAACAACATCCTCTCTGGCTCGATTACTGAAACGGGAGAGGACCTCAAGATCAGCACTGCGGTAGGCGAATTCCACTGCGAGAAAAACTCAGACAGGGATTTCAACACCGGGGACACACTCGACCTGGTGATCAGTGCTGATCTCGTGCAGATTTCAATGGAAGGCCCTGAGGTTCAGAACAGTCTGCGCTGTCGTTTCATCAGCGAAGAGTTTGTCGGTTCCATTGTGACGATCTTTGCCGAACTTGAAGACGGATCCGACTTTAAGGTACAGGCAAGACAGCGCGATCTCGCGAATATGGCACTGGAAGAAGGCGCCGCATTTTTCGCCTCGTGGAATGCGGCCGATGCCCATCTGATTGGCGGGAACGGGGCTTAACATGCTGGATCTCATCGTTCGTAATGCTCGGGTCAGCGGAGAAAAGGACACCGTCGATTTTGGCTGTCAGGATGGCCGCATTGCAGAGCGGGCCCAGCGCCTTGACGCCCCTGCCCGCGAAGAGATCGACGCCGGCGGAAACCTCGTAACAGCGCCTTTTGTCGACAGTCACTTTCACATGGACTCGACGCTCACCTACGGCAAACCCCGGTACAACGAAAGCGGTACGCTCTATGAAGGCATCAGCCTCTGGGGCGAGATCAAACCCGGATTGGACGTTGAAGATATCGAGCGTCGTGCACTCCTACTGTGCCGCTGGGCTATCGCCAAGGGCAGCCTTGCGATTCGCTCCCACGTCGATATCGGCGATCCCGCGCTGACCGCCGTCCATGCCCTGCTCGAGGTACGGAAAAAAGTCAGCCCCTGGCTGGATCTGCAACTGGTCGCCTTCCCCCAGGATGGTTATTTCAGGGACCCGAACGCTCCGGCACTGCTCGCCGAGGCGCTTGATCTTGGCGTGGATATTGTTGGCGGAATTCCGCATTTTGAGCGCACCTATGACGATGGACGTCGGTCCGTTGAAACGCTCTGTCGGATTGCCGCGGACCGCGGTCTGATGGTCGACATGCATTGTGACGAGTCTGACGACCCCACGTCGCATCATATTGAAACACTGATCTCAATGACTGCCGAGTTAGGAATGCAGGGCCGGGTCACCGGCTCCCATCTGACCTCGATGCATTCCATGGACAACACCCTCGCCGATAAACTGCTGGGACTGATGCGCGAGACCGAAGTCAACGCCATTGCCTGTCCGCTGATCAACATCACCCTGCAGGGACGCAAGGACACGTACCCCAAACGCCGCGGATTAACCCGGATCAAGGAGATGATGCAGCGGGGAATCAACTATTCCGTGGCGCATGACTGCGTCATGGACCCCTGGTACGCGGGAGGCAGCCACGACATGCTTGAGGTTGCACACATGGGACTGCATGTTGCCCAGATGACCGGCGTTCATGAAACCGCGGATATCTTCAACGCCATCACCGTCAATCCGGCGCGGACCCTGAAGCTTGAAGGCTACGGCCTTGATGTCGGCTGCAACGCCGACATGGTGGTTCTGCAGGCCAAGGACCCCACCGAGGCTATCCGGCTGAGGGCCAACCGGCTTTTCGTCATCCGCCGCGGCAGTGTTGTCAGCAGGACGGCACCGGTTGTCAGTGAGGTGAGTTTTCTGGGGGAAGACGCTCTGACGAGTTTTTCTGTCAGCGAACTTCCCTGAGACACGCTCTTCTCAGGCTTTTTCACTCTCGCAAAAGCACGCGATCGCCCGCTCAAGGCGTTCCAGCCCTTCGGCGATGTCTTCCTCGGGAATAATGAGAGAAGGCGCCATACGCAGCACGCTTGCACCCGCAATCAGTACGAAAACACCTTCTTCCTGCGCCGCGTGCATGAGATCACGGGCCTTGCCTTGCCAGGGCTCATTGAGAACACAGCCGATCAGAAGTCCCATCCCCCGGATCTCTCCGAAGAGGCCATACTTATCTCCAAGCGTCCGCAGGGCCTTCTCAAACCGCTGGCGACGCTCCGACACCCCTTTGAGGACGGCTTCGCTGCTGACAATGTCAAGGACGGTGCTGGCCACCGCGCAGCCCATGGGATTGCCGCCCCAGGTACTGCCGTGTGTCCCCACCTTCAAAGACTCGGCAACGTCTGCCTTTGACAAGGCGGCCGCAACCGGAAAACCGCCTCCGAGCCCTTTGCCGGTGGTCAGGATGTCCGGTACGACATCGAAGGCCTGGTAGGCATAAAGCGTGCCGACCCGTCCCACTCCCGTCTGCACCTCATCGAGGATCATCAAGGCGTGGTGTTCATCGCAAAGCCGGCGGATCGCCTGCAGGAATGTCTTGTCCGCGGCAATCACACCGCCCTCCCCCTGAACCGGCTCGACGATAACCGCGCAGACGTCATCGGCAAATGCCTCATTCAGCGCCTTTGTATCATTAAAGGGAAGATGCTCTATCGCACCGGGTAACGGCCCAAAGCCCTCCCGGTAATTCGCCTGACCCCCGGCCGTCACGGTAAACAACGTACGCCCATGAAAGGCGTTATCAAAGGCCAGAATCCGGTCCTTTTGCTTACCGTGATGATCGAAGGCGTAACGGCGCGCCAGTTTCAGGGCTGCTTCGTTGGCTTCCGCGCCGGAATTGCAGAAGAACACCTTTTCCGCAAAAGTGAGTTCAACGAGCTGGCGGGCCAGGTTGAGGGCGGGTTCCGTCGCCAGGATGTTGGCAGTGTGCCAAAGCCGGCCGGCCTGGTCGGTGAGCGCCGCTACGAGGTCAGGGTGCGCATGGCCGAGCGCGTTGACGGCAATGCCGCCGGCAAAATCAATATACTCCCGCCCCTCCTGATCCCACATCCGGGATCCCGACCCCCGGACCGGAATCATCGGTGCCGGGGCATAGTTGGGCATCAGGTAACTGTCGTACCACTCGCGCTGCGCTGTTGACATCTTTTGGTCCGGGGTTTGGGCGATAATCGAAGAGCGAAATTCTAGCGACCTTAGTCAAAAATTACATCCCGTAGCATCTCGACGGCACCTTGCGGGATTGTTAGAGTCCGCTGGTCAACCGACAGTTCTTTGCATGAAAGATCCTCAAGACAGCAAGTCCCAGCGGGACGCGACCCGCGCCATTACCAGAGGCCGAACCTCCTTTGATCATCACGGTGTGGTCAATACGCCGGTGTATCACGCGTCGACCATACTCCACCCCGATGTCGACGCTTTTGAAGAGCGCCACGACCCAAGCGCCGACCGGCGGAAAGTAATCTATGGATTACTGGGCACCCCAACGACCTTTGACCTTGAGGAGGTCATTGCCGATCTTGAAGGCGGCCATGATGCCGTCCTGGTGCCTTCCGGGCTTGCCGCGATCAGCGTCGCGTTACTCTCTTTTTTGCGCCCGGGAGATCACCTCCTGGTGGCCGATACGGTATACCCGCCGACGCGCTCGTTCTGCGACCAGCACCTTGCACGCCTCGATATCACCGTAGACTATTACGATCCGCTCGTGGGCGGTGAGATTGTGTCCCTGATTACAGCGCGCACCCGAGTCATTTTTCTGGAATCTCCCGGGTCCTTCACCTTTGAGGTACAGGACATCCCGGCTATCACCGAGGTCGCCCGTGAACACGGCGTTACCACCGTTCTGGACAACACCTGGGCTACCCCGCTTTTTTTCAAATCTTTCAGTCACGGGGTGGATGTCTCGGTACACGCCGCCACCAAGTACCTTTCGGGGCACAGCGATGTGGTGATGGGTGCGATCATCTGCGCGGAACACGCCTGGGACAATGTCAGGCGGACTCACCGACACCTTGGGCAGTGTGTCGGCCCTGATGACGCCTATGTCACCCTGCGCAGTATTCGCAATCTTTCCACCCGGCTGAACGCCCACCACAAGCAGGGACTGGCTTTGGCCCAATGGCTTGCACAACGTGAAGAAGTCGCGCAGGTATTGCATCCGGGACTGCCCGGGCATCCCGGGCATGCTCTATGGCAACGGGATTTTCTCGGCGCATCGGGGCTGTTCAGCATTGTGCTGCAGCGCAAATCCCGCGAAGCCGTTCTCGCGATGGTTAATGGCATGGAACTCTTTCGAATCGGGGCAAGCTGGGGAGGCTTTGAGAGCCTGATGATCCCGGTTCACCCGGAACAGTACCGGAGTGCGACCACCTGGGACACATCCCGTCCCACCTTGCGTATCCACGCGGGACTTGAGGATCTCGATGATCTGATTGCCGATCTTGAAGCCGGATTTGCGAGACTTAACGGGAAGTCATAACTGCGGGACCGGTGCACAAGTCATCGTTGAAACAAGCCCAGGTCGATTGGTGCTGCAGCATGTAAGGAGCCTCTCTGACCTGACCACAGAACTCTCAAGAACACAAAGCAGCTCATCATCTATCTGATAAAGCCAGCAACCACTATGGGACTCCTTGATCAATTCGAACGTTATCCACTCACATTCGGGCCGACACCCATCGAGCATCTCCCTCGGCTGACACAAGCCCTCGGCGGCGAGGTTGAAATCTATGCCAAACGCGATGACTGCAACTCCGGCCTGGCGCTAGGCGGCAACAAGCTGCGGAAACTCGAATACATCGTTCCCGATGCGATCGCATCCGGCGCGGATACCTTGGTATCTATCGGCGGTATCCAGTCCAACCACACCCGGATGGTTGCGGCCGTAGCGGCCAAAATCGGCATGAAATGCCGTCTTGTTCAGGAAAGCTGGGTACCACACGACGATGCCGTATATGACCGCGTAGGGAATATCCTGCTGACCCGTTTGCTGGGGGCGGATTCGCGAATTGTTGACGAGGGGTTCGATATCGGCATCCGGAAAAGCTGGGAGGATGCCATGCAGGACGTTCGTGACCACGGAGGCATTCCTTATGGCATCCCTGCCGGCGCATCGGTGCATAAATTCGGTGGTCTCGGCTACGTTGGTTTTGCCGAGGAAGTCCGGGCGCAAGAAGCGGAACTTGGACTGCGTTTTGACTACATCATCGTCTGCGTGGTGACGGGATCGACCCAGGCAGGCATGATCGTCGGATTCAAGGCGGATAATCGGGCCGATCGCGTGATCGGCATCGACGGCTCTGGCACCCTGGAACAAACCCGGGCGCAGGTAACAAAAATCGCCCGTGACACGGCGGAGTTAATAGACCTGAAGCAGCAGATTACTGATGCCGATATCCACATCAATCCCGACTACGCCTACCCCGCTTACGGTGTGCCGAGCCCGGAGACCAGCGAAGCCATCCGCCTTGCTGCACGGACCGAAGGAATGATCACGGACCCCGTCTACGAGGGCAAGTCGATGCAGGGTATGATGGACCTGGTGCAAAAAGGATTTTTTCCAAAAGGATCAAAACTGCTTTATGCGCACCTTGGGGGCGCACCTGCGCTTAACGGCTACAGTTATACCTACCGAAACGGTTAATTCACCCTGCAGGGAAACATCGGAATGAGCCTTGACGAGGAACTGAAAGCCGAGTGCGAGAAGTTTATCGCCGGGTTCCGCTCCGTTCTGCTGTCAACCTTAAATCCCGACGGCTCACCCGATCTGAGTTACACCCCTTTTGTCGATCATGACCAGCGGTTTTTCATCCTGACAAGTCACCTTTCTGCACATACCGGCAACCTCATCCATGATCCCCGGGCGACGGTGTTGTTTATAGAGGATGAAAACGCGTGTGGGCAGATCTATGCCCGGCGCCGGCTCCGCTTTCAATGTGAGGCCGAGCAATACGCAAGAGATACCGCTACCTGGGATGAACTGATCAATCTATTTTCCGAGCGCTTCGGCGACATCATTGATACCTTGAGTGCCCTGCCGGATTTTGAACTCTTTGCCTTGCAGCCTCTGGGCGGCCAGTGGGTAAAAGGATTCGGTAAAGCCTTTGACTTCAGTGGCCGGATGCAGGCCGACGCCACTCACCTGAACCCCAAAAAGGAGAAAACTCAGCGCCGATGACGCGAGTCGGTGCGTTTTGTGTCTGATCTGTTTGCAGTGGCGGCCGCTTTGGCCCCATCGACGTACTGAACGAGTCTGGCGCGTTCAGATGCATTCAGTTCCACGTACTCCCCGACGCGATGTTTTCGATCCAGCCGAAATGGGCCATAGCGCACGCGGATCAGCCGGCTGACGGTGCAGTCCACGCTCTGCCACATGCGCCGGACTTCCCGATTGCGCCCCTCTTTCAGTACCACCCGGTACCAGCGGTTAGCGCCTGACCCCCTGCCGGGCTCGACTGATTCAAACCGGCATAACTGCCCGCTGAGTCTGACCCCCGCCATCAACCGATTGAGTTCGCGCTCACCCGGCGTACCGCGGACCCGGCAGCGATATTCCCGTTCGATCCCGGTCGACGGGTGCATCAGCCGATGCGCGAGTTCTCCATCCGTGGTGAAAACAAGAAGGCCGGATGTATTGATGTCGAGCCGCCCCACCGAAACCCAGCGCCGGCCCCGAAGGCGGGGCAGGCGAGCAAACACCGTAGCGCGTCCCTGCCGGTCATCGCGAGAGCAGATCTCGCCTACCGGCTTGTGGTAAAGCAGTACGCGTGTAGTCGCGAAAGTGCTTGGAGAAAGGGCGACGGGTCGGCCATCCACCGTGACCCGGCAGGACTCGCCGACCTGCTGGCCGATCTCGGCCGGCCGGCCATTAATCTGTACCCGCCCCTCGCGCACCCAACGCTCTATCTCACGGCGGGATCCCAAGCCCGCCCGGGCGAGTGCTTTCTGTACCCGTTCAGTCAAATTCCGAGTTCAGCGCAGCCCGGGTCGCAGATTCGTCGTCTGGGTCCTGGATTTGAGCACTTTCGCTGTCGGAGTCGTCACTGACGTATTCGGCACTGACAGGCAGGTCATCCACATCGCCGTTTTCGGAATCCACTTCATCGGGCCCGTCATCGCCGGCTTCCCCTTCCGGATTTTCCATAGGGACAGGCGCCAGGGATGAGGGCATCTCGATGCCGAGTTCCCGCGCGATGTCGGCGAGCTGTCGTTCATCATCCAGGCCTGGCAGTTCCTTGAGCGACGTCAGGCCGAAATATTCGAGAAAAATCGCGGTGGTGACATAAAGCGCAGGGTGCCCTGGCACCTCACGGCTACCGGACTGGCGGATCCATTCGCGGTCCAGCAGAACGCGCATGATTTCGGTGGTGACCGTAACGCCCCGGATATCCTCAATATCACCGCGCGTGACAGGCTGGCGGTAGGCAATGATCGCCAGTGTCTCCAGCAGCGCCCGCGAGTAGCGCGGCGGACGGCTTTCCCGCAGTGCGCGCAATGCCGGAGCGTGGACTGCCTTTGTCTGAAAACGAAACCCGCCCGCGACCTCGACCAGTTCCACTCCCCGGCCCACGTAGTCGGACCGCAGTTGCTCCAGTGCCGAGCGGATCATCTCTTTATCGACCTTCTGATCGAACAGGATCTGCAGATCACGGACAGTGAGCGGGCGCTCCGAGGAGAACAATGCAGCCTCGACAGCGTTGGCAATAGGTTGTATCCCGGTCATGCAGATTTCGCCTTAACGTGAATCTGGGAAAACGGTTCGTTCTGTGCCGCGGTCAAAATCCCGTCTCTCACGAGTTCCAATATCGCAATAAAACTCACGACCAATCCCTTGCGCCCTTCTTCGCTGGTAAAAAAATCACTCAGAGCGACGTATTCTCCGCTGCGTACCCGATCGAGGATCTGCCCCATCCGTTCCCTGACCGACAACGTTTCCGGGACCATCTGCAGATGCTCCCGGCGTGCAGCCGAAAGCATTGCAGAGCGCATCGCCGCCACCAGATCATCCACCTCCACCCGGGCCTCCACCTTGGGCGGATCCGGATCCTCAACACGGGCAAACACCAGATACAGATCCCGCTCCAGCCGCGGACGGTTATCCAGATTTTCAGCCGCACTCTTAAAACGCTCATATTCCTGCAGCCTTTTAATCAGGGCTGCCCTTGGATCCTCGTCGTCTTCATCGCCGAGATCGGGCCGGGGCAGCAGCATGCGTGACTTGATTTCCGCCAGCATGGTCGCCATGACCAGGTAATCCGCTGCAAGGTCAAGCTGCATACGCTGCATCAGATCGATGTAGTGCATGTACTGGCGGGTAATATCGGCTACCGGCAAATCAAGAATATCGATATTCTGCTTGCGAATCAGATACAGCAACAGATCCAAAGGCCCCTCGAAACTCTCGAGCACCACCTCGAGCGCCTCGGGGGGGATATATAGGTCTTCAGGCCATTGCTCGAGCGCTTTGCCGCCGACAACCGCGCGGGTACTGCCCTGCGGATCGCCGTTTTCCGGCAGTTGCAGGCCGTCATCGCTCATGTGTAAAGCGTCCCCACGGCCGCCCGGACTTCCTCGAGCGTTTCTTCAGCGGCCTCTCGGGCACGCGCGCATCCTGTTTCAATGATCTCCCGGATCCGGGCAGGATTCTGTTCGAAAGGTTCTGCACGCTGATGCAGCAGTGCCTGCTCTTCCAGCAGGGAATCCAGCAAGGGTTTTTTGCAGTCGACGCAGCCGATATCCGCGCTTCGGCACCCTGCGGCAAGTTCATCCCTTTTCGCCGCCGGCGTATAGATCTTATGCAGATCCCACACCGGACATTTATCCGGGTCGCCGGGATCGTTGCGGCGCTGGCGGGCGGGATCGGTCGGCATCGACATCAGCCGGGTGCTCAAGCGCTCGGGTTCGTCGCGCATCTGGATTGTGTTGTTGTAAGACTTGGACATTTTCTGCCCATCGAGCCCCGGCATCTTCGCGGCCGGAGTCAGCAGCGCCTCCGGTTCCGAAAGGATCTCGCGGCCGCCGCCATCGAGAAACCCGCTCAAGCGCTCGCGGTCTTCTGCAGAGATATTGGCCGATCCCGCGATGGTGGCCAGCGCGCTCTCCCGCGCCGCTGCGTTGCCATCCTGCAGCCATTCATTGCGGGCCTTTGAATACGCCTTGGCCGACTTCTTTCCGAGCCGCGAAAGCGCTTCCTGCGCCTTTTCTTCAAAAGCGCTGTCGCGTCCAAACACATGATTGAATCTGCGGCCAATCTCGCGGGTCAGTTCCACATGCGGGACCTGATCCTCGCCGACGGGGACGCCGGTTGCGCGGTACATCAGGATATCCGCGCTCTGCAGCAGCGGGTATCCCAAAAACCCGTAGGTGGCGAGATCACGGTCTTTCAACTGCTGCTGCTGGTCCTTGAAACTCGGCACCCGCAGCAACCAGCCCAGGGGGGTGATCATGGAGAGCAGCAGATGCAGTTCCGCGTGCTGCGGCACCCGCGACTGTATGAACAGGGTTGCCTGCTCCGGGTCGATGCCAGCGGCAAGCCAGTCGACCAGCATGTCCCAGACGTGGGCATCCATCTCTCCAGGCTCCTCGTAGTGGGTCGTGAGGGCATGCCAGTCGGCAACGAAATAAAAGCACTTGGCCTCTTCCTGCAGCCGGACCCAGTTCTTGAGCACCCCATGGTAATGGCCAAGGTGAAGCCGGCCGGTAGGCCGCATGCCGGAAAGGATTCGCCGGGGCTCAGTGTCAAACGACATGGAAGGGATCAGACAGCGCTGACGGCATATGGCGAGGGTCCTGGCTTGTGCTGCCAATGAGGCGGTGCAGGCACAATTTTACCTGATCATCCACCCGCCCTGAACGTCAATCGGGACTAAAGGCTAGATTTCGAGCGGGCCTGCCGGCGCCACGCGCTGGTCCCGGCATTGTTCCAGAAGGCGGGCAATCCGGTCGCCGCCCGGCAAGGTCATATCTCCCTCTATCTCGAAAAGCGGCTCAAGTACAAAGCGCCGAAGGTGCATCTTCGGATGCGGCACGGTCAGGTCTGCCGTCGCCATTGACACCTCTCCATAGAGCAGGAGGTCGAGATCAACCAACCTCGGCCCGAACTGCGCACCCGGGCGGACCCTTCCGAGGGCGGCCTCGATCTCCAGCAACTTGCGCAGCAGTTGCTCCGGATCAAGAGATGTCACCAGACGCGCAACCGCGTTCAGAAAATCCGGTTGATCCGTGATCCCCACGGGCGCCGTGCGGTACAGCGAGGAAACGGCATCCAGACTAACGCCCTCCTCCCCGTTCAGGCGAAAAAGCGCGCCGCGAATAGCGGCCTTGGGGTCTTCCAGATTGCCGCCCAGACCGATCCAGGCATGGGCTGCTGCCGACGGTAGTTTCATCGCGCGTTGCCCGCGGGAGGGCGCGACCGGCGCGGGCGCCGCCGGCCTTTTCTGGGCGCCCGGCCCCCGCCCAGCCCCTGGATCATGGCCTGCCGGTCAGGTCCATCGCATTCCTGAATCTCGGTCCACCATCCGGCGAGTTCCGAGGGGACTTCCCCGGCCCGAGAGCGCAGGAGCAGAAAATCATAGGCAGCACGAAAGCGCCTGTTCTCCAGCAGCCGCTGTACCATCCGTGGCCGGCGCGCCTCAAGACGGCTTTGCAGTTCCCAGATTTCAACAACCGCAGTGCTCACGCGCCTTGGAATCATGACCCGTTGATTTTCTCGGCCGAGAACCTCGAAGGCTGAGCGCTGCAGCAACTGCTGGGTATTTTTCCGCCTTCCTTCATGGCGATCGCACTGACGTCGCACCGCCCTCCAGAAAATACAGGCAAAAAGAAACGCCGCGATGACCGGCTTACCCTTTTCTATCCGCCGGTCAGTGTTCTGAAATCCCTGCAACACCAGGCCGCGCTGGGGCTCAAGGTCGGCTTCTCCATAAGACCGTTCTGCTTCAGGAAAAAGTTCAGCGAAAAGACCAAATTCACGCAACAGCCCGAAGCTCGCAACGGCATAACCGCTATGGAAGAGTTTGAGCACCTCGTCGAACAGCCGTGCCGGCGGGACATGGCGCAGAAGATAAGCCTGTTCGCGGAAGATCTCGTCAATCCCCGGCTCCAGATCAAGATCAAGTTTCGCCTTGAAGCGGACCGCGCGAAGCATCCTGACCGGATCCTCGTTTATCCGCTTGGCCGGATCACCGATAAAACGAAGCCGGCCCGACTTGATATCTGAAAACCCGTCGACATAGTCGAGCAACGAATTGCTGCCGATGTCGTAGTACAGCGCATTGGCGGTAAAGTCCCGGCGAAACACATCCTGCTCGCGGGTCCCGAACACGTTATCTCGAAGAATACGGCCAAGATGACTGTGCGTGCTTTCCTCGGCCTCTGATTCGCTGTCGATTCCCGCCCGGTAAGTGGAGACCTCGATCACCTCCCGGCCCATCCGCACATGCACGATCCGAAAACGCCGCCCGATCATTCGCGATCGTGGAAACACCCGCCGCACGTCTTCGGGGGATGCATCGGTTACCACGTCGAAATCCTTGGGCCGCTCGCCGAGAAGCAGGTCACGCACGCACCCACCCACCAACTCTGCCGAAAACCCGGCCTGGTTTAGTGAGTCAGCCACCTTGCGGGCGCCCTTGCTGACGCTGGACGGCCGAAGCCCATGCTCCTCCGGCGTGATAACGCGCGGCGGTACAGGCTGATCCCGATCAGAGCGACCTGCCGGGATAAAGGATTTCAGAAATTTCTTGATCAGGAGATTCGGCTGTCCGCTACAGACTCGCCACGACCAGGTGGCAACGGATGCGAGACGATGGGAAACATACCGGCGCTATGTTAGCATTTCGCGCCTGCCGTTCGCTCCCTTCGTCTAGCGGTCAGGACGCTGGCCTCTCACGCCGGAAACAGGGGTTCGATTCCCCTAGGGAGCGCCACCTTCTCAATGACTTACGCCCGGGGACACTCGAGCGTTCTCCAAAATACAAGGATGCTAATGCGCTATACGCATTTAAGAGCAGAGGATTTGGTGGGGAGACTGGGGTAGTTGCGGAACATGGCCCAGCAATGAGGGAATCTAAGCGTCAGTCGTAATTTATGGCACCAGGCGTGGGCGAGACGACTAGTGCGGATAACGAGACTTATGTCCAACACGCAATGGCAGGCGCGTTGGCTATGCTGATGGCATCATAAGCAGCGCTCGTTGAAAGCAAACTTCTATTCCTCCGGAACAGGACGAATATCGTACTCTGGTAGTCATGATAGGGTGGCAGGTTCAGGCGAAAATAGGGATGCTTCCCACCATCTGGATTCGGGCAAGTGTATCGGCATCGATATTTTATTAGCATCCTATTTCGACTTAATTTTACTGAGCACCCATCACCCATGAAAGTTTATCTCGTTCAACCTGGCGCCAGTAGCCCGGAAGATGAAGATCCACAAAAAGGTCAGACCAGCCAGGCGGTGGTTGATGTTGAAAAATGGCGAGATTTGTCGGGCAAATGAATCAACAATATGAAACTGTTTTTCATAGCGAAAAAAATCGGAAATTGTTATGACAAACTGTGAGTCCATGGATGGACGCAGTTAGAATATTGCCGAGCCTGCATCGGACTTAAATCAGGAGCTATTATGAACGAAACTAATCCACAGGCGCTATTTGAAAAGTATGCCG
>CEQE01051224.1_pt1 | contig 33890 bp, 24 predicted proteins | sample 356201 | NCBI WGS metagenome assembly CEQE01 (sample SAMEA2619970, study PRJEB7988) | marine metagenome | biome: marine biome (ENVO:00000447); feature: mesopelagic zone (ENVO:00000213) & marine oxygen minimum zone (ENVO:01000065); material: "saline water (ENVO:00002010), including plankton...
TTTTTTTTCAATAGTTCCTCTTTCCTGTCATCATCAATTCTCGGAAAGAGTTGTTCACTACGGTTAATTGATGCACCTGCTTTCACACCGCCCCATTTTTTTATTGAATCCATTCCCTGGGACAAAGAATCTTCAGTCATACCGATTTGCCGATGAATTTCATCGGCTTTCTCCGGTATAAATGGATAAAGAAGAATGGCGATAGTCCGTAAAGCTTCGAGGGCACTATAGATTACAGAAGTTAAGGATCCTCTTGTCTCGTCGGACTTAGCCAGGTTCCATGGCGCCGAGGAATCTATATATTTATTCGTCGCGTCAATTAACTCCCAGGTAGAAACCAGTATTTTGCTGAATTCAAGACATTCCAACAGTTTTTCAACTTCCTGCACTGTTTGAGCTGCTTTATTGATGAGGTCTCTTTCCATGGCATCATCAGCGACTGGTTCAGGAATAATTCCATTAAAATATCTCTGAACCATATTTAGAGTTCGATTCAACAGATTTCCGAGATTATTCGCCAGATCGGTATTAATGCGTCCTATCATTGCTTCATGAGAAAAATCACCATCCAGACCAAAAGGGACTTCCCTCATTAAAAAATAACGTACAGCGTCCGCTCCGTATTCATCGATTAACCTGTTTGGTTCTACAACATTAAGCAGAGATTTAGACATTTTCTCTCCGTTGACTGTCCACCACCCATGCGCAAAAATATTTTTAGGGAGTGGGATGTCCATAGCCTTTAACATGGTCAACCAGTAAACCGAATGGGTTGTCAGAATATCCTTTCCCACAAGATGAAAATCAGCAGGCCACCAGTGATTAAAACTTTTTTCATCCTTGTGATAACCTGCTGCCGTTATATAATTAATAAGGGCGTCAAACCAGACATAAGTCACATAATCTTCATCAAATGGAAGCGGAATTCCCCATTTTAAACGCTTTTTAGGGCGCGAAATGCACAAGTCGCCAAGCTCTTTGTTTAGAAACCCGAGCACTTCATTTCTGCGATTAGAAGGTAAAATTACAATTTCATTGGATTTAATATATTCATTTAGCCAGTTCTGGTATTTGCCCATCTTAAAGAAATAATTATACTCTTTGATGCGATCCACTTTTCTTCCGCATTCCGGACAATTGCCTTTTACCAGATCCTTCTCAGTCCAGAATCTTTCATCTGGAAGACAGTACCATCCTTCATAAGAATCCTTATAAATCTCTCCCTTATCGAATAATACCTGAAGAACTTGCCTTACAATTTCTTTATGGCGTTCTTCAGTTGTGCGGATAAAATCATTATTAGAAACATTCAGCCGCTTCCATAATTCTTTAAACCTGAGATGGAGTTCATCGCAGTGTTCCTGGGGGGCTACGTTCCTTTTTTGGGCTGCCTGTTCTACCTTTTGACCATGCTCATCCGTACCGGTCAGAAAGAAGACATCATAGCCCTGTAAGCGCTTAAAACGGGCAATGATATCAGCCGCTACAGTAGTGTAAGCATGTCCGAGATGGGGTAAATCATTGACATAATAGATAGGTGTTGTTACGTAGAATTTTTTTTTTTGCATATTTTAAATTGATTTATAGCCACGAAGTGCGAAGAGAAATTAAATAATAATATTAATGCATACTTTGTGATCTTCGTACTACTAATCTAAGAAACGTTGTTTTTTTAATAAAGTTTTTTAACACACCCCGTCCCGGAGGGACACCCCTCTTGATAGAGGGGAATTGAAGCTCCCCGTAGCAAGCTACTGGGAATCTTCAGTGTAGAGTATAATTTTATTTTAAATTCACTCGCTAACCCCGCAGCAAGCTACGGGGAATACGTTCGCTAAACACTTTCACTCCCCAAATTCCCCCTTAATAAAGGGGGACAGGGGGTTGTAATTCATTTTTAGTTCTGGCCCTGCCACCTGCTGTCTACACGAATAATTATTTTCATAGCTTAGGTCGGTTTATTATTTTTTCCCTGCTGGTTTTCATGTTCTAATTTTTTAACATTTTTTTTAATAATCTTGATTGCTTCAGTAGGGAAGGAGGATTTTTTTCCTTCCTCCATCTCCACAAACACTTTTTGCTGAATAACATCTACGCTGATTACCTTTCCTTCTCCTTCAGGTGTTTCAACAATCATTCCACTTTTGGGGAGATTCTTTTTTAACTCTTTATAAGTATCATTCTCATAAGTAAGACAGCAAAGGAGACGTCCACAAACACCCGTTATTTTCATCGGGTTGAGCGCAAGGTTCTGGTTTTTTGCCATTCTAATCGAAACAGGCTCAAAGTCCCTTAAAAAACCTGAACAGCAAAGTTTCAGTCCGCATGGCCCGCAACCTCCCATTAGCTTAGCTTCGTCCCTGACCCCTATTTGTCTCATCTCAATCTTCATTTTAAATTTCTGTGCGAGATCTTTAATAAGCACACGAAAATCCACCCGCCCTTCAGCCAAAAAATAAAATTTCGCTTTTGTAGCTTCAAGGTTCATATTTACTTGAAAGAGTTTCATGGGGATTTTTCGTTCTTCAATTTTTTGCAAACAAAACTGGAATGCCTCTTTTGTGCGCTGATCATTATATTCACTTTTTTTTAAATCTTCCTTTGTGGCCTTTCGTAATACCTTTTTATAATGTTTAACCCTCTTTTTACAGCAGATACTTCTTTCAGTCATGACAGCCATCCCGATATCTTCTCCCCAGTTGGTTTCTACAATACACTTATCTCCCACTCGGAGTTTTATGGAATTTGGATCATAATCAAAGCTTTTTGAGTTGTTTTTCAAACTAATTCCAATGCAATGTTTAGACTTTCCATTTTTATTGTTTTCCATAATTACCTTTCCGAAAAAACAGAGCACATTTTAATCATCAACGTGTCTAACAAAAGTTGTGCATTAATATTTCTTTTATAACGACGGATTGTTTCCTCAACTGAATAAAACAAAGAAATTAACTGATTGATATTAGAAACTCTAATTAAAGAAATTAATTTATCTTTTACATCCAGATTTGCAATGAGTTTTTCGCTATTTGTACCTTTCAAAACAGCCATATCACGCACAATGTTTAAAATAGATGCCAACATGATTTCTAAATTTTCCTTGTCACTGCTCCAGGCTTTATTTTTTTTAAATATCAAATCCATTTCATCAAAAGAGATACCCTGCATTAAATCCAGGATTTCGTTTCTCATTTTTATTATATCCCTGATAACCATATCTAAAGCTTTTCCAAGGCGTCCTTGTGAATAGGATGCCATCAAGTGAGCATCTTCCGGGGTTATTTGGTTTTCCTTTATAAGAATATCTTTTATAGTTTCCACCGGTATAAGGTTGAATTGAATTTTCTGACACCGAGAAATAATAGTGGGCAACAGCAAATTAAAATTGTGGCATGTCAAAATAAAAACAGTAGCGCCCGGTGGTTCTTCCAGGGTTTTAAGAAAAGAATTAGCAGCTCCGAGAGTCATTTCTTCTGCTCCATCTATAAAGATAACTTTAAATTTACCTTCATAAGGGCGATAACTGATTTTTCTCTGTAGTTCTCTCATTACCTCAATTTTAATACTTCCATCTGCGGGTTCAACTACCGAAAAATCCGGGAAATTTTTATTATCAAACTTCTTGCAATGAATACATTCTCCGCAGGAATCGTCATCTAAAGATAAACAATTCATAGCCTTTGCAAAGTTCAATGCTGTTAGCCGCTTTCCTATCCCCTCCGGCCCATAAAACAAGTAAGCATGTGAAACATCTCCTTTCTTGAGTGAAGATTGTAATATACTTACCGGTCTCTCCTGTCCAATGATTTCTGAAAATGGCATGACAGTAGTTTAACATACAGAAATAAGACAATAAAATCATTTTGGAGATTTTACTCAACACTTATCCTTATTAACCGACTCGATTTCTCAGGTAATTGGAAAAAAAAGGAAAGAATTTAACGCTTCGGTGGGATTTATTTGGAGTGCATCAACCATGCTGATGCGTTTTTTTATGTTTGCATTGAGATACTCGATGCACTCCAAAGAGACAGAGTCTCATTATAAACCCCTTAATCCCCTCTCGAGTGGGGAATGCGTTTCCACGCAGAGCATGGGAACGAGTTAAAAACAGTGCTCTGGAACGATGAAAATTTTACACTGGCATTCCCATGTTAGTAGGAATCTGGATTCCCGATCAAGTCAGGAATGACAATAATAGTGATGTTATTACAATATTTTCTAAGTACCTATTTTATTTGTCCATTGATTTTTCTGTTTAAAGCATTTAACATAAGAATTTATGCCTCTTACCAATCGTTTAATATGATAGAAAGATATTCACGTCCGGAAATGGCCAAAATATGGAGCCAGCAAAATAAGCTCAAAAAATGGCTTTTTGTGGAAGTCCTTGCCTGTGAGGCTTTGGGGAAATTAGGAGAAATCCCCAGGTCAGCAGTGAATAATATTAAAAAAAAAGCAAAGTTTAATATAAATAGAATTAACCTGATCGAGAATAAGACCAGGCACGACGTCATAGCTTTTTTAACAAATGTTGCTGAATACGTGGGAGAGGATTCCCGCTATATCCACCTCGGATTAACCTCATCTGACATCCTTGATACCGGCCTTGCCATTCAATTAAAAGAAGCTTCCCATATTTTGTTGAGCGACTTAAACCAATTAGCCAAAGCAACAAAGGAAAAGGCCCTTAAACATAAAAATACGATTATGATTGGCCGTTCTCATGGCGTCCATGCGGAACCTGTGACTTTTGGCCTTAAAATGGCACTCTGGTATGAAGAAGTCAAAAGAAACATCATCAGGATGAAACGGGCAAAAGAGGTAGTCAGTTATGGTAAAATTTCCGGAGCAGTTGGGACTTACGCGAACATAGATCCTTCAGTTGAAGAATATGTCTGCAAAAAATCAGGTTTAACCCCGGCGCCTGTTTCAAACCAGATTATTCAGAGAGACAGACATGCGGAATATGTATCTACCTTAGCTGTTATCGCAGGATCGCTTGAAAAATTTGCTTTAGAAATCAGGCACCTTCAAAGAACAGAAGTCGTGGAAGCAGAAGAGCAATTTTCTGCAGGACAAAAAGGGTCCTCTGCCATGCCGCATAAAAAAAACCCTGTCACTGCGGAGCAAATATGCGGTCTGACGAGAATCATCCGCTCTAACTCCTTAGCAGCTCATGAAAATATTGCTTTGTGGCATGAAAGAGATATAAGCCATTCTTCGGTAGAACGTGTCATCCTTCCGGATTCTACTATTCTGTTAAATTATATGCTGAATAAATTGTGTACCCTTATTAAAAATCTTGTTGTTTATCCTGAAAACATGAAAAAGAATCTCGATAAAACTCAAGGACTCATTTATTCTCAAAGAATTCTTCTGGAACTGGCGAAACGAGGCATTTCAAGAGAGCTTGCATACAATATTGTTCAAAAGAACGCCATGCGAGCAATAAAGAATGGCAAAAATTTTAAAAATTTATTAGCAAAAGATAAAGATATAAAGAAATATTTAACCGCAAAAGATATAAACAGTGCTTTTAACGTAAAATACCATTTAAAGCATGTGGACATGATTTTTAAAAAAGTTTTTGGAGAAATAGAGTCTCACCGCAAAGGCCGTAGAGATACGTGAATCTGCGATCTCTGCAGCAAATCTTTTTTGTAACGAATTAAGTACGGAAAATCACTTGTTGACTCGGTTTATTGCGAATGATTAGCGATTGGGGTCATACCTTACCTATTTACATTTACAATATTTAATATTAATAGATAACGGGCTGTTGCCCAATTTCAATGGTGCAAAAATGACGTATAAATTGCGCAACGGATTTGTTTTATTGCTTTTTTTAATTATTGCTGTTTTTAACGATGAGTCTTGGGCATTTCGGGAGTTCGATTTTTCCAATAATTTAATCCCCTTAAAAGAAATAAAATCGGGAGGAGTCTCAAAAGACGGTATCCCGGCTGTTATTTTTCCGGAAATCATAACCACAACAAAAGCAGCAGAATTTATGAAAGATTCTGATCGTGTCATGGGATTATCGATAAATAAAAAAAGTAGAGCCTATCCCATTAAAATACTGAATTGGCATGAACTTGTAAATGACAGGCTTGGAGACAGGAATGTATTAATCTCTTTTTGTCCGCTCTGTGGTACAGGACTGGTGTTTGATAGACAGGTAGGAAATAAAGAACTTACCTTTGCTGTCTCAGGATTGCTTTACAACAGTGACCTTCTATTTTATGACCACCATAGCGATTCTTTGTGGTCTCAAATTGAAGGGAAGGGCATAACCGGCAAATTTAGCGGAAGTAAATTGAATCAATTACCTTCGTTACACACCACATGGGGGTATTGGAAAAAGCAACACCCTGACACTACGGTTGCTTTACCGGAACTTGGCTATATGCCGAGCTACGAAGCAGATGAATATGCAGCGTATAACAAATCCAACGAACTTATGTTCCCCGTATCAAAAAAAGATTCCCGTTTTCACCCAAAAGAAACAATAATTGGCGTCAGGTTAAATGGTGTCGCAAAGGCTTATTTTTACTCAACACTTAAAAAGTTAAAAACACCCATAGCTGATGCTGTTGGTGGTCAACCTATATTAGTGCATTATGATAAAGCGTCTTCAACAGCATATATTACGAATAAAAATAATAAACTTCTAAATTCAACCGTGGGGTTTTGGTTTGCCTGGTATGCATTTAACAGTGATACACTTATTTATAATGCAACTATCAGCAGCCAGCTTTTGGCGAAATAAAGGGATAAAGTCCACTTATGACTGCATTATAATACAGCTATAAGCAGTCAGCTATCGGCGCTCAAAATTACACACCTCGCTCATTCAAGCGGTCAGCATTCAGCTATCAGCAAGATCCTCTGAAGAGGGGGTTGATGTTGCACCATGACGGGCTGTTGCCCAAACATAAAAGTGAGTGAAATGTTATTAAGAGCACCCCTGTGAATTGCACTCCGCCTTCTTGCGAAGGAAGGGAAAGATGGGAGGTTATAATTCACGCATAATTCGGGTTCATTAATCCCTTTGCCTTTATTGGAGTATGTTAATTCTGTCCTTAGGTTAAGTTAACACGTAGAGAGATTACAATATGCAAGAAGATAAAACAGGACTCGTAGATTTTTTTAATAATCTCGTGAAAAACCAAGGTTTGAAATTAACGATAATTTTGTGGTGTCTTTTTGGAGCTTATTTTGTTTTTTATGCGGTAATGAACCCTGGAAAACACACTGTGACACCTGCGTATTGGCAGGCTTCTTTAAATTGGATAAACAGCCAAAATCTTTATACTGGCAAAGGAGTAGGATTTTTGTATCTTCCTCAATCAGCTATTATGCAGATACCTTTTGCCATTATGCCATTTACTATTGCTGAGCCAGTGTGGCGTATCGTCAACATTTCTCTCTTTGCCTTCTCATGCTATATAGTAGCATTATTATGCCGATTCATGCCTACAAAAAAAAGCTTTCTCATTATCTCATTATTTTCTTTACCCCTGGCAATTGACAGTGCACGAAATGGGCAAATAAATCTGACAATAGCAACTCTGCTAAGCATTACGGCATATACCTTAACGCATAAAAACTATACGCTCAGCGTCATTGTTTGCCTCATTGGTTTTGCGCTTAAGCCATATATGGTAGTACCGTTGTTGTTAATTTGTGGGGTTTTTCCAAAGCGTTGTCTTCCTTCAGCAGTTATAGGTGTGCTCATCTTGTTTCTTTTTCCTTTTCTTTTTCAAGTACCCAACTATGTGTTGCATCAATACAAGGAATTCTTAAATACATTGGATGTTGCTCATACAGTGGCTCAACACCAGGATTTTGCATCTTTTTTTGGAATGCTCAACGTTTTTGGAGTAAATATAGAATCCTCAGTTCAAATGTTTTATTCACTAATATTTGCCTTGGCTACTTTTTTTTATAGTTTATATCATTCGATAAAAAGCCCTAAAGAAGAAAGTTCTATTATTATTATAAGTATTGCAATATCGTTTATTTTACTTTTTAGCTCAAGAACAGAAAATAACACATATTGCATGATAGGACCTTTTATCGCCTATTTTTTTTTACGATCAATTGCAATGCAAGCAAATTTACGTATTATAAATGCAATAACTCTGATTCTTTGTTATGTTGCTATGGCTGGCAGCTACGAGGTGGGAAAATTCTTTACTCCAGATCGAGCCGTGTGGTTAGCCCCTCTGGGCTTAACAGTCTTCATATGCTACACGCTGCTGATAATTATACCAGGGATTCAGAGGTTATCTTTTACATATACTGGCGCCGAATCTTAAAAAAACAATTAGGCCTAACTATTGATTGAAGTCTCCCCTTCCTAAGGGGTCAAGGGGTATCACTAACCCCGCAACAAACTGCAAGGGATGCGCTCGCTAAATACTTTCAATCGTTAGGGTTTTGATAAATTTCAAGTTGATAAATGTATATTTGAAAAAGGGTAAGTTGAAACCAATATGAGTCCTTTGGAATTATCACTGAAATAGCAGCAGATTCGTTGAAATTGTGCGCCTTTAGGTAATGAATTTTTAAAAATAAATAATAAATATCAGTTTCACCAATTGGGTAAACTTTTTTTGCATCATCATCGCTGAAGCAATGATACCCTCTTAATATAAATACCTTTTAAAATTTCATCATGCAAGATTCAGAAAGTAACAAAGACAAAATAGTGGCAACTATATCTAATAGAAATAATTTTTTTCTGATTTTGATTTTGTTACTGCTAATTCCAGCATGTACTCAGAATATAGACGATGCTGAAAAGCTAAAGCAAAAAATTGTAAAACTTTCTAATGCTGGTAAATATTCTGAAGCAATCCCATTTGCAGAAAAGGAGTTGCAAATTAAAGAAAAAGTTCTTGGTCCAAATCATTTCGAAGTTGCTAAATCAGTCGACAATATTGCTTCGCTTTATAGCAGTTTAGGTAAATATGAAAAGTCACTACCTTTGTTTAAACGCTCATTGATAATTTATGAAAAAGCTCTTAGTCCTGAGCACCCGGATATTGCTAAACCTCTCGACAATGTGGCAGCGCTTTATTTCGTTAAGGGCGATTTTGATAAAGCAGAACCATTATATAAGCGCTCATTAGCCATTCGTGAAAAAAAGTTTGGTCAGGAACATCCTGATGTTGCCGATTCCCTCCATACTCTTGCTACACTTTATAAGAGTAAAGAGGAATACGAAAAAGCAGAGCCTCTATATAAGCGATCTTTAACAATTTGGGAAAAGGCTGTGGGGTTGGAGCACCCTAATGTTGCTTCATCCCTCAGAAGCCTGGCTATAATTTATTACACTAAAGGTGAATACGAGAAAGCAGAGCCTTTATATAAACGCTCATTAGCCATATATGAAAAAGCGTTTGGTCAGGAGTATCCCTCTATTGTTACAGACCTAAACAACATGGCTGAACTATACAGGAAACTCGGTGAGGATGAAAAGGCGCAAGCTTTCTTAAATCGAGCTGAAGGAATGAAAAAAGGGATAGCACCTTAAAGCGGAGAAACTCCGCAACCACAATTGAAGCTCCCCGTAGCAGAGCTTCAGTGTAGAGTATGATTTTATTTTAAGTTCACTCGCTAACCCCGCAGCAAGCTGCAGTGAGTGCGCTCGCTAAACACTTTCGGAATGGAGAACCGAATTGGACAGCGAAGCATGAGCTGCCCAAAGGTTCAGGCCATGGATGGAAGAGCTAAGCTCAGCTTTGCCGAAATCAAATGGAGCTTCCGCTCCGGTGCGCAAAAAAAAATTGCTCAGCTTTGCATAAGGCGCTGTAAAAAGAAAAAACTAACAGCGTCTAAAAAAAACAGTTATAACGGAGTAATAGTTTTGAAAAAGTCATCCATTAACTGTCAAAGGAAAGTTTGACACCTGTTTCATCCTATGATAAATTTTCACCAGAAAACTATTTCTTTTAAGAATAACTGGAATGTCCTTATAATAGATTTATAAAGATCCTTTATTCAGAAATTCCTTGTAATATTCCATGAAGACCTTACTCCTTTTTCCCTTTCAGTGGTATCCTACTCAGCCATATCTGAGTACACCCTATCTGACTTCATATCTCCAATCAAAAGGATGGGATGTTGTTCAGAGAGACTTTAATATCCTCTCCTATGACATTTTTCTATCCCGCCCATTCCTGGAAAAAGCGGTTTCAAGGAGCAGAAGAAAGATAGAGTTACTTCGCGGTAAATCATCCCTGACAAAGGTAGAAAATGCCTTGCTCCAGGTCCTTTCTGTCGGGGATCAATATTCCGGGGTTATCATTTCACGGGTCGATGAAGCTAAAAAAGTGATGCGCTCACCTGAACAATTTTTCAAATTTGACATTTACCAGGAAGCCCATACGATTATTCAATCGGCACTTAAACTAATTTCCGATGCCTATTTCCCATCGATGCTCAGCTTCTTAACGTACCGGAGTGGGAGCGGAGCAGAGGAATCTTCCCAGAAGGCCCAAACTATGGTATCAGACGAGGATACCAATCCATTTATAGAGTTATATGAAAATTTCCTGTTAGGATCAGAGCAGTGGGAGAATTATCATATTATAGGGATTTCCGTTATCGGGACGTCACAGATTATTCCCGGTCTTACACTGGCCAGAATGCTTAAAAAGCGTTATCCTCATCTTTCTATTGTGCTTGGTGGGCCTATATTCAGCGTGATCGCGGAAAAGCTCAAAAAATGGCCTGAATTTTTTGATGAATTCTGCCATACCATTATTACTTTTGAGGGAGAGGAACCTCTTGACCAACTTTTAGTCGCTATTAAAAGCGGTTCTTCCCTGGATGGGATTCCAAACCTGATCTATAAGAACAATGGTCAGGTTAAAGTGAGTGAGCGCAAGGCAACAGTGCGGTTTAACGAAATACCACCGCCGACCTTTGATGGGCTACCTGTAGATTTATACCTTTCGCCCTATCCTATTTTACCGGTTCTTCAGAGCCGGGGATGTTATTGGGGCAAATGCACATTTTGTACACATAGCTATATTTACGGGCAGCGATACAGCCTGCATAAGAGTCCTTCCATGGTGGATCAATTGGAGTTTTTTTCCAAAAAATATAAAACAAAATACTTTACTTTTTCTGATGAAGCTGTCTCTCCCCATGCACTCAATGACCTCTCTGATCATATTATTAAAAGAGGTCTTGATTTTAGTGGGCTGGTCATGCTGAGGTTTGAGAAGAAAATGGATGCAGGTCTTTTTAAAAAAATGAAAAAGGCAGGATTTGACTTCCTTCTCTACGGTCTTGAGAGTGCCAATAACCGTATTCTTTCACTAATGGAGAAGGGAAACTCAGGCGAACTTGCACGTGATGTTCTAAGAATAAGTAGGGAGGCCGGAATCTGGAACCACCTTTTTCTCTTTTTCGGATTTCCAACAGAGACCTGGGAAGAGGCAATGGAGACCATTGAATTTCTAAAAGAGAATAGAGAGAACATTCACTCCCTTGCCCCGGGCGTCTTTACTTTAAACAAGGATTCGGTAATCTATAACCACCCAGAAAAATTTTCCATTACCCGGTTCATTGATCCTCCTGAGATGGATATTGCAACGCACCTGAGCTTTGAAATCAGTAATGGTATGTCCGTTAAATCCGCACAGAAGGCAAGTGATTTATGTGTGGAGCAAGTAAATAGGTTATTTTCGAGCAATAATATTTGGGGGGGCATGCCACGGGAGCACTTCCTCCTTTATCTTAACCATTATGGAATGGAAGCACTAAACAAGAATTTTCTAAGTCAGTAAAAGGTTTTTTTATATCTGTTGATCGGCCAAATCTTTCAACATTTTAAAAGGCCAAAAATTGAAGTCTCCCTCGCTCGCTAACCCAGCCCAAGCAAGGGGAATGCGCTCGCTAAACACTTTCAGCTACCCCCACCCGTTGGATTTACCGGTGAAAACGGATCGCCATCGGATTTTTCGGTGTAACCTTCTGCAACCCCCTTTTCAAATCTATCAACGGTTATGTTATTTTCATCATCCCGGGTTACAAAATTCTTACCCTTACAATGAGGGCAAATATACCAATATTCAGTTTCGTCCGGCTTCGGCTTTATAGCATTAGAGCTAATAGTTTCAGGCGGCCATTCCGTAGAGAAAGCTTCATTGCATCCCATGCATTTTTCTGTACTCATTATTACTACTCCTTCCTTTAAATCCCTTTGGCGCGAATGCCGAAAAGGTGTTAAGAGTTTTCCAAAAAATATCAAGTTATTTTTGGTAAGCCATCAGTCTATTTTTAACTTTATGTTAATAACCTGATAATAAATATATAGTATAAAAAAAAACCAATATTAGTGCAATATAAAAAAACATGAGTAATAAAATCAAACAGTTAAAAAAAGAGATTCTTCGGTTAACGCCTCAGAATGACATTGCGACACAGCCTGCAAGCGACGGGGAATGCGTTCGCTAAACACTTTCACTGTCGGCTTTCTTCAGAAGTCAACAGCAGACTTTAACCTTCCATCAATCTATGATTTCAGCTAAAATGGATTTGTGAAGGAATATGTTTTAAGCAATGAAGCCATGATAAGGGCAGGCTTTTTCTTTGGGATATTTACTACTGTCGCTTTATGGGAGCAAGTGAGTCCGAGAAGGGCGCTGACCGTATCGAAAGGATTAAGGTGGTTCAACAATCTGGGAATTGTATTTTTTAACACATTTCTTTTACGCCTCTTGTTTCCTCTTATGGCCGTGGGTGTGGCTGTTATGGCGGAGAAAGGGAGTTGGGGTGTACTGAATAATGTTGAATTAAACAGCTCCGTTAAATTATTTTTCGCCGTTTTATTTTTAGATTTTGCCATATATATACAGCATGTGATGGTCCATGCGATTCCATTGTTATGGCGACTCCATCGCATGCACCATGCGGATTTGGATTATGACGTTACCACCGGTTCCCGCATTCATCCAATAGAAATTATTCTTTCCATGGTCATTAAAATGTTTGTTGTTGCCGCTTTGGGATCGCCTCCGGCAGCAGTTGTTATTTTTGAAATCTTGTTAAACGCCACAGCGATGTTTAACCATGGGAATATATATATTCCTTTAGGCGCTGACCGCATATTGCGACTCCTGATAGTTACTCCTGATATGCACCGGGTTCATCATTCTGTAAAACCAGGCGAAGCTAACAGTAACTTCGAATTTAATTTTCCTTGGTGGGACAGGCTTTTTGGCACTTATATAGCTCAGCCTGAAGATACTCATCAAAAAATGACTATCGGCCTCAATCAATTCAGGGAATCCAAATTCCTTAAATTCCAATGGCTTCTTAAACAGCCTTTTATTGACGAAGTAGGAGAATATCCAATTAATAAGGGGTATTAACAAAACGCAATAATTGGTGCCTCATCAGTAAAAGCTTTTACAAGCGGCTATCACGTTATGGGAGTTAGCATCTAATCAATTTTTATTTTTATCATAGATTATTTTTAGCCCATCAAGAGTCAGAAGCGGGCAATTTTCCTGTATCAAGGCAGAGTGTTTTGCGATCAGGTCTGCCTGTCCGCCGGTGGAAATGACTTTAGTCTCTTTTCCGGTTTCTTTTTGTATTTTTATCACAACATTATCCACCAGGCCTACATATCCATGAACAGCTCCTGCCTGTATGCTTTCCGAAGTAGTTTTGCCAATAAGTGCTGTGGGTGAAATCAGTTCCACCCTTGGCAATTTTGCGGCTTTGTTAAAAAGCGCTTCCATAGATATGGAGATTCCGGGAAAAATCAGTCCGCCCAGGTAGTCACCTTTTTTAGAAACAACATCAAAGGTAATGGCTGTTCCGAAATCCACAACAATTAACGGTCCTCCAAATTTCTCATATCCTGCCACTGCGTTAGCGATTCTATCTGCTCCGACGTCTTTTGGATTATCATAAAGTATGGATAAACCGGTTTTGGTGTCATGACCTACAATAAGCGGATTCACTTTAAAATAGCTATTAGACATCTCTTTTAGAATCGGCAGCAAAGGGGGCACCACGCATGAAATAATGACATCCGTAATTCCGCTGATATCAATATTATTCAGCAGAAAGAATTCTTTAATCATGATTCCGTATTCGTCAGCAGTTCGGTGCCGCTGTGAGGCCAGGCGCCAATGTACCACAAGCTTATCATCATTAAATAAGCCAATAACGGTATTGGTATTTCCTATGTCTATAACCAAAAGCATGAGCTTATTATAACGTATAGTGATATTTATCTAAAAACTTCTTTTGATTCACCGCGGAGATTGCAGCGCAGAGGTCCCTGATAAAAGCATCTATTCACTTCTTAATTTTTATTGACGTGATTGTAGTAAATGAATATAGTACGAATTATGCGGAAAGTAGGGATTATAGCAAAAACACATCTTACCTATCCAACGGAAGTGGTTGTTGATCTAATTGAGTGGCTCGAGAAAAAGAAGATCGAAGTATTTTTTGATAAAGAGTCTGCAGGCGCAATCGGTTTAGAGTCCAAACAGAACAGGCCTGATATTATTTCTATGGTTGATCTGCTTATTGTTTTAGGTGGCGACGGCACATTGCTCAGTGTAGCTCGTTTGGTCGCAGGTAAACCAGTGCCTGTAATGGGAGTAAATATGGGTAACCTTGGTTTTTTAACTGAGATTACTCGTGATGAAATTTATAGTGTACTGGAAAAAGTTTTAGAAGGGGATTTTAAAACAGAAGAGAGATTATTGCTTGACATTAGAGTATTACGAAAGAGCGAAAAGATTGCCGAACATAAAGTGCTAAATGATATTGTGGTCAATAAAGGAGTTTTAGCGAGAATTGTTGACCTTGAGGTAAAAGTCAATAATCAATTTGTTACTTCTTACAGATCAGACGGCCTGATTATCAGCACCCCTACCGGCTCCACCGCTTATTCACTTGCAGCCGGAGGTCCTATTGTTTACCCGACCCTTCACGCTCTGATATTAGCTCCAATCTGTCCTTTTAACCTGACTCACCGGCCTATAATAATTCCTGATGATGTGTCTATTGAGGTTCAACTGGCTACAGATCATGCAGATGTTCATATTACTTTAGACGGACAGGTTGGTTTGGGTATGAAGTATAGAGATGTTATAGAAATCAGGCGTTCCAAGGACAGCATCAAGCTAATTAAGGCACCGGATAAAAACCATTATGAAGTTCTTAGAAAAAAATTAAAATGGGGTGAAAGATAAAAAGCAGAGATCGGTAGCCTGTGTTTAGGGATCAGGGATCAGGTGACAGTGGTCAGATAATAATAATCAATCATCTGCGAAAATCTGCGTCCAAATTAATTTTACTTCCTAACTTGCGAATTTATGTTATTGGAATTACATATCAAAGACTTTGCTATTATCCATGATTTGCGAGTTCAATTCGATGAGAGTTTGAATATCCTTACGGGAGAGACAGGGGCAGGCAAATCAATAGTTGTAGGAGCGTTAGGTCTCCTTTTAGGTGAGAGAGCGGATACGGACTTTATTCGCACCGGTCAAGATACTGCATCAGTGGAAGGTTTATTTGATTGTGAAAACTACAGAGGTATTTTTTCTTTACTGGAACAGACTGGAATCGAACTCAATAAAGATCAATTGCTTTTAAAAAGAACTATTTCACGTTCCGGACGAAACAAGATTTATATCAATGGAAGTTTATCTACACTTGCGATGTTAAAAGAAATCGGAAACAGACTGGTAGATATCCATGGTCAGCATCAGCATCAATTGCTGTTACATCCTGAGAATCATATTGAGGTTTACGATTCTTTCAATAAACTGTCTCCTATTCGTGACAAATATAAGGAGCTTTATGTAAAGTTGCAAAAGTCTCAAACAGAATTAAACGCTTTGCAAAAAAATGAAAGAGAAAATTTACAAAAAAAAGACCTTTTTGAATTTCAAATGAAAGAAATTGACGATGCCCGTTTGATGGAAGCTGAAGATGATGATTTAAAAAAAGAAAGGGTTATCCTGCAAAATGCTGATAAGCTTTATCAAACATCTAACCAGTCATATGAGGCGCTTTATTCTTCTGATAATTCAGTTATTGAAGGTTTGAACAGAGTGTTGGAGGAGTTGTCCTCTATTGCCGAATATGATGACTCAATAAAAAAGATACTGGAGGAGGTAAAGCCGTCTCTCTTTTTGTTAGAAGAATCGTCCAACGCCTTAAGAAATTACTCCGGGCAAATAGAAATTAACCCTGAAAAATTAGGTGAGATTGAGGACAGGCTTGTTGAAATAAATGAGTTAAAAAGGAAATACGGGAATACTTTAAAAGAAATATTAGCCTATCGGAAAAAAATCGAAAAGGAATACAATGCTATTGCTTACAGCAATGAGACTTTAGAAAAGTTAAATAAGGGAATTAGCATTATGAAAAAGGATTTGGCAAAAACTGCCGTTGGCCTCGCGGAAAATAGAGAAAATATTGTTGAAAAGTTTGAATCCATGATGGAAAACGAACTGCGGCAATTGAGCATGGACGGTGTCATGTTTAAAGTAAACTTTTCTTATAAAAAAGATGAAAGCAGCTTTATAAAGTATCGAGGTATGCAGGTTTCTTTTTCTGAGAATGGCATTGGCACACTTGAATTTTTGATATCACCCAATCCGGGAGAAGAACCCCGGCCATTAGCGAAAATAGCTTCAGGCGGAGAATTATCCAGGATCATGTTATCTCTTAAAAATTTACTTGCTGCTCAAGACACGGTTCCAATCATGATTTTTGATGAGGTAGACAGCGGAATAGGCGGCAAGGTAGCGGAAACCGTCGGGCTTAAATTGAAAAGGATTTCGGAAAACAAGCAGGTTTTTTGCATTACTCACCTAACACAAATTGCCAGTCTAAAAGGGGCGCATTACCGCATAGAAAAAGAAGTTGTAAAAGGCAGATCGGTTACAATCATTCGCAGATTAAGTAATAGTGAAAGAGTGGATGAGATAGCCCGGATGTCAGGTGGAGAAAGCATCACTCAGGTTACCCGCGAACATGCAAAGGAAATGTTGAGTGCCCAGCCCTGACCATTTATGATTGTTGATTTTAGATTGTCGATTGGGGTTAGGAAAACAACAGTCAAAGAAAAAAAATCATCAACCGCCGATTGTCAATAGGCCTCCTTGTTACCTCCAGACATGTTCCAAAAGATCAAGGTAATCGGAGAGCAGACGCGTGATGAGGAATTTTTCTCTTGTAATCTCTTTTCCCTGTTTTCCCATTTCCTTTCCCATTTCCTTATCTTTGAGAATTTTTATAATTCTATCTGCAAAACCTTCTATATCATCCGGTTCTAACAAAAAGCCGTTGACACCGTCTTTTATCTGAAGCGGGATACCTCCCACTTTAGAAGCTACAACCGGAGTTCCTTTCCACATCGCTTCGGTCACAGCCAGACAGAAGCCTTCCTTAATAGATTTCTGGATGACGACAGCGGCCTTTCGCTGAAGGGCATTTACAAGGTAATTGTTTTCCAGCAACAGTAAAATGACGTCGTCGTTGGTTGAATATTGTTTGACAGATTTTTGAACTGCCTGGAACAGCTTGCCTCCTTCAGGGTCGTCTGTAGCAATATTGCCGCAAAGCACCAGCCGGCAATCTACCTCTTCTTTTACGCGAGCCCATACTTTTATTACCCCTTCCGGGTCTTTCCATTTGTCAAATCGTGAAACTTGTACTATGTAGGGCTTATCTGTCTTAACACCGAACTTTCTAAGATATTTGCAAGTTTCATCTTCTGTAATGTCCATATTTTTCGGAGTTATCGGATCTATGGCAGGAACAATGATTCTTTGTTCTACGGGAATGTCATCTTTTTTGTAGGACTCGTGGGAGAGTAGCATGAGGTCGTACCGGAGTATAAAATCGGAGAGGAAGTCCCACAAAGTTTTATCCGGATTAGAAAAATCCACATGGCATCTCCATACCCATGGCTGTGCCTTTTTGTAGAACTTGATCATAGGCAGTGGCTGTGGATCATGAATAATTATGCAATCGTGACTCAGATGGGTGTACGCCGCGAAGTCAATATTTGTCTGTATATAGATTCTTTCCTTATTCCTTGTGAAGTGTACTGGATCCCCCTGCAATCCGTTGTGAAATTTCTTGGTAATGTTAAAAAAGTCAGGGTTTCCGTGGAGGACTCTCCAACCCGCGCTAAGGCCTACATCGTTCATAAGAGGAACGAGACTGCTCAATATTTCAGCGACACCTCCTCCCTGGTTGGTAGAATTTACATGTACTACCCTTTTCCCAAGCAGCTTTCTTGCTTTTTTGTGGATGGTTCCTATGGCATTGACTCCTACTACATCTTTATAATCTTCCAGAGTTCGCATACCTTTATTCCTCCTTGGTTGCTGACGTGTGTTGTTGAAAAAAAATTACAACATGCTAACATTTATTTGCTTTAAATTCACTAAATCAGTCCACAAGTTTTTTAAGAAGATAAATTACTTCCAGAGGTGATTTGATATTGTACTTGGCGCAAGTCGGATGTAACCCTACTTTAATGGAATACGCACTCTCCGGCATTACAGAGAACATATCTTCGTCAGTCACGTCGTCACCCACTGACAGAATGAAATCCCAATTATTTTTTGAAAGCCACTTCAATACCGCATGTCCTTTATTTATTTCGGAATTTTTAATGTCTATTACCTTATGTCCCTCAAGAACTTGAAGATTTTTATTACTTGTTAGACCAAGGAGGTTATCTTTAAGTTCGCTGACTCTTACGGAGCCAATCTCTGGATCTACCCTCCTGTAATGAAAGACTAAAGAAAATTCTTTTTCTTCAATAAAAGAACCGGGGGTTCGGTCTACGTGAAGTTCAAGAATTTCCTTGATTTCATCTTTCCAGTCGTTTTTTAAAGGTTCCAGCATTACCCATGATTCTTGTTTTTTTCTCATCCAAACACCGTGTTCAGATATAATGTTTAAATTTAGGTGACCGAACCATTTATTTAATGTTTCTTTTTCCCGTCCACTTATCAACACCACTTCGTTTTTTTTGTTAGATGATAAAGATTCCAGCAGCCCTAAAACTTCATTATTCGGCTTTGCGTTTTCTGGTCTCTCGAAGAACTGAGTAAGGGTTCCGTCGTAATCTAAAAAGAAAAGGCAGCGAGAGCTTCTTTTGTAGTTTATTTTGAGTTTCTCAGCCTCTTCTATTTTAAGTACGCGTGTATGTGTTTCTCTCTGCAAGATTTTAGTAGATTTTAACTTGCCGACGAAGTCTTCCGCCCATTTAACCACATTGTAGCGCTCTATGCGTTTTTGCATAATCCTGGTTTTTTCAATTCTTTCAAGCCCCGGCATTTCAAGGGCCTTTTTTATGGCATCGGCCATCTCTTCATTGTTATTTGGGTTAACTATCAGGGCTTCGCCGAGCTCTTTAGCCGCTCCGGTCATCTCACTGAGGATCAGGACGCCGTTCCCGTCAGTTTTAGTCGCTATGTATTCCTTGGCTATGAGGTTCATCCCGTCCCTTAAAGGAGTTACAAGGGAGATATCAGCTATGTTGTAAAGCGCAGTCAGGGGTGCGTAGGGAAGAAATTTATACAGGTAATGGATGGGAATCCAGCCTATTGTCCCGTGTTTACCGTTTATTTTGCCTATGAGTTCGTCCACCTGACTTTTTAGCATTTTATATTGTGTTACCTGTGAACGTGACGGCACAGCAACAAGAATGCATACCACTTTTTCTTTGTATTCCGGGTTTTTTTCCAGGAAAGTATTGAAACCTTCCAAGCGTTCTATTATGCCTTTTGTGTAATCAAGGCGGTCTATGGACAAGATTACCTGGTACTTGCCAACATCCTTTTTCAGTTTTTCTATCTCTTTTTCTACTTTCGGATCTTCTCTCGACTCATAATAGCGCTTGAACTCTATTCCCAGCGGGAAAGTATCCACCTTGATAACTCGATCATGAGAGTGAATTTGACCCATATCTTGCTCATATCCTAAAAGGCGCTGTGAACTTTTCAGAAAATTAAGAGCATAATCATAGGTATGAAAACCGATCAGGTCGGACCCGATAAGACCCTCAAGTAATTCATTGCGCCATGGTAAAATGCGGAAAAGCTCGAAAGAGGGAAAAGGAATGTGAAGAAAAAAACCAATGGTGGCATCCGGTAATTTTTCCCTGAGGAGTTTAGGCAATAGCATTAATTGATAATCGTGTATCCATATGACGTCCTCTTCTTTTGCGATTGTTAACACTTCTTCACAAAAGAGCTCATTAATACGTTTATAAGATTTCCAGAAGTTTTCTTTATATACAGTATGCTGGGGAAAATAGTGAAATAGAGGCCAAATAGTATTATTGCAAAACCCGGAATAATAATTATCAAAATCCCGTTTGGGAAGAAATACTGGATGGCAGTTGAATTCTGATATAAGTCTTTTTCTAATTTCCTCCTTGTTTTTTTCAATTTTATCGCTATCAATGCCTGGCCAGCCTACCCATATACTTTCATACGTTTTGTAAAAAGATGCAATACCGGTGGCCAGACCACCAGCGCCTTGCTGAAAACTGAGCCCTCCTTTCCTTCTTTCCATGCTCACAGGTAGTCTGTTTGAAACTATGATTAATTTGCTCATTTTAATAGTGCTTTATACTGGTACTCTTAAAAATCTTCCTTTTTTAGAAAGTTTTTTGCAACCCGATGGGTTAGGCTGTCCGAAAATGTCATTCTGAGGCTTTACCTGAAGAATTTCCCGTCTGTAACTTGTTGAACTTATGTGATTCTTCGCTTCGCTCAGAATACAACTAAAGGGTTCTCCGTTTTATTCTGAAGATCCTGTACTAAACGTAGTCGAGGGACGCACAATAACTGAAGAATCTCTTTTTTACAACATTTAGGTGAATTACTATAATAGTTAATTTTAGCCCAAAATAAAAGTAAAAAGGAGAAGATCAATTTTGAATGTTCTATTGACAATTGATTGAACATGCATAGCGAACGTATTCCCCGTGGTCTTGTTCTTTATCATCGTGTAGAGGGCTTGCTGTAGGGAGCTTCAAATCTGGTGTCATTTTTATTGACAAGATCAACTGGATTAACCGGATTCCTTTTGAGTTCATCGAACATGTCACTAAGCTTCGAGGAATGTACTCGCTAAACACTTTCAATCATGGTAAATTATTCGTTTAGTTGTTTGAAGATATCCCTGTGCTTCATTCAGCATACACATAAAAACACAGGGGTTAATGAAAGGAACAAACATGAAAAAGGAAGATTTTATTCTCTTTAGCGGCGGTGCTAAAGGGGCTGAAGCTGAATTCGGCGCTAACGCTGAGCAATTTGGAATTGAAGAAGTAAACTTTACCTTTGAAGGGCACAGTATTGTCCGCCAACGAGGCTTGCGTGTTCTGAATCATGAAGAACTTAAAAATGGAGACGTGAGCTTGGAATACATTTCGCAATTGATGAATCGCCGCTACACCACAACTAATACATTTAGAAAGGTTCTGCAAAGTATCTGGTACCAGATTAATTACGGGCAAGAGATTTATGTTATTGGAGAAATACTGGAGAACAAGACCATCAAAGGCGGTACGGGATGGGGCGCGGAGTTTGCCAAACTATGTAATAAACCTTTGTGGGTGTTCGATCAGAAACGTAACGCGTGGTTCATCTGGAACCAGACTGACTGGTTTGAATGCAAAAACGTGGATGAACTTGTCATTAAGCATATTCATTTCGCCGGGACAGGGACGCGTTTTCTCGAAGAGAACGGCAGGAAAGCAGTCAAGGAATTATTCGAGAGAACGTTCTCATAATTACAAGTATGTCCATCCAAAACTTGTGTGATCTGGTGTTGCGTCTGGACGGGCTGCTGCCCAAAGCAAATTAAGGCTTCTATAATCTAAATAAAAATGAAAATTAAAAAGGCTGTTATACCTGCTGCGGGTTTGGGGACAAGAATGCTTCCTATCAGCAAAACTATTCCAAAGGAAATGCTTCCTGTTGGCCAAAAACCAATGATCCAGTATGCTGTTGAAGAAGCAGTAAATCACGGTATTGAGACAGTGATCATTATAATAAATTATGGAAAGGAATTAATTAAAAAACATTTTTTAGGAAAACTTTGCAAAGAAAACCTGTCTGAAAATGAAGCTCAGGGAATAAAAACAATTTTATCAAAGACGGAATTAATTTTTTTGTATCAGAATCAACCAATGGGTGTTGCCGACGCAATAAGTCTTTCCAGAGAAATTATCAAAGACGAACCTTTTGCTCTTTTGTTGCCAGATAACATTCTTTTACCCGACGTTTCACCTTTGTATTTACTGTCAGAGGCCTTTAATAAATACAAAAAAGATGTTGGCGCCTTAACAAAAATATATCCAGTGGAGTTTAAGTTGTTTGGAAATTGTGGAAAGGTTGAATTAAAAAAGATTGATGGTCGGATTTATTCTATTAAAGAGATTAAAGATAAAGAAAGGGGAGCTTTCGTATCTAAATCGAATGACCTAATAATAAGAGGATTTGCCAGGCACATTCTTTTTCCGCATTTTTTTGACTATATCGAGAAAATCAGATCTGATCCTAATAGAGAATTGGATGATGTCCCTGTTTTTCAATTGCTGTTAAAGGAAAAAGGTATGATAGGTTGTCTTCTTGACGGGAAAGGGTACGATACCGGGAACCCCCTGGGATATCAGGCCGCAAATGAGTTCATCCAAGCTAATGTTATTAAACCGGTTACATAAAACTGACCATCTACAACAGCATCACAAGAAACCCCCTGGGAAATAATTCTTTTGTGATAAAGATATAAATAAAAAACACAATAGCCTATAGAAGCCAGCAAGAAAAAAGAAAGAGACGAAGTCCAGCTTAACCATCCTGAAATCGACAGACCGACCGCAGTCATAATTAATACAACGCCAAGATACAACTTAGTCTTTTCCTTGCCTATTATGATGGGTATTGTTTCCCGGCCAATCAACTGGTCTCCCTGTATATCCCTGATATCGAATAGGAGAGACCTCGCATAGACCAGAGAAAAAACAAACAGAAATGCAACAGATGTGGCTGAAAAAGAACCGATGCTCTCCTGACTCAAGAATGGAACTAAAACCGTTATAGTTGCCCATGCCAAAGCAATGAATATATCTTTAGAAGCCGGTATGTCTTTCAACCTCCAATATCGATTAAACCCGATATCTCTTGGAATAATTTTTACACTGTAAAAGATACCTAACAAAGTAGAAGCGAAAACCGCTGTAAAGGGTAGGGTACCTAACTCAAAAGAAACAGCGAGTGCGACCAGGGATGAAAGAATGCCTAAAGTTAAAAAGGAAAATTTATATTTCTCATAAAAAATATTTTTAGTTGGGTTATTGTGTTCCAATGCCTCACGGTCGGTAAAATTGTTTAGCATATACATGGATAGAAAATAGGAAAAGGCAACAAAAGCATAGCTGAATTTTGGAGTCAGATGTTGCAACTGGCAAATGGAATAAGTCAGAACACCTCCTCCAATGGCTACATAAAGGTTGCTGAAAATAAGAAATTTTCCAAGAAATAATGAGAATTGCGATACCCTGCTTAACTCTCTCTTTTTAATGCTTTCTACTTTTTCCATAACCCGACTGATCATCCATGTAGGGGTAGAAGCTCCTGCAGTAACCCCAACAGTTTGAAATCCGTTAAGCTGTCTTTCATCAATCTCTTTTTCTGTCTCTATAAAAAAGGTAGGAACACCTGAAGCTTTGGATATTTGTGCGAGGCGGGCAGTATTGGCGCTGTTTTTTCCACCAACAACAATCATGGCGTCTACAGTTTTAGCCAAATTTATTACCTCTGTTTGTCTTTGATCTGTTGTATCACATGTGGTTTTAAAAATCAGCGCATTAGGAAAACGTTTTAAAATGCCTTTGGTAATATTTTCATACAGAATTTTATCAAAAGTCGTTTGGGCTACTACACAGACCTTTTCTATTGGAGGTAAACCTTCAACTTCTGATTCGTTTTCTATAACGCTTCCTCTACCTTCGGTAAAACCTAAAAGACCTTCAACTTCAGCGTGGTCTTTATCTCCTACAATAATAGTAGAATGTCCTTTACGGGCATGGCGTTTGATAATAGATTGCACTTTCATTACCAAAGGGCAGGTAGCGTCGTTAATATTAAACCCCTTTTTTTTAATCTCCCGCCTTTTTGCAGGTGTTACTCCATGTGTTCTTATTACCAGATTGTCGGAATCAGCATTCTTAAAATCTTTCAGAACTATAATATTTTTTGATTCCAGCATTTCAATAACCTGAGGGTTATGTATTAAAGGACCATAAGTATAAAGGGTACCTTTAACTTTTTCTGAGACATCCATTACTATATCCATAGCTCTTTTAACGCCCCAGCAAAACCCCGCTGTTTTTGCTAATTTGACTTCCAACATAAATTTTTATACTAACCAGATCCTCTTAATTAATAAAAATGATAGAATAAAATATTATACTTCATTTTGGTAAAAAAGAAACCCTTTGATAAGCGTTCTACTGAACTCAGGAAGAAGGCTCTATTGAAATAACAACTTGTCATACTGAGACTGTCAAAGTATCAGGGTGACAAAAAGGGGGATTTCAGAACTGCCTATTTGGATTTTGATAGAATTTGTCCTTGCATTACAATTCAATCTGGTGTACACTTTTAATGTACACTTGCAATGACAGGAGGTGGCAATGGTTGAAGTAAATGTTAAAGAAGCCAGAAATCATTTAAGTTCTTTGTTAAATAAAGTCGAAAAGGGAGAAGAAGTGATTATTACCCGTCGTGGGAAAAAAGTGGCTCGCTTGGCTCCCCCCAAAAAAGAGATTTCTAAATTTCCGAGTTTAAAAAGTTTTCGCGCGACGATAAAAATGAAAGGAAAAACGCTAAGTCAAACAGTAATCGCCATAAGGGAAAAAGAAAGGCACTAATGATTTATTTGGATACAAGCATTTTGGTTTCCTACTATTGCCCGGAAGTCGTTAGCGACTCTGTGGAAAAAATTATTTTAAAAGCAAAACAACCGGCAATTAGCCTTTTAACCGAAGTGGAGTTTGTATCAGCTATATCAAAAAAAATTAGGGAGAAAAACCTGTCCAGGACTGACGGGGAAAAAATTTTTGGAGAATTTCAGTTGCACAGCAAGCAACAACTCTTTCAGTGGATTCCCATTCATCCTGAACATTATGAAATAGCGAAAAGCTGGATAGGGAAATTTACGTGTCCTTTGAGGACCTTGGACGCATTGCATCTTGCTGTTGTTTCTTTGAACAATTTTATTCTTCTCACAGCCGATATCCAATTAGCCAGATCAGCAGGCTTTTTAGGAATTAAAAAAAAATTAATTTAATGTCTATGAATTTCCTTTTTTTGGAGTGCATCGTCTTTGTCGATGCTAATTAACAAAAAACGCAGTGACACGGTCACTGCACTCCATAGAAATTCACACTGTCCGAAAACTGTTATTTTGGCCTTAAGCCTGAATCTATGAACAACGCAATTAATTGTTTTTATTAGATTCCCAATCAAGTTGGGAATTGTAAATTATCTGATTTTCGCTGTTTTTGAACAGCCTGTTAATTTACTGCATATGAAATACCATTTTTATCCTCTATAAACCAAGAATATTCTCCAGACGGAGTCATACTCTCATTACCCTGCTTTAGCGAGGTGTTAATGAGACATCCTAAATCTAATATAAATTCTAAATTGCTTATTTTTTTAAATGAAACAAGAAGAGAGATGTAAAGGGCAGGGAAGGGTCAGCCCTGCCCTTTAGTCAGAGAGGAGGTTTATCTCCAGAGTGGTTAGACCTGTTAGCGAGGGGGCTATTGGGTCTATCAAAAACTTTTTAAGTTACCACCCATGTTTATTGTATCGGTGGTTTACAAAAAATACTTTATAGTTATTTTAAAAATTGTGTATACTTAAACTTAACGTGATGTTGACACAAAGTCACTAAGGCACAAATAAAAGAGAAAATGGAGAAAAAAGAATTTAGGCGCTGTTTGGTTTTTGCCTTTTACAACGACTTATGCAAGGCTTAGTTCTTGTCTTTATAGCGCCTTATGCAACGCTCTCCTCTTCTCCACTCTCTTCCTTTCACCTGAATCTTTTTGTGTCTTCGTGCTTAAAAATCAATAGTTTACAAAACTAGTATGAATGTAAAAGAACAGTTGCAATATTTACTTCGCGGTTCCGTTGAAGTGATTTCGGAAGAGGCACTTTGTGCAAAGCTTGAAAAGTCATTATCTTCAGGTATCCCCCTGAAAGTAAAAGCGGGGTATGATCCTACTGCTCCGGATATACATCTTGGTCATACTCTCTTAATACAAAAAATGAAGCATTTCCAGGACGTGGGACATGAAGTGATTTTTTTAATTGGTGATTTTACCGGCATGATTGGAGACCCAAGTGGAAAATCGGTAGTGCGTAAAAAAATGACAAAGAAAGATATCGCGAAAAATGCCGCTACTTATAAAAAACAGATTTTTAAAATGCTGGACCCCAATAAAACAACTATTGTTTTTAACAGTCACTGGATGGAAAAGATGTCCTCATCGGATTTAATAGAGTTAGCTAGCCATTATACGGTAGCACGAATGTTGGAAAGAGATGATTTTCATAAACGTTATAAAGGACAGCAACCTATAAGTATTCATGAATTTCTATATCCATTAATACAGGGATATGACTCAGTAGCATTAAAAGCAGATGTAGAGTTAGGTGGTACAGACCAGAAATTCAATTTACTGGTAGGAAGGGAACTCCAAAAGCATTATGGGCAAGAACCCCAGGTAGTTCTTACAATGCCATTACTGGAAGGCACGGATGGAGTTCAAAAAATGAGTAAAAGCCTGGGTAATTATATTGGAATTACAGAGCCGCCCGGGGAAATCTTTGGAAAGATAATGTCCATATCCGACGAATTGATGATTAGGTATTACGAACTGCTGAGCGACATTTCCGTAAATGAACTTGCAAAAATGAAGAAACAGCTAAAAACAGGTGCTGTTAATCCAAAAGACTACAAAATAAAATTAGCAAAAGAAATAGTTGCGAGGCTTTATTCAACGAACGAAGCTGACAATGCCGCTAATGAATTTGAAAATATTTTTAAGAAAAAAGAAACTCCAGATGAAATGCCTCAATTTAGTGTTAAGTGGAATAATCAGAAAATGTGGGTCTGTCATTTAATTAAAGAGACAGGGTTTTCCAAAAGCTCGTCGGAGGCAGTTCGCCTGATTAGACAGGGGGCGGTTAGTATTAACGGAAAAAAGATAACGGACAGTGACTTGCAAATAGAAAAGAAAGCTACGTTTATTTTAAAAATCGGCAAAAAAAGATTTGCTAAGATTAAACCGGTTTAGTTTATTAAAAAAAACTTGGCCCTCAGTACTGGTCAAATATTTTGACTATGCCGGGGCGCATAGAATAGCATGCTGGGAATTTCGAGTGAAGCGAGAAATCTTTACTCGCTATAGTACTCTGCGTGAGAATTTAAGTGTTTAGCGAGCGAACTTAAAAAAATCATACTCTGTACTGAAGCTTGCTACGGGGAGCTTCAATATTTAGAGGCTTTGCCTCGAAAAGAAAAATACATTACAATATAACATGGAGGAAATTAAAATTGGCTCAAACCATTACTGAAAAAATTTTGGCTTTTCATTGCGGGAAAGATTCTGTCAGTCCGGGCGAGTTAATTAACGCCAGAGTCGATATTGCTTTAGGGAATGATATTACCGCTCCCATAGCCATTGATATTTTTGAAAAATCAGGAGCTAATACTGTTTTTGATAAAGATAAAATTGCGTTAATAGCAGACCACTTTATCCCAACAAAAGATATAAAATCAGCACAACAGGTTAAGCAGTTAAGAGAGTTTTCGCGAAAACATCAGATTGCTCATTACTTTGAGCAGGGGAGGGTTGGGGTAGAACATGTTTTGCTGCCTGAAAAAGGAATTGTGATTCCCGGAGACTTGGTTATAGGAGCAGATTCCCATACTTGCACTTATGGAGCTCTTGGAGTGTTTTCTGCCGGTGTTGGAAGCACCGATCTTGCCGCAGCTATGATTACCGGTGAAGTGTGGTTTAAAGTCCCTGAATCAGTAAAGTTTATTTATAACGGAAAGTTAAACGATTTTGTCTCAGGGAAAGATTTAATTTTATATACTATTGGCATTATAGGGGTGGATGGAGCGACATATATGGCAATGGAGTTTACCGGAGAGACAATTTCTAATATCTCGATGGACAGCCGTTTTACAATGGCTAATATGGCTATTGAGGCAGGGGCAAAGAATGGAATTTTTGAGCCGGACGAGAAAACCAAACAGTATGTGAACGGAAGGCGTCCAAGAGTTTTTAAAGAATATTTTAGTGATAAAGACGCTAAGTATGTAGAAACTTATGAGATTGATTGTGAAAAAATTGAGCCTCAGATTGCATTTCCTCATTTACCTGAAAATTCTAAACCAATCAGTGAAGCCGTTGGCATTCCTATAGATCAGGCAGTCATTGGCTCATGCACGAACGGGAGGTATTCCGACCTTGAAGATGCGGCAAATATTTTGAAAGGGAATAAAATTCACCCGGACGTTCGCCTGATTATTATTCCTGCTACACAGCATATATATAACCGGGCATTAAAGGAAGGTTTGTTCCAAATATTTCTGGATGCGGAAGCTATAGTAAGCCCTCCCACATGTGGACCCTGCCTGGGGGGGCATATGGGTGTACTTGCGGATGGAGAGCGGGCTATAGCTACAACCAACCGAAATTTTGTTGGCCGAATGGGACACACCAAAAGTGAGATTTACCTATCTAATCCTGCAGTAGCGGCTGCTTCAGCTATTAAAGGGAAAATTACTCATCCGAAAGAAATTGTTTCCTAATGAAATGTAGATGAATGAAAAGGCACACCAGTTTGTCCTCAATTCTATCAAAAACGCCAGGATTGTTTTCATTGTGTTTAAAGAAAAAAAATACATGGGCAAACTGGTAGAGTACAAGCTGGGAGAGAAGATGGTTTTCATCGTTCCAAAAGTAGATAGCTACTTAGGTTCGAAGGTATTGAGTGGAGACCAGGTAGCTCTCAGGCTCATTTCGGATAAAGGCACGATTGTGGCATTTGAAAGCGAGCTGATAGCGAAGAAGCTGCCAAAACTGATTCTCAAGTTCCCTGAGAAAGAAAGTGACAAACACATTAGGTCCACCGGACGTACGTCGGCAATATTACGAGCTAAGATTGTTGCAAAAAGTAGTGAAAATACAATGATTCCAGAGGACATTTCTGCCATAGGAACTATACAAAACTTGAGTGATAGCGGATGCTCTGTCACAGCAAGCGTTAACCTGAAAATATCTGATATAGTAAATCTTGCTATTACACTATCTTTAAAGGGCATAAATAAAGTGTTCAAGCTGCGGGGTACAGTTCAGAGGAAAAAGACAGAGGAAGACGGAAAAAACAATTACGGAGTAGAATTCTATGATAGCGATAGGAAGATCATAAGTATAATCAGAAAATTTATGGAAAGCAAGAATCCTCTCAAATCGTAAAGGATTATTTCTTTAAGAATTTTTTATCATTATAAACCCAAACATTCGCCCTGTTTTTCCTTTTTCAGCACGGTAAGAAAAAAAAATATCCTTTTTACAGGAAGTGCATTGATCAAGGCTGAAAATATTTTCTTTTAAAACTCCTTTATACATTATTTGCCGCAAATTGTGTTCTAATATATCAACTTCGTAGCAACATTTTCTTATTCCGGGACCGATGCCGACAATTAAATCTTCAGGCATTGTGCCGAAAAGGATTCCCATTTGATCAATTGCTTTTTCTACAATAGAAAGCATTGTTCCTTTTCTGCCGGCATGAATTGCCGCGATAGCTTTTTGTTTTTTATCTATAAGCAAAATTGGAAGGCAATCAGCTGTTAAAACAGCAAGAATGACGTTGGGCTGGTTTGTGAGCAGGCCGTCTCCCGGCATTTTTTGGATTTTCTGAGGAGTATTTTTTTGAAGGTCTACGTTGATAATTTTATTGTGATGGACCTGGCGGCATGAAATTACAGGGGTTGATGGAAAACCAATAAGTTTGGTTAATTTTTTTAGATTTTTTTCAACGTGATTTGATCTATTGCAATTGTACAAATTCAGGTCAAAATTTTGCCCGTTATCCAGTTTTCTAAGAGTAAAGCCATGAACAATGAAAGGAATTTTAGAAAGCGCCGGTAGGGTAACAAAATTCATTTGTTATTAACAGCCATGACAACCTTCCATAAGTCGAATTTGTTCATTTTGTATTTGGAATTAACCAGAAGATTGCTTTCAGAAATCAAATAATCTAAATCTAAGTCAGTTCTCCAGCCGATTTTTCTGCAAATGGGGTTCACCATATCTTCAATTTTAGCCATAAACTTATTGTTGCTCTGAAAATGGTTAATTATAATTAGGTTACAGTTTTTTTTGCATACTCTCTTCATTTCTGAAATAACTTTTACCGGATCCGGCACCACACTGATTACAAAAGTGGCGATAACCTGGTCGAAGGTGTTGTTTTTAAATTGAAGGTTCATGGCATCCATTTGCCTTAACGTAACATTTTTAAGATAATGCTTTTTTACCTTTTTATGAGCCTTTTTGAGCATTTCTTCGGAAAGATCAATTCCGGTTACATGGCAATGATCAGGGTAAAGTGGGAGGGCCAATCCGGTGCCGACTCCAACGTCGAGAATTTTATCATCAGGCCGGATATTCATCTGTTCAATTACGTGTTTATGGCGAGGGTGAAAAAAGTTTTTGAAAATAAAATCATATATATTAGAATAGCCTGCATATATCCGCTTTATATCTTCCGTAGTCATTAATTTAAAGCCCTTCTTTTTAAGTTATCATATATTCTTTTATCTACGCAAATATTTATTTTTTTGATGTCTGGAACATTCCTTTGAACAAACTAACTATCTTTTTACCTAATGACTTTAAGGGAACAGCTTTAACTTCAGGGGATCCCATTTCGCCTTTCACGTTATAATAATTTATAAATAAACTTTTACCATCATTGCCGGTCAATTTTCCTACAATCGGAATTTTTGACATTTTTTTATTCAAGTTTTGCCAGGGAGCAACTCCAACTGAAAGATCAAGTTTCTTATTTCCTAAATCGAAAGAGCCAATAACAGAAGTTCTGCGTTCAGGAGTATCTATAATATAATTCTCTGTTATGGCGACTCCATTATTTATAACAAAATTCCCTTTAATGTAATCATATTCCGTAGGCGCGGTTAGAGGAATACCGCTTTCAGTGATTTCAGATCCAAAGCCTAAAATTTGTTTTATTCCGGAAATTAAATTTTGTTTATTATAATCACCTTTAATCAAAAGTAAAGACAAATTACCGGATAATGTTGGAGCTATTTCTTCAAGGTTAGAGCCTTTTCCCATTAAACGAGTTGCCAGAGAAAGCCTACCGGTTAAACCATCTTTGAAATAGGGTTCGAAAACGCTTTCAAATTTATTTGCCCCAAAAGATTTACCATACAGCTTGAGAGAAAAGTCAAGACCATGATCAGAAAGAAAATCAAGGTTTGCGTCCGCGGTAATGTATTTTTTGCTAAAGAAAATATTCATTCGGTCAAAGATGAACACACCATTTTTTAGCTGGATTTTCCCGGTTAAGTGGGGAAATTTTAAGAAACTGAATTCCCCTTTTTCGGCATCAAGGTCGATTTTGCCACGAGTTACAAGAAATAAAGGAGTATTTTTTAGTAAAGAGTTAATTTCATTAATGGATCTAATTTTGGGGGGTAGAACTTGATTTAAATCTAAATTTTTAGATTTTAGCTTCAGGGCAAAAACAGGTTGATCAAAATTGATTATCTCTCCTTTTATGGTAGCATCCGATTTGCCAGCGTACATGGATAAGTTTTTGATAGAAACTTTTTGATTGCTGAAGCTGAATTTGCCTTTTATGTTTCGAATTGTGTTAGGAGAAAAATCAAGCTTGAAACTGCCGTTGTTGATAGCGGCCTTTCCCTTAAATTCAAGCGGTTTTTCTCCCTTTAAATCCCCTTTGACATTGAATGAAGTTGACAGCTTTCCCGAAGTTAATTTTTTATTAAAAAAAACTGCAAGCTTTTCTGCATCCGAAAGCTCAAAATCTGTAGTATTGACTTTAATGTCCAAATGTGGTTTTACTAAATTCGAAATTGTTCCATTTCCAAAAATTTTATTTCCTTCATAAGTTGCTTCAAATTTCTCGAAGTAAAAATTGTTAAGCTTTTCAATTAACCCATTCCAGGTAACAATGTTTTTTTGGCCACTTCTTTTCTTAATCCATTTTTTATACTGATAGGATGATTTTGTTAGATTAAGTTCCCCGGTGGTTGTAATAGCATTATAATCACCATTGAGTTTTAATTTGATTCCGGTTGTACCATTCAATTCAAAGTTTTCTTTTCCATCTATATTTAAAATATTAAAAATTTCTTTTAGATTGGCATCGCCATTAACCTTCATAGCTAGTTTAGGATTCTTTGAACCATAATCTTGCATAGTACCATTTATACTGAAAGTTGAATTGCCAATGAAACCATTAAGGCCTTTCCATTCAAGTTTGTTTTTTGAGAAAAAGATATTTCCTTTCAGTCTTGAGAATAATAAAGGAAACCTGTTATGAGAAGCATAAACATCATTTAACTGCAAGCCTCCTGAAATATCCCATCCATTGATCCCGGTTAAATTATTTTTTATTTGAACTATGACCTTGCTTCGCCCAGATATAATATTAACATTATTCACATCTTCGAACGCATCATTTACATTTAAGTAGGTGACAAGTATTGGATGTGTCTCATTCAATAGAGCATCTAAATCTATTTTCAGATTTAATACTGGTTGAGCCGAACTGTCCAAAATTCCACCTGTTACATTCATAATTTCAGATTGCCCGTATTTTCCGGATAAGCTGGAAATATAAAATAACATTCCTTTTTCTGAATCACTTTTTACTATTTTATTTAAAAAATCCGTCATATCTTTGTCTTTAGGGGGAACTAAGGAGCGGTGGCTGTAAAACTTTACTTTTCCTTTTATATTGCTTAAAGGATGGACAAAGTCATTATGTGTGAAAGCAACTTTTTTAAACTCGATACTCCCGGAGTGTCTCAGTTCCAATGGTTTTTTTACGTCACCGAACAAATGAATCTGAATTTCCGCTTTTCCGGCAATAGTATTGATTTTTTCTTGCATCCAACCATTGCCGAAAATAGATGGTTTGGATGCCAGCAGAGGGAAGAACTGGTCCAGTTGCAGCGTAGCTTGTGCCAAAATATCTATAGCAGGATCTTTAAAGGGTTTGGAAATTATGCCCGATAGCCTTGAAATAGCAGAGTTTTTATATGTACCGGACATGTTTGAGAGTTTAATAGAGCCTCCATCAAATTTAATTACTCCAGTAATTTTTTTAGCGATTAATCCATCCGAGCCAATTTTGAAGTCGACTTTATCAGCGCCAATTTCACCGTTAAAAAGTTTAAAATTTTCCATCAAATGAATGTTCTTCAGCTGATTAATCTTTCCATTAAATTTTAACTTTTTAATCTTTAATTTCCCTCTAAGCGTTCTATCGTGAAATTCGCGCAAGGGTGGCTGCAATAAGGATAAAGGAATGTTATCAAGAAAGGATTTTAGTTCAAAAGGAGTGCTCTTAAGCTCAAAGCCGATAGTAGGATTTTTCGAGAAAGGTAGATTTATTAAAGTTTTTCCCGTTAAGCTTGCATTACTTGACTTGATTTTGAATTTATTAATATCTAATTTTTCTTTATCCCAGAATAAATCATAATCTATT
>CEQE01058398.1_pt1 | contig 33812 bp, 35 predicted proteins | sample 356201 | NCBI WGS metagenome assembly CEQE01 (sample SAMEA2619970, study PRJEB7988) | marine metagenome | biome: marine biome (ENVO:00000447); feature: mesopelagic zone (ENVO:00000213) & marine oxygen minimum zone (ENVO:01000065); material: "saline water (ENVO:00002010), including plankton...
ATCCCTATAGTTTCTTTGCTAATGATTTGTATGTAAACTAAATTTAAATATCAAATTGGATTAGTATTTTTTAAAATCCAAAAACGTGCCATACACTATTTATGCTTTAATTGTAATCTGAAGAAAGAAAAACCCATATGTCTAAAAAATTGTTTGAAACTATAAGTCTACATTCCAATGAAAATCCATTCGGGCCTTCTCCCATGGTTTTGGAGGCAATTAAAAAATACAGTCAAGATGTCCATTGCTATGGAAGCTGGAAACCGAAAACATTAAAAGAAAAACTTGCCTCAAAATATCAAGTATCCCCCAATAATATCGCAGTTTCAGCAGGCTCATACGAACTTATAAATCTTATTATTCATTTTTTGGTAAACCGAGATGAAGAAATTCTTACCTTTGATAATACGTTTATGGCCTATAGATATAGTGCAAAGCGAAACGGAAGAAAGTGTGTGGTTTCAAATATGTCCGGGCTGGAATGTGATTTGGAGAATCTTATTCCCCTGTGTGGGGAAAATACAAAGGCGATATTTATTGCCAATCCGAATAATCCCACGGGTACTATTGTTACACATGATTCATTAAGGAATCTCCTGGAAACTATACCAAGCAACATATTGGTAGTTGTAGATGAAGCATACTATGAATATGTCACTGATGAATCATATCCAGATTCAGTACAGCTTCTTAAAGAATTTCCTAACTTGATCATTCTACGCACCTTTTCTAAAATATATGGTTTGGCAGGTGCTCGAGTAGGATATGGAATTGCAAGTGAAAAATTAGTTGAAATACTAGAAAATAAACGACTGCTGCGATCGATCAACATATTAGGGAAAAAAGCAGCTGAAGCTGCTCTGGATGATGTGGATTATGTACGCCGTTCAATTAGTCATAACTTAAAGGAAAGGAAATATCTATTAAAAGAATTAAGACGGCTAGGTTTTACTGTGGGTGATTCTCATGCCAATTTTCTTTATTTACCTTTTCAGAATAATGACCAGAAAAACAATGTATACCAAATATTAGCAAAAGAAGGACTAATGGTTTGTGATATGGAAATATTCGGGCAAAATAATTCCCTGCGAATCACTATTAGTTTAAACGAAATAAACCAACGTATCATTGATTGTATTAGCCAAAGCACTTAATTATTTTATTCTTATCTAAAGAACTGGATAAAATTCATATAGTTTACTTGTAAATAGTTCATATGTGAACTATATTTAAATATTAAATCCAGAATAAATAAACCTTTTACCCTAAATAAATAACCAGTGAGTATATTATGAGTTATGAAATACCAATAGGAACTATGGAGAAAACAACAGGATTTTTAATGTTTAGAACGGCACGCGGGATGAAAAAGATGCTGGATGCACGCTTGAGTGAATTCAATGTTACATCTTCGCAAGCATCTGTTTTAAATACATTATTTAGCTCTGATGGAATATCTTTATCAGATATTGGGAAAAGCGTTCATCTTGATAAACCAGCAATTACTGGATTGGCTGATAGAATGGAAAAAGATGGGTTAGTTGAAAGAAGACGCACATCTTCAGATAGAAGAATCATTCAGCTATTTTTGACAGAAAAAGGTCGAAATCTTTATAATACAATAGAAACAATTATTATAGAAGTTGATCAACAACTGGTAAAGGGTTTAGTAACTCAAGAAATAGAAACTTTGCACGAAATGTTGCAAAGCATATGGGATCAAGCTAATAATTAATCAGATCGAAAAAATAGATTATAATAAAGGATATTCATTATGACAGTACGAGTAATGGAAGAATGGCAGGGAAAATCGTTGGACGATATTCTTTGGCTTTGCCAAGAAACGGTTGAAGATACTGAAGTAACAACGGTTAAACGCTGGCGGGAAGCAGGTGGAAAAGTATTAGGACATTTTCAGGTATATTTTCCTGAAGAAATTGCCCATGCTGCTGGGATGCTCCCTGTGAAGATGTTTGGTGCATCTGTGGAAACACGTATTGCAGATAGCCGGTTTGGATCTTATCTTTGCTCAATTCTAAAAACCAGTCTCGAGCAAGTTCTTTCCGGGCGCGTTGAATTGGATATGTTTGTTACACATCCCATTTGTGATGCAGCCAGAAATTTGGCTCCCATCTGGGGACGGAATTTTGATTATCCCTGCCAAATTTTATATCTGCCTCAAAACCCAAATTCAAGTTACTCCGTTCAATATCTAAAAGAGGAGTATGAAAGAATTCAAGGTATCATCGAAAAAGTTGCCGAACAGAAAATAACTAATGATGCTTTGCAGAATTCTATTGCTGTTTTTAACAATAATCGCACTTTGCTTCGGAAATTATATGATATAAAAAGGGAAAAACCCTGGTTAATTACAATCAATGAGGCCTATACCCTTGTTGCAATTGGAGGCATGATTCCACGGGAAGAGCATAACGAAATACTCGAAACAGTTATACCCATGATTGAAAAACGAAATGCTCGTCAACAGGATCGTATTCGCGTCGTCTTTGAGGGAGGATTTTGTGAACAACCACCTTTGGATATGCTTCGAACTGTAGGCCGTTCTTGCTATGTGGTAGATGATGATTTATTGATAGGACTGCGATATTTACTGGAAGATGTTGATGTGGGTGATGATCCATTAAATGCTATGGCGGAAGCCTATATCCATAAATCCACTTATAGTCCTGTACAGCACGATCTCCGCAAACCGAAAGAAAAAATGTTGAGAGATAGGGTAAGTAATTCAGGTGCTGAAGCAGTTATCATCACAGCGGCAAAAATGTGTGAACCCGGACTGGAAGAACAGGTAACATATACACAGGAATTGGACAAGGACGATACCCCCTATTTCGTTAGCGAATTTGAAGAAAATATGACCAGTTTTGATCATTTAGAGATCCAACTGGAAACGTTTGTCGAAAATTTAATGTTTGATTGAGGTAAAAAATGAGTGAAATAAATAATAAAGAAATGGTTGGTCGTGGTACTCGGGAAGGGGCAGTGCTATTTAGAGATTGGTTTCAGGACTTGACTGAAAAAGCAGAGAAAGGGGAAACAGCAGCGTATGTGTTTGTCATGGGAAGCATAGCAGAAATTCTCCGGGTTTTTGATTTACCAATGGTATTTCCGGAAATTCATTCATTACAAACAGCGGTTCGTCATGTGGCCGATGATTATTTGAATGTGGCTGAAGATTATGGTTATTCCCCGGATATTTGTGGATACGTAAAAGCTGATTTCGCCATGCAGATGCAAAACGGAAAACATCCCATGGGACAAATTCCCAAACCCGGCATTGCCGTATTAACTAATGCCTGTAACACATACTTGAAATGGGGTGAAATCTGGGAACGCATTTATGATATTCCCATGGTTTCCATTGATGTCCCTGCTACGCGGGAAGCTGGTACAAGAACCTGGCCCGGCGATGATCAATTTGAGCGGGAAAAGCAATATGTAAAAACTCAATTAAAAGAATTGATTGAACTCTGTGAAAAAATGACTGGCAAAAAATTTGATATTGATCGTCTCCGTGAAATTTTAGGATACGTCAATACTATGAGTGCTGGTTGGAAACGGGTGATGGAATTGAATCAAAGCCGTCCGTCTCTTTTTAATGCATTAACTGACGGAACAGTCTATTTGGGTATGTCAAATGTATTCCGCGGCACGCCTGAAGGTGCCGAATTTTTTACAAGACTCGTGGAAGAAATGGAATATATGTCTGCCAATGGAATTGGAACACTTACGGATGAAAAATATCGTTTAAGTTTCATCGGAGTACCCTGCTATCCCATTTTTCGCCGATTCAATGAAATGTTTACCGAATGGGGTGGAGCCTTTGTCATGTCCACATACTTGTGGTTTGCTTCAGGCGGAACAAATTTGGGTGTCCAATATGATTTGGACAACCCCATGGATTCTCTGGCAGAAGGCGTACTTATCAGTGTTCGCGATGCTATGGATTCCATGTTTCATCCTGAACTAACTGTGCTTGATAAAACAAATAATTATAATATTGACGGAGTGGTATATCATCCTATCAAAAGCTGTCGAACAACATCAGCCGGCATGGCGGATAACCGTAGGGCTTTAATGGAAAACAGCAATTTGCCCAGTCTGTTCATTGAATCAGATATGATGGATTCAAGGGTTGTGGGAGAAGCGCAAATGAAAAATCGAATTGATGCTTTTTTCGAAGGATTGGCATCCCGGAAAGCAAAAGAAGCAATAGGAGCATAGAATGGCATTATCAGCAGGCGTGGATGTAGGCTCCACGCAAACAAAAGCAGTGATTATAAATGAAGGATTAGAAATCGTTGGAAGATCCTTAATCGATACAGGTGCCAATGTTGTTCAGGCTGCTGAAAAAGCATATTTGAATGCCTTGAATAACAGCGGGCGGAGAGAAGAAGAAGTGACTTATGTAATTGGAACAGGATATGGGCGATATAAAGTGACTTTTGGTGATGCCCAAGTGACTGAAATCAGTTGCCATGGTCGAGGTGCTGTACACATGTTTCCGGATACAAGAACTGTTCTGGATATGGGGGGACAAGATACAAAAGCCATTGCTGTAAGTGAAACAGGCGAAATAGTGGACTTTTGTATGAATGATAAATGTGCTGCAGGAACCGGTCGTTTTCTCGGTGCTGCTTCCATGGCTCTGGATATACCTTTAGACGAATTGGGTGTGACAGCTTTGAAATCGGAAAAACCGGTAAAAATCAGTACAACTTGCACTGTGTTTGCTGAATCCGAAGTGCTTTCCTGGTTGGGAAAAGGAAAGAAAATTGAGGATATTCTATTGGGAGTTCATAAATCAATTTCATCCCGATCCATTTCATTATTGCGGCGCGTGGGATTAAATCAACAAATTACATTTACCGGCGGAGTTGCAAAAAATATTGGCATGGTGGAAGTTTTGAATGAAAACATTGGTAAGGAATTGAATGTCAGTAATGAATCCCATTTTATGGGTGCCCTGGGCGCGGCTCTTTTTGCCATGGATCATATTAAAACCAGCCGCATCCCGGCAGGAGGTCAAGCATGAGTTATGTTATTGGTGTAGATGTAGGATCTACTTATACTAAAGCGTTAATTCTTTCCCCAGAAAAAGAAGTGGTTGGACATGCCATGACCCCAACTGGTTTTAAATTGGATAAAGCTTCTGAGAAAGTTTTTAATAAAATACTGAAAGATGCGGGACTGGCTAAAGATGAAATCGGCTATGCAATCTCTACAGGTTACGGCAGGCACATGGTACCCTACAGAGATATTACCGTTACCGATTTAACAGCAACTGCGCGTGGGACTAATTATTTTTTTCCTGGGACTCGGACTGTTTTGGATATTGGAGGACAAACCATGAAGGCCAGTCGATTGGATGAAAAGGTAAAAGTGAAATCATTTCGGTTGAACGATAAATGTGCTGCTGGCACTGGAGCTTTCTTGGAAAAAACAGCTAGATACATGGGTTATGAAACGGAAGAAATCGGTCCATTGGTACAGACTTCAAAAGAAGATGTTCCTATTTCCGGTGTTTGTGCCGTGTTTGCTGAATCTGAAGTGATTAATCAATTATCTTTAGGATCCGCTCCATCAGACATTATGCATGGTGCAATGTCTTCACTTGTAAAAAGAGCCATACAATTATTAAAACGGGTGAAAATGGAATCCCAGATCACACTCACGGGCGGCATCATGCGCTTTAAAACAATGATCGATGTTTTGACAGAAAATGTAGAAGAAAAAATTAATGTGCCCAAAGGTGACATGGTGCAATTCACAACAGCATTGGGCGCGGCAACATTGGCGCTTCAGCGTTTAGAAAAAATTAAGGCTGAAGCATGACAGAACTCTGTGGTATGGCCGTTTCGTCCCGGGATGAACAATTAATAACGGATGGCTGGAGTAAACAATTTACCTGTGGTGAGCCACGCTTATCTGAAGCCTGTGAATTGTTTTCTCAAATGAATAGAGAGATACATTTGGAAGATATGGTTAAAGAAGACCAACCGTTAGGTACGAAGTGTGATTCTTGTTTTGTTGCTTGTGGAGATGAAATGAAAACTATTTGGACTCGCCAAAAAATATTGATATAATGGCAGAAATGAATACTTACTCCAGTTCAATTCCGTTACCTGAATATGCAATGAATATGGCTGTTTTACTGCAAACAAACTCGGTAAAATTTTCTGATAAACCCATTTATCAAGATGTCCAAAATGGTACTTATACCCTGCTGGCTTGGAATAAATTTTTTATTCGTGTAAAAGCAATTCAAAGTTGGTTATTATCGAATAGTTTTAAACGAGGCGATAAGATGGTTTTTCTATCCCGGAATTGCCAAGAAATGCTGGAACTTGAATTGGCCGTCATGGCTATGGGTGGCATTTCCGTCCCGATTTTTTCCGGATATCCAGCCGATCAAGCCAATAGATTGTTAGAGTTTTGTGAATCCACTTTCGCAGCTGTTGCTGATCAAGATCAATTCGAAAAAATAAAATCTCCAAAAAACATTAAGAAAATCATCTATTTTTCTTCTTTAGGAAATCATGATCTTGTCAACCTTGTCCCCTTTGCAGACTTAATTTCTCATGAACCAAAATCGAATGAGATAATGGGGTTAGATATCCATCCCGAGACTGTTTCTTTAATGATGTATACTTCAGGAACCATGGGATTACCAAAATGTGTGCAATTAACCCATAAAAATATTCTTTCCCAGCAGGCTGCCATGAAAGCGTTATGGGATTTAAATCATCAGGATCGGTTTTTATCTTATCTTCCATGGCATCATAGTTTTGGAGGGATTTTCGAAAAATTTGCTGCAGTTGTAAATGGTGCTGTTTTATCTCTTGAGCATGGATATGGGAAAGATTTGGATATCCTTCTCAATAATTGGAAGAAAGTAAAACCAACCGTTTTTTTCAGCGTCCCGCGAATTTATCAAGCCATTGCAACACGCGTGATGCAGGACAAAGAAGTGGAAGAAATGATCTTTCATGATGATTTACGTTTCATTTTTACAGCAGCAGCGCCCTTACCAAAAAATATTGCAGACCTCTTTGAAGATCACGGGATTCCTGTGGTGGAAGGCTGGGGATTAACGGAAACATCTCCATGCTGTACGATTACTGACCCGACGATAACACGAAAACAAGGCGTTGTTGGTAAACCAATTCCGGGTGTTTTAGTAAAAATAGCTGATGACGGTGAAATCCTGGTTAAAGGTCCAAATGTAATGACTGGTTATTATCATAATCCAGAGGCTACAGCAGAAGTTTTGGTAGAAGATGATTGGTTTAAAACGGGTGATGTGGGCGAATACACAAAAACAGGCTTAAAACTTATTTCCCGGAAGGATAGGATTTTTAAATTAATCAATGGTAAAAAAGTTGTTCCGACTGAAGTGGAAAATCTCATTGCAAAAGATTGTGCCTACCTTGCCCATGCATATCTACATGGTAGCGGGAAAGATCATCCTGTCCTGCTGGTTTTTCCCAATAAAAATTTATTTTCCCAAAAACCCGACGAGTCTCTCCTTTCGCAAGATTGTAAATGCCCCGAAGGTATGGATGATTATTTTAACTGTCTGTCAGATTGTTTGTTAAAATGGAACAATGCCAATGACACCAAATTTTCCCGATATAAAAAAGCCATGCTGATAGACTACGAGTTAAGTATAGAAAACGAAGAATTAACACCATCCATGAAACTGGCGCCCAATGTTGTGGGAAAAGTATTTAAAGCGGAAATTGAATCTCTTTATAACCCTTTGGAATCGAAATCAGAAGATGTTTATATCATAAATGTGGAATAAGAAATGGCTCAATTAAAATCTCAAATTGCATTAAAAGAATTATTAAAAGACTATTTTACTGGTATGAAATCTCCCATTGCCTGGTGCACAAGTGCCGGACCGGCTGAAATACTCCGGGCATTGGGCTTCGAAGTTTATTTTCCTGAAAATCATGGCGCATTACTGGGCGCATCTCGAACAGCGGAAAAATATATTCCCCGAGCCCATCAGGAAGGGTATGACGGCGAAATCTGTTCCTACCTTACAGCCGATATAGGCGCCTGGCTTATGAAGGAAACCCCTCTGACAAAAATTTATGGATTGAAGTCCATACCCAAACCGGATTTGATTGTTTTTAATACAAACCAATGTAGAGAAGTTGCGGAATGGTTCAATTTTTTTGGAAGGGAATATGATTGCCCGGTGGTGGGTATTTTTCCACCAAGATATTTAGAAGAAATAACTCAAGCAGAAATTGATAATGTTACTGATCAGCTCAAAGGATTGGTAAAAGTAGGTGAAAAAATTATTGGTAAATCTTTGGATCCGGCAAAATTATCAGAAACTGTTCGATTGAGTTTTGAAGGGTCTCAACTTTGGAAAGAAGTACTGGAAACAGCAAGTCATTCGCCAGCTCCTCTTACATTTTTTGATGGATGTATTCTTATGGCACCCATTGTCGTTCTACGGGGAACTCAAATTTGTGTCGATTTTTATAAGGAAGCGTTGGTGGAATTAAAAGAATTGGTTGCACAAAATGAAGGGGCGATCCCCAATGAAAAGGTACGAATTTATTGGGAAGGAATGCCTGTGTGGGGTCGGCTGCGTTCTCTATCGGAATTCTTCGCTGAAAACCAAACTTCGGTTGTGGCTTCAACTTATTGTAATAGCTGGGTTTTTGATCATTTTGATCCGGACAATCCAATGGAATCCATGGCTTATGCCTATACGCAGATTTTTATCAATCGCGGCGAAAACACCAAGTTGGAAATGATGAAGGATATCATGGGCAAATTTGAAGTGGACGGCGTTGTTTTTCATGATTCAAAAACCTGTTTTAATAATGCCAACAGTCGATTTGGCTTACCCAAAAGAGTAGAAGAAGCTACCGGGATTGACACTGTATCATTTGATGGTGATTTAGTGGATTTAAGGTTTTTTTCCGAAGGGCAGACGAGAACAAAAATTGAGACATTTATCGAACAGCTTAAATATAATAAGTGACCAAGATATGACTTACAATCCAAAAACTCCATTAAAAATCGGCATCATCGGTGCGGGGCCTGTTGGATTAACATTGTCTGCTCATTTTATTGAATCAGGAGCTTATGTTGTATTATGTGATATTGATGAGGAAAAAATAGATGAAATAAAGAAAGTTGGTATTTCACTAATCAATACAATTCAAAAAAATGTAAAGGTGGATAAAGTTTGTTATTCCGTTAATGAATTGAAAAAGCATGATTTGGACTTAGTGATAATTTCCGTCAAAACCACTGTATTGCAAGTCGTGGTTGATCAACTGTCTAATACTGATGATGAAAAATTATTTGTTATGTGTGCCCAAAACGGTATAGATAATGAATTAATCGCTGCAGAAAAATTTGGCAAAGATAAAACATTACGTATGGTTATCAATTATGCCGGTGCTATGGAAAATCCCAATACGGTAAATGTTACTTTTTTCAATCCTCCAAATTATATAGCTCCTATTACGTCTACAGGCGAACCATTTGCAAAAACCATTACCGATTTATTAAATGGAGTAAATCTGGTAACAGAAATGTGTGATTCAAATGAAATAAAAAACCATGTCTGGGAGAAAGCAATCCTTAATTCAGCCCTAAGCGGCATTTGTGCAATATCACATCGCACTATGAAAGAAGTGATGAGTTTTCCTGAAACAGTAAATATGGTTATAGGAATTATAGATGAATCAATACAAGTTGCAAAAAGAGAAAATATAGAGATAAAAGATGGTTTTCGAAGTGCTTCTATTGAATATCTTACAAAAGCAGGTGACCATAAGCCGTCTATGTTAATTGACATAGAAAATGGTGTTAAAACTGAAATTGATCAGTTAAATGGGAAGATTGTTAAATATGGAAAAAAATACGGCATTGATACACCTTTAAATCAAGGAATAACTGCATTAATTCACTTACATGAGGAAAAGAATAATGGATGATTATTTTCTTGGTATAGATCTAGGTTCATCGTACACCAAATTTGCTGTAACTGATGATTCTGGTGGCCTTATGTTTAATAACGTTATCCCAACATTAAGCCGAAATAAAGATATGTTCAGGAATCAATTGGCAAAAATAAATAAACAATTCTCAATCAAACAAATTTGTACGACCGGATATGGTCGGGATACGTTTGATGGCGATATTAAAAAAACAGAACTCATTTGTGCATCTGCTGGTGTTTCAGCATTATTCCCAGAACATAAATGCATTATAGATATTGGTGGCGAAGACATTAAAATCATTGAAAGCGATCCTGATGGAAAAGTGATAAATTTTTATATGAACGATAAGTGTTCTGCAGGAACAGGGACATTTATTACTGAAATTGCCGATAAAGCAGAATTGGAAATTGGTGAAATGAGTGATCTGGCTAAATTGTCTTCAGGGTCAAAAATTATTAATAGTTTTTGTACTGTTTTTGCCAAGTCAGAAATACTGGGATGGAAATTCAATAATATTCCCATCGAAGAAATTGCAAAAGGAATCTATCTCTCCATTGTTACGCGAATACGAAAATTGCCGGTTAAAACCCACATTCCCATTATTCTTTGCGGCGGTGTAATTGCATTTCACCCTTATCTCCAAGAATTATTATCAGAAGAATTTGACGTGGACATTTTCATCGCACCCAATCCTCAATACATGGTTGCCTTGGGTGCATCTATTTTGGCAATGAAGAATGAAGCTTAACATCATGACGAGAGCCCACTAAAGAATGAGTATAATATATGCATGGCAAATGGTTGAGAAAGATCAGCCCTTTGAATTAGTAGAACAATCTATTCCATCTTTGAAAGAAGGTGAAGCACTCGTAAAGATTTCAGGATGTGGTGTATGCCATACAGATTTGAGTTTCTGGCATTACGGTGTTCCCACTCGCCATGAGCTTCCATTGATATTGGGACATGAAATCAGTGGTGTGGTTGTGGATGGATCTTCAGATTTAATAGGTAAATCTGTCATTATTCCGGCTGTGATGCCCTGCGGTGACTGTGATTTATGTCAGGCCGGAAGGAGCAATATTTGTCAAAAGCAGCAAATGCCTGGGAATGATTTTCATGGTGGTTTTGCCAGTCACGTTGTGACTCCATCCCGGTATTTAGCGGAAGTTCCAGAAAGTGCTTTGGCGCAACATGAATTATGGGAATTGGCTGTCATTGCCGATGCTGTATCTACACCCTATCAAGTCATGGTAAAAAGTAAAATCCAAAAAGGTGATTTTGCTGTTATCATCGGTGTTGGCGGTGTGGGTATTTATGGTGCTCAATTAGCAAAGATATTTGGTGGAAAAGTGTTAGCATTGGATATTTCACAGGAAAAACTGGACCAGTTACATCAAGTGGGTATTGACCAAACATTAAATATATCCGGTATGGATGTGCGGGAAATCAAAAAAGTGGTGAAGGAGAAATGCCGAAAAACGGGTGCGCCATCCAACCGATGGAAAATTTATGAAATGTCCGGCACCAAACGAGGGCAAGAATTGGCTTATGCGCTCATGGGAATTGCATCCACCCTTTCCATCGTCGGATTCACCATGGACAAATTGGAAGTCCGATTAAGTAATCTCATGGCATTTGATGCAAATATTATCGGCACCTGGGGATGTAAACCGGAATTGTATGCGGATGTTTTACAATTAGTTGCTGAAGAAAAATTAAAAATAAAACCATTTACAGAATCGTTTCCCATATCAGAAATCAACACTGTATTTAAGAATACATTAGACCATAAATTAAAAAAGCGTTCGGTCATGATACCGGATTTTAAACAAATTGGAGAATAACATGAATACACCACTCGTCAATCACAATTTAACAGATATTGATTATACCGAAATAATCTATGAATTGCGCCCATGTTTGGATAACAGTGGTAATCCGGTTGAAGGATTAAACAATGCGTGGATTTTTCTGAACAATCCAAAACAATATAACTCATATACAACAGCAGCTGTAAAAGAAATTATCTTCGCTTTTCGAGAGGCTTCCAATGATCGAAGTGTTGTATCTGTTATTTTTTCTGCAGTAGGGGATAAAGCTTTTTGTACTGGTGGAAACACGAAAGAATATGCCGAGTATTATTCCGGGAAACCCATGGAATACAAACAATATATGCGCCTGTTTAACGATATGATAACATCCATTCTCCATTGCGATAAACCTGTTATCTGCCGTGTAAATGGGATGCGAATTGCTGGCGGACAGGAAATCGGAATGGCCTGTGACTTCACAATTTCCAGTGATCTAGCGGTTTTTGGCCAAGCCGGTCCCAAGCATGGTAGCGCTCCCGATGGCGGCAGCACAGATTTCCTGCATCTTTACGTTGGCATTGAACGGGCCATGCAGAGCGGTGTATTGTGTGAAATGTGGACAGCGTATGAAGCAAAGAATTTTGGTCTAATTACTGAAGCTGTGCCTGTGCTTAAAATGGATGGAAATGTCGTACGCAATCCTCTGTTAGTGACGGACAAATGGGTTGATGAATCTGGGGATGTTGTATATGGTCAGAAAAAATCCGGAGACGAATACAAAACCGGAAAAGCGCAACTCATGAATGGTGAAATTGATTTAACACCGCTCGATGATGCTGTGAATGCTTTGGCTACAAAAATGATGTACTTGATGCCTGAATGCACCAGCAAAACATTGAACAGCCTTCGAAAAAAGAAGCTGGAACATTGGGATCAAAATAGCCAAACCAACAGAGATTGGCTGGCACAAAATATGGTGACGGAAGCTCGGGCAGGGTTCAGAGCATTTAACGAAGGTCCAAAAGGAAATCGGGAAGTTGACTTTATTAAACTACGTCAAATGCTGGCTGAAGGGCATCCGTGGAATGATGAATTAATGGATGCAATTTTACCAAAGTAAAAAACTTTCGCAAAGTTAAAATGGATATGAAAAAAATAAGAAGAGAAGAACTATTTGACGGGCAGGTCATCCGTCTGATACTAAATGCACCAAAAGCGAATGTATTAGATGGAGAAATGATGGCTGAATTGCAGTCTGAACTTGAAAATATCAGTAAAGATGTAAAATTACTTCAATTTGTCGGTGCCGGTGATCATTTTAGTTTTGGGGCTTCTGTCCCTGAACATACAAAAGAAAATGCGCCCGAAATGTTGCAGCAGTTTCATGGGCTGTTCAAGACGTTGATTGATCTATCTGTTCCTACCATGGCTTTGGTGTCCGGGCAATGTTTGGGTGGTGGAATGGAATTGGCTGTTTTCTGTAATTTTCTCTTTTTAGATGAATCCGCAAGAATGGGACAGCCTGAAATTAATCTCGGTGTTTTTGCACCGCCGGCTTCCCTTATCCTACCCATGAAAATAGGGCAATCTAAAGCAGATGATTTACTTCTAACCGGAAGAAGCATGAAGCCAAATGAAATAATGTCGTCAGGATTGGGGACCAAATTATTCGACGATCATCAAAGTATGATGGAAAGTGCTCAAGAATGGATTGAAAAATATATTTTATCTAAAAGTGCCTCATCCATACGTATAGCAAATGGTGTAGCACGTACATTGTTTAATAACACACTGTCAGAGAATCTGGATACGCTCGCGAAAATGTATACCCAAAAACTCATGGAAACCCATGATGCCAATGAAGGTATTAACTCATTCCTTGAAAAAAGAAACCCAGAATGGAAAAATAATTAATAGGAAATTAAAATGATTAAAACACTTGATGGTAAAATTGCATTAGTTACAGGGGGAAGCTCGGGTATTGGGACAGCAATTGCCCAAAGTTTTGCTCAAGCGGGAGCCCATGTCGCCTTCACTTATCACAGCAATAAAGAAGGGGCTGAATCTGTCCTGGCAGAAATAGAAGCAATGGGCGTGAAAGGTGCATATTTTCAAGCTGATATGGCAGACTTTGCAAAAGCTCAAGAAGTGGTGGATCAAGTTAATGAAAAAATTGGCACCCTGGATATTCTGGTGAATAATGCTGGAGCGAACCAAGATAAAGTTGTTTGGAAAATGACTGAAACTATGTGGGATGAAGTAATTGATACAGATTTAAAAGGTGTTTTTAATTATATCCGTGCTGCATCCCCGAACTTTAGAGAAAAGAAATATGGACGGATCATAACCGTTTCGTCAATCAATGCTTTGCGTGGGAAATTCGGACAATCAAACTATGCAGCCGCCAAAGCGGGCGTAATAGGACTATCAAAAAGTGTAGCGAAGGAATTGGGACGTTCAAATGTGACAGTAAATGTTGTTTGCCCAGGACTTATCGCTACCAAAATGATCCAGAGTATGCCGGATGATTTTAAGGAAAAAGCCATGGAAGAAATTGTATTGGGCCGTATTGGTACTCCAGAAGATGTTGCTGAAGTTATAACATTTTTATCCGGTGACGGTGCTAAACATATTACAGGAGAAGTAATTAAAGTAGATGGGGGTCAGTATATTTAGTGGAAAAAGTGTATTTAATTGATGGGTGTCGTTCCCCTATAGGAAGAGGTCATCCTGAAAAGGGTTTATATAGCAAGCTTCGGGCTGATGAATTATCAGTTCAGGTGTTACAAGGATTAATTGAACGCACGGGACTTGATCCAAAAAAAATTGATGATTTTTATCTCGGATGTGTAGGACAGCATCTTGAACAGGGTAAAAATTTAGCTAGATTGACTTTGCTACTGGCTGGATTGCCTCAATCAATTCCCGGTGCTACTGTTAACAGATTATGCAGTTCAAGTTTAAGTGCTCTTCAGATGGCAGCAGACAGTATTAAAGCGGGTAACAACAGCCAAATGCTTGTTGGAGGAGTGGAGCATTTAGGACATGTACCCATGACAGCCGCATTGGATTACAATTCAAAGCTTTTTGACGGATTTGATTTTCAATGGACGAATATGGGATTAACAGCTGAGAAAATTGTTGAAGATTTTCAAATAGGTAGAGAAGCACAAGACTTGTTTACAATCGAATCCAACAAACGGTATTTTTCTGCAAAAGAAAATGGATTTTTTACTAATGAAATAATTCCTGTGGATTTACCTGACGGTCAATCGGTTACCGATGACCAGGAACCCCGCCTATCAACATTGGAAAAACTAGGAGAATTGCGGACTGTCTTTAAAGAAGATGGTACTATAACGGCTGCCAACAGCTCCGGAATTTCAGATGGTGCTTGTATGGCCTGGATTGGAAATCAATCTGCTGTTGATCAGTTTGGAAGGGAACCTTTAGTTGAAATCCAAAATACAGTGAATATTGGCTTAAATCCTGAAACAATGGGATTTGGGCCTGTTTATGCAATTAATAAACTGTTGAACAAGACTGGTTTGACTTTAGATGAAATTGATTTATTTGAAATCAATGAAGCTTTTGCAGTGCAGGTTTTAGCCTGTCAACAAAAGTTAGGTATCCCTGATGAAAAATTAAATATACATGGTGGAGCAGTCGCCATGGGGCATCCTTTGGGTATGTCCGGTCTTCGAATCGCTGTTACACTTGCCCACAGTATGAAAGAGAATAATTCAGTATACGGCATAGCATCACTTTGTGTTGGGCATGGGCAGGGAGTAGCCATGTTATTAAAACAATAATCTTTATAAATAATTATTAATGGATAAAGTTGAATTAAATGTAAACGGATTTTCACATACCGTTTTAGTGGATTCATCAGAAACTATTCTTGATACATTACGCAACCGCCTTTATTTAACTGGAACTAAAAAATGTTGCGATGAAGGCACATGCGGAAGCTGTACAGTACATTTAGACGGGAAGCCGGTTTTGGGTTGTCTGACTCCAACTATGAGGTGTGTAGGAAAAAAAATAGTAACAATCGAAGGTATTAGTGCAGGGGAAGATTTACATCCAGTGCAAAAACATTTAGTGAAAAATTTAGGTTTGCAATGCGGTTTTTGCACACCTGGAGTAGTGATGACTGCTGTACCTTATTTAGAAAACAATCCAGACCCTTCTATAGACGAAATAAAGAACAGCCTTTCGGGAAATTTATGTCGGTGTACCGGTTATAAAAAAATCAATGAAGCTATTCAATCAGCCGCTGAGGAAATGAATTCGTGAGTGGGCCTGTAGGAAAAGCGACTCCTTATATTGATGGTGTTCAAAAAGCCACTGGCCAGGCCATGTACACCGATGATTTTCGTTATCCAAATATGCTTTATGTGGGATTACTTCGTAGTTCATATGCTCATGCAAAAATAAAAAATATTGATATAAAAGCTGTTGAAGCAGACCCTGCAGTAGCTGCTGTTGCCATCGGAAAAGATATACCTGTTTCATTTGGAGTTTTGCCTATTAGCCCGGATGAAAATGCCATGGCAGTGGATAAAGTTCGTTATGTAGGTGAAATAGTTGCGGCTGTTGCGGCTGAATCAATTGAGGCAGCCCAAAAAGCAGTGCAGGGTATAAAAGTTAAATATGAACCAATTCGTGAATTTTTGAACCCTGCTGATTCATTAGAAACATGTGCTCCTGATGAACAAATTCACGACCATACAAAAAACGGTAAAAATATTCATAAGACTGCAGAACTACGCTTCAATGACCCTGAAAAAGAATTTGAATCTGCTGATTTTGTAAGAAAAGAAAAATTCAAGTTTGCTGGTGTGACCCATGCTTTTACCGAACCCCATTCTACCATTGCAATTTGGAATGGTGATGAAACATTAACGGTAATTAGTGCCACTCAAGTCCCACATTATCTTCACAAAAATTTATCAAAGGTTTTGGGGTTACCCATTCACAAAATCCAAGTTAAAAAACCAACACTTGGTGGTGGATTCGGAGGTAAAAGTGACCCTTTCGCCCATGAAATGATTACAGCTTATTTATCAATGAAAACAAAGCGGCCAGTCAAATGCACTTTCTCAAGGGAAGAAGTTTTCATAACAAACCATGGCCGGCACCCAACAGACATTGATATGACAGTCAGTTGCGATAAAAAAGGCAACATAACTGCTTTAGATACAGATGTCATAATAGATGGTGGTGCTTACGGCAGTTTTGGAGTAGTGACTTCATATTACAATGGGGTATTGTTACAAGGACCGTATAAGATTGATAAATTTGGTTTTAGAACACGGCGGACTTATACAAATAAACCGCAATGCGGTGCAATGCGCGGCCATGGAGCTGTTAATCCCCGATATGCTGTGGAAATAGTGTTGGACATGCTGGCACATGATTTAAAAATTGATCCTTGCGATTTACGCATGAAAAATTTCCTGCCAGAGAACACGCTGACGGTGGGACAACTCAGAATAACCAGCAACGGTGTAAAGGAATGTTTAGAAACAGTGCGCAAAAAATCTGATTGGGATGAACGCTACAATAAGCTGCCATACGGCCATGGGCGGGGAGTCGCCTGTGGTTTTTTTATTAGTGGGAGCGCACTGCCAATTATATGGAATCGTTACCCACAAACTGTTGTCCATGCCAAACTGGATTTTGATGGACGAATTGTTATGTTCAGTGGAGCCAGTGATATTGGACAAGGCAGTGATACAATGCTCGTACAGATTGCTGCAGAAGAGTTGGGTATACCAATGGACTTTGTACAAGTGGAAGCGGCTGATACAAAAACGACACCTGTAGATTTAGGTAGTTATTCCAGTAGGGTAACTTTCATGGTAGGAAATGCCGCAAAAATGGCTGTTGAAAAAGTCCGTAAAGAAATGGCAAAAGCTATTGCAAAAGAAAAAGGAATTGCTATTGATAGTATAAAATTCAATGATGGAAAAATATTTACAAAAGATGAAACTCTGGATCTGTCATGGGTTGAAGGCGTGGAAATCGCCATGGCTGGCCGCGGCGCATTTGTAGAAAGTGGATTTTATATATCTCCCAAGTTGGGTGGCGATTTTAAAGGATCTGGAGCGGGGTTAAGTCCAGCATATAGCTTTGGAGCATTCATTTCTGAAGTGGTAGTTGATCCGGAAACAGGTGAAGTAAACGTAGAAAAAATATGGGCAGCTCATGACTGCGGAAAAGCTCTGAATCCTTTAGCTGTAGAAGGACAGATTGAGGGAAGCATTCATATGGGATTGGGACAGGCATTATCTGAAGATATGCGTTATGTAAAAGGCCAGATAATGAATGCTAATTTTTTTGATTATAGAATTCCTTACAGTGTAGATACCCCGGAAATGGATGTTACAATTATAGAATCAAATGATGGCGAAGGACCTTATGGTGCCAAGGAGGCCGGTGAGGGGCCAATTCATCCTGTACTTCCTTCAATAGGCAATGCCATTTTTGATGCAGTTGGGGTTCGAATGTGTGAATTACCCATAACGCCTGATAAAATATTTACCAAAATTAAAGAGCTTAAATAATCTATGGGTAATTATTATCATCCTTCTAGTATTAAAGAGGCTCTTCGATTAGCAGCGAATAATTCAGGGAATTACATGTATTTCAGTGGAGGAACTGATTTACAGATTTATAGGAAACAAGGACTTGAAAATAGTGAAACTATAATTGATTTAAACGCTATTGAAGCAACTGAAAGAATACTAGTAAAAAATGCATCATTACAAATGAGTGCGTTTACCTTTTTAGAGGAAATAAGTCTTTCCAAAGATATTCAATTGCATTTCCCGCTATTAGCACAAGCTGCAAAATCTGTAGCAACACCTGTTATACGTAAAACTGCCACAATTGGCGGCAATATATTGGTTAATAATAGGTGCACATTTTACAACCAATCAAAGGAATGGCGTCAAGCAGTAGGATCCTGTATGAGGGATGTAGGAGATATTTGTCAAGTGACTGGGGGAAAAAATAAATGTTATTCTCGCAACGTATCTGACACAGCTCCAGCTTTGATTGCATTAAATGCCAGTGTTGTTGTACATAACCAGGAAGGGGAAGAAGAAATTCCATTAAAAGATTTATATTCTCCGGATGGTATTATATTTCATCAACATCTCGATAAAGACGCTATTTTGAAAAAAATTAATATTCCAGAAAAACCAAAAACATGGTGGTTTAAAAAGCTTCGTTTACGTAAAACACTTGATTTTACGTCACTTACTTTAGCTGCAGTTGTGGATAATAAGGACATTGTCAGGATTTGTATAAATGGAATGTCCATGTCTCCGATTCTTATTGAAGAATCATTCCATTCATTATCTATTGAAAATTTGTTAAAACAAGCTAGAAAAAATTGTAAAACGGTAGATAATGATCTAATGCCCATGAAATACCGCAAAGAAATGATGAATGTTTTTTTGAAACAATGGTGGTCAACCGTTTATAGTAATTAATGGGATAAGGGCATTAAAAAAAATGCTTTCTGAACGACGTCATAATCTCATTTCTGCTCATGTGTTTTGTACAAAAACGAAAAAACGGACATGGAAATCCATGTCCGTTTCGTCTATCATCTTGCTCCGGAGGAGGGACTTGAACCCCCGACAAAGTGATTAACAGTCACCTGCTCTACCAACTGAGCTACTCCGGATCGTATTATTAAATTATTTCTTGAAAAAAGCTGGCGAATTTATAGTTCTTTTTGCTACTCTCAAAGCTACATTTCCTTTTCGGCATAAAGAGTTGTGTTCTTATCAAATAATCCTCGTTCCAGTTGAACTTTATTAATATAAACAACACCATCTTCGTTATGAGATTCACCATATACAGTATGTATGGATTTTAAGCCGCCTAACCATCTGCGTGTATCACATAAATAAACAAGATCACCTGTATTTGCCATCATTCGATTCATGTCATTTCTAGAAAATGAGACATTATCATTTTCGGATCCATCTTTCAATCGCCATTGCAACATAATTTTTTCACCTTCATTTTCATTAGGTGTACTTCCTTTAAATATTCGTTTTGCACTTTCAATAGACCATGAAGTGTAACCAATAATTTTTGATTCATCATATGGAATAAAATAACTCGTTATAATGGCAGTAAGAGCAATCAAAACAATGGTACTGAAAAGAGCTATATTTATTGGAAACAGGTTAAAAATAATACCAAAGAATATTAATCCTGCAATTACACTCAGTAGGTTAGCAGAATTCTTATTCATTTTTACCGTAAAAGTGTTTTGTATTGAAGTGGTCCACGTAACCAATGTGCCTACACCTATACAAACAAATGTATTATACAATGCCCGTATATAAGAATAGGGTCGTGCAGGATTCATTTCAATTCCATGATCAAACGGAGCTATTAATATCCCAGGATATCTGGCTCCTAATAGCATCAATGCTACTCCCCCCAAAAATGTTGTAATAACGGCTGCCGGAGTAAATCGTTTCCAAAAAACTCCCAGAAAAATAGCCACAACCAAAGGCGGAGTCAGGGTTGAGTGGAAATAACCATGTGCTTCATACACAGTTGGAAAATTTTTAAAAGCCAATACGGCTAATACACCCAATATCGTTATTCCTATCGATGTAATACGAGCAGCAAACAATTCAGCTTTCTCTTCTTCAGATGTATATGCAACTTTACCTAAATATTTTTTAATGGGCCTGTATACATCATTGATAAAAACGGCAGCTGTAGCATTAATCAAAGTATCAACTGTTGACATAAGAGCAGCTGTGAGAGCTGCCATCACAAACCCAAATACACCCGGACTTGTAACAATGCTGGCAACAACAACAAAAATTTCATCTGGAGAAACATTAGGGCTAATTATGTCAGGGCTCGTAATAGAAATGGCTTTTCCGATCCAACCGGCATTGCCGACTACAATGGCAGAAATAGGTAAAACAAACAAGATATTTACGGCTGCTGCTTTTCGTCCCTCATTTACATTTCTGCAAGCCATGAAACGCATAATTAATCCTTGATTCATGAAAAGAAAGCCGATTGAACCTGCTACAGCATCCTGCCAAAATATACCTACAAAGTTGAAACTAGACGGTTGATTATAATCCGCCAATGGCAATTTCCATGTTGTTGGAAGAAGATTCCAAAATGTATCAAAACCACCAACATAAGCAATACCTATACCGAATAGTAATAATCCGGCAAAAATGAGAATAAACCCCTGTAATAAATCCGTAAATATGACAGCAGTTTGTCCGCCAAATGTTATATAAATACCTGTAATAATCGCAATCACGACTATGGCACGCATAAGTGTTATATCCACTTGAGAACCAAAGACAGTAAACATTTCCGGAAGCATGGGGATAACAGCTTTTCCCAGAGTTAAAAAACCAATCCCGATATAACCAATCATGTATAGAAGTAATAATATTGTAGCCAAAAATCGCGCAGATGGACTGAATCGTTTTTCGAAGTATTCCGGAATGGATCGTACTTTTGAATAAACCAAAATCGGCAACCAACCAAACATGAAAAACGGCACAAAAAACCAATCGTTCATATAGGTCATCGTAGAACTGAAACCATGTTCCCATGCTTTGGCTGAATATTTCACAAAGCTGTGACTACCTACACCAGTGGCTACAATTGACATTGTTATCAACCACCAGGAAAAGCGCCGTCCGCCAAAAAAGAAATCAGACGTCGTTTTAGTATAACGACCAAAATAACTGCCGAAGAGCATGATCGCCATAAAATATACAACCATAACTATCCAGTCGGTTGATGTTCCTATATTGTGAAACGTTTCCATTAGCCTAGAGCCAAATAAGTAAAAACGCCATGAATCATCAAATACCAGACAAAACCGAAATAAAGGACCTTAAGCCATTTCGAATGTCTAGGTTTGGTCAAATTAAGAGAACCACTGCGGCGGATGATGAATAAACCCAGCGCAAAAAATATTCCACCTACACCATATAAGTAAAGAAAAGGTAACCAGGAATGTGAAAAAAGGTCCATCTATAATTTATCAAAATGGGGTTTGAGATTATCGTATGCTTCTTTTAGTCCATCCACTTGGACTTTTGTATAACCAACAACAGGCATGAAATTGGTGTCACCCTGCCAGCGAGGAACAACATGAAAATGGATATGTTCTTCAATTCCAGCTCCGCCTGATCGACCAATATTTGCACCAAAGTTAAATCCTTCAGCATTCATTGTTTTTTTCATGATTTCCATTGAAGCATCTGCAAGTTCCATTATTTCGCCACGGTCTTCAGCTGCCAAATCATTTGAATTATCTGTATGAGAATAGGGAGCAATTAACAAATGTCCATTATTATAAGGATATAAATTCATCATAACAAATACGTTTTTCCCACGATGCAAAATAAGCATTTCACGATCATCGGTATTTTCAGGTTTATCACAAAAAATGCATCCATCTTCTTTTATAGAACGAATATATTCAATCCGCCATGGAGCCCATAACCTATCCATGGAATATGTTAAATGGTTGATGGAATATGGAAAAAATATAAATGGAAGTAATGTTAGTCATTTTTCTGGGAATTGATTTTAATTGTTGTAAATATTTTTTTGAATTCAACAGATTCATTCATCATCTTTTTTTGATTTCGCAATAACCTTATTCTCCATATCTCTAGGCATTTGCTCGTAATGACTGAATTCTTCAGTATGTAATGCTCTTCCGCCAGTCAATGATCGCAGTGTTGTAGAATAATTATACAAATGTCCCTGTGGAACTTGTGCTTTAATTACCTGTAATGATCCGTCAGAATCCATACCTATTATTTTTCCGCGTCGGCCGGAAATATCACCCATGACATCTCCCATGTGGTCTTCCGGAACCTTGACTTCAATATTCATAATGGGTTCAAGCAAGCAAGGTTGCGCTTGCATAAATGCTTCTTGGAACGCATGTTGCCCTGCAATCTGAAAAGCAATATCTTTTGAATCCACTGGATGCTGCTTTCCATCATAGAAATCTACTTTAAGATCTACGACACGATAGCCGGCCAAAACACCATCACTGCAGGCAAAACCAACACCCTTTTCAACAGATGGAACGAAAACACGATCCACATTCTGCCCAACAAGTGAATTAGAAAATTCCACACCTTCACCACGCTGTTTAGGTTCAATGCGCATCCAAACTTCCGCAAATTGCCCGGCACCACCACTTTGTTTTTTATGGCGGTATTTCGATTGTCCATTCCCCTGAATAGTTTCTCTGTAGGGTATCTTTGGTTCTATTAAATGTATATCCACACTGAATCGCCGTTTCAAACGATCATGGATAACTTGCAAATGCAATTCACCTTGTCCCGAAATAACTGTCTGTTTCAATTCAGAATCAACTCTATAGATAAATGTTGGGTCTTCTTCATGTAAAGTTGAAAGACCAACAGCTACTTTTTCCTCATCTCCTTTAGAGTGGATTTCAATCGCAGCGTGAATATTTGGTTTTGGATATTCAACTTCTTTCAATTTTACTTTTAAGCCAGCTCCGCAAAGTGTATTTCCATTATGTGTGTCTTTGAGCTTTACAACAGCACCAAGATCGCCTGCAGCTAATTCACCAATATTGCTTCTATCTTTTCCATTCATAATATATAACTGGCCAAACCGTTCACTCCGACTTCTAGATGTATTATAAAGATCAATACCTGTTGAGACTCGCCCGGAATACACCCTAAAAAATGATAATTCACCTACATGCCCTTCTGATATGGATTTATAAACAAATAACACTGCATCACTGCCGGCTAGATCAACGATTTTTTCTTCTCCGCTGATGGCATCCAAGGCAGTGATCTGTGCCCTGTCTACAGGCGAAGAACCATATTTAGAAATAAAGTCCATAAGACGTGCGACACCAATATTTGATGTTGAAGATGTACAAAACAGTGGTATGAATGTCTGATTTTGAACTGCAGCATGGATTCCATCACGCATTTCTTCTTCGCTCAAATTCCCTTGTTCAAAAAATTTCTCCAAGAGTGAATCATCGGATTCTGCCACATATTCAATTAAACACTGATGCAATTCATCTACTTGCAGTTGCAAATCTTCGGGTAATTCAGATTCAGTAAATTTTCCAGAACCATCTGAATTATATTCGATAAGCTCACTCCGCAAAACGTCTACCGCTTTATTGAATCCGGGGCCAGGATTGACCGGCAATTGCATGGGGAATACATTATGACCAAAACGTTCTTTGCACTGCTTTAAGACTTGATCAAAATTGACGTGCTCTCTATCCAACCCATTGATAATAATAATTTTAGGAATTTCATTTTTGGAGGCATGATCCCAAACTTGTTCTGTTCCTACTTCCACCCCATTCACTGCACTTACAACAACTGCAGCCATATCCACCACGGCTAATGAGCTTAATGCTTCTCCAATAAAATCGGAATATCCTGGCGTATCAATAAGGTTGAATTTTTTATCATTCCATTCTGTAACCATGGGAGTAGAATGGATAGAAATTTGCCGATTTTGCTCACCCGGGTGATAATCGGAAACTGTGTTTCCGGCATCTATCGTTCCCATGCGATTAATGTGTTTACTGCAATAAAGCATGGCTTCACTCAAACAGGTTTTTCCACTGGCGCCATGCCCAACCAAAGCAAAGTTTCGTATATCGGCAGTTGCATATTGTTTCATGAGTTTTTCCTCGATTTAGAATTTGTCATTGATGATCTTATCCGCATTCCCTTATAAAAAAGAGCCTAAGTGTACTTACCTGATGTAAGTAAATCAAGTGATTCTGTTAGTCTAATATCAATTTGTTACTTCGTCTATATAAAGCCTTAAAGCAGGTAAAATGAAAGTGTCTGATAATTTCTTGACCTTAAAAGCCTTTGCCAATACTTTTAAACGTTGTTCGATGGGTTTTGATTTATTGATCACAATATAATGTTCATCATTGATTGTGCAACTTCCGCCGGTGAAATTGCCTTTATCCTGAACAATATTAATGTTCAGTTTTTCAGCAAGTTCTTCAAACATGCTCATTAAATTATCAGGTTTTACACTCACAATAAATCCTGGCGGTATTTGTCATTTAAGAATTTTACAGCTTTACGGACATCCTCTACATTATCTTTATTAACGATTAATGTTGCGTCATCCGTGGAGATCACAATTATATTGTCCAAACCGACTACAGCTGTAAAATGATCCTCATTATGAATAAAATTATTTTTTCCATCAATTACGACACCGACACCTTTTACCAAATTACCGTCTTTTCTTTTGGGTAATTCATCGTATACCGCATTCCATGATCCCAAATCGTTCCAGCGAAAATCCGATTTAACTACATAAATATTTTCCGTTTTTTCCAAAAGCCCGTAATCTATTGATTCGGGATTTATTTCAGACCAAATATCTGTATAAGACTTTCCAGATTTAATACGCTTTCCAATCTTCAACAACTGGTTGCTCAATTCAGGCATGTGTCGGCCTAATTCATCAAGAAACACATCTACTTTCCATATAAAAATACCGCCGTTCCAAAGAAAATCTTCACTTTTCAAAAATCGTTTTGCTACATTCAAATATGGTTTTTCAGCAAATGTGCGCACAGGATATGCATCCAGTTTATCCACTTGACTATCTTGATCAAATTGAATATATCCGTAAGCAGTTGAGGGGAATGTAGGTTGTATACCGATTGTGACAAGCGCCTCTTTTTCAATTGCAGTTTTGGCAGCATGATTCAATGCCTTATCAAACGCTCGATGGCCAACAATCAAATGATCAGCAGGAAAAATTCCCATGACAGCTTCGCCATCCACTTTAGAAATATGCAATGCTGATAAACCAATACAAGGAGCTGTATTTTTTCCGCTGGGTTCGGCTATTATATTTTTTGGTTTTACACCTTTTATTTCTTTTTCAATAACAGCTGATAAATCTTTACGAGTAGAAATGAATATATCATCTGTTTTTTTACATTTCATCAGGCGGTCAACCGTTATCTGCAGCATCGTTTGATCGCCGACAATTTTTAACAGTTGTTTTGGCTTTAACTTCCTGCTCATGGGCCAAAAACGAGTACCGCTTCCTCCAGCCATAACGACACAATACATTAATTATTTCTCAACATTAAAAGATTGAAATTCAATATCCCAATTTGCACGGACTTCGATCGTATCCGGTAGTTCGTAAAACCATTCACTGTGTTGATAGGGGTATGCTTTGCCATTGGAAAATGTTTTATCATTATCCACATCTTCAAAGACATGGAAAATATATGAGCTTTCTGGAATATGTTTAAATTCAAATCGACCTTCCGAATTTACAACACTATTAAAATTCCATTCTGCTTTTTCAACACTAGATATTTCCGTAATCAATTGGGCAGATTCATATCCTGCAATTGATCCGGTAAACCCACCATATCCCTGGGGCCGGGTTGTTTCAATGTTTATGATAGAAACCGAATCTTTAAATGTATTTTTCTCATTTGAAGAATCATGCCTAAACAATTTCATTTGATATGATTTTTTAGGTTTCCATCCATCTTGAGGGATAATGGAAATTTTCATGGGGGATTGTATTGTTTGTTTAAACGCAGCATTGTTTGTGTCATCGATCATTAATTCTACATGAATATTATTTAACAAAGAATCTGTCAATGGGCGGGAAAAAACCAATTCAATCGGCGGACCCAATCGATCTGGAGTAATGGTCTTTTTAGCAGCTGGAGAGACTACTGTTAAATAATTTGTATCAACTTCGGTTGGAATAAATACATTGACCGCAGATGACTCAGCCAAAATGGTTTGATTCAAAGAGATATGATTAAAACTGATTTGTTCTTTTTCACTATGAATTGTATCGGTTGCTGTAACAACGATCGCGTTTTCATCATCAGGATGGTTAAACCATTTCATATCTTGATCACCAATTTGTAATCCGTCAATTGTCACACTATCTACAATATTATTATTAAAATATAACTGTCCCCAATTCCAGTTTTTCCATTCCCCTCGCAATAACCTTAATGACTCTTTTTCCTTGAATAAGCGTATTCTTATTCCAGTAAAAATAGAATCCAATTTTATTCCGTTAATAAAGGGAACTCCGTAAGACAAGCGTTTTTGATCCAATTGCAATCCGGCAGCACTGCGTTCCAATGCCAGTATTTTATATTTACCTGGAGAAAGGTAATTGAATTCAAATGAACCATTATCTTCTGTTTCGGAAATATAATTTGGTTTTGATAGCAACAGCGTGTCACTTTCATCATCATTAAATAAATAAACAGCTGCAGGTATTGATGAATAAACTCTACCTTTAATAATTCCAGTATCAATTTCATTCCCGGTGCTGTATGCCAGCTGAATCGGTTTGGCCAGTTCGACCCCATGTTCATCCTTTATTGCCCTGCTCAATGTTAACACGACTGTCATATCATTTTTAACTCCATCAGGAAAAAAGACACGAACACGATTCCCTTTGAATTTCACTACAGGATCGACTTCCAAAACTGGTGCAATACGAATTCCGGTTGTAAAACTTTTTTCATCCATATATTCTGAAAATGTCAATTCTACAACTTGTTCAAGCAGACGAACAGTTCCATTGGGGGGACTTGCAGATAATAGTTCCGGAGGTGTGGTATCTTTCTTGCCGCCAGTAGGTGGAGCAAAAGCTGCGCACTTCCATGATATAACAGAAGCACAGAAAAATAACAGGAATAATTTACTATTCATTTGGAGGTGCTAAATTTAAGGGAATTTCTCTGCAAAACGTCATTTCCTTTAATGAAACATTGGTTGTAATACATTTTATCTCAACTCCAGCTTGCTGCGCTGTAAACAACGCATTGGAAAAGGAAGGATCTCGATCCCACATGGGCTGGAATATATCTGCATCAGGTCGTTGACAAATAAATAAAATCATCGTTTTCTTTCCTTTACTTTGTAAAGATGTCAGCAATTCAGAATGTTGCTTCCCCCTTTCCGTTACTGCATCCGGAAATTGGGCAATTCCTTTCTCAACAAATGTAACAGATTTAACTTCAGTGTATATTTCATTTTCTATAGTATTTTTTAATAAAAAATCAATACGATGGTTCCCAATCTTGTATTCTGACCGAACTAAACTCCATCTATTGAAAAATGGTATTGTATCAAAATCTTCTCGTAAAAATTGATTTGGCAGTGTTGTATCTAAAGAAATCAACACACCATCTTTTTCAACCATAATTGTAGAATACTGTGTTTTTCTATGAGAATCTTTAAGAGCAGGTCGAAGCCAAACCGTTGCACCCGGAATCAGTAATTCCTGTAATCGGCCAGGATCGGGTAAATGGCTTATTACTTTCTTTCCTTTTAATTCTATATGTGTAATAAATCGGTTTGGTCGTTCTATAAATTTACCCTTAATGAGTGGTCCGGCTATTTTCATGGCTCGGAGTTTAGTTCTCATTTATCGTAAATTCAATTTATGCCTTTAGTTCCTTCATATATTCAAAAACTGGCAAATTATGTTCCCGGAAAACCCATTGAAGAATTCCTGCATCTCAACATTCAGACCGGTCCATCCATAACCAATTTCTTATCAACAATGTGGGAGTCGGAAAAACAAGCTGAAACTATCACTGAATACTTATTGAAAAACGGAATTATTGTTCGTCACCTTAAAGCATTTGATCATTGTGAATATTTTGTAAGTGTTTACTCAACATCCTGGATATCAACATGATTTTTGACCCATCAGAACACCCTTTCAACGATTCTTACAAACTAATGATCGGGTCCATCGTACCCCGGCCCATAGCCTTTGTTTCTACCCAATCTAAAAATGGGGTTTTTAACTTGGCGCCTTTTTCTTTTTTCAATGGAATTTGTTCAAACCCGCCCTCAATTCTTTTTTGCCCCGCTCGCCGAGGAAACGATGGCAAAATAAAAGATACCCTGAACAATATCCGTGGAACAGAAGAATTTGTCGTAAATATTGTATCTGAAAAATTTTCGGGGCAAATGGTGGACTGTGCTACCAACTTTGATCCAGATGTAGATGAATTCGAAATTTCCGGATTAACACCGGCAGCCAGCAAAAAAATAACGGTCCCCCGTGTGAGTGAAGCACAAATAAGTTATGAGTGTAAATTAAACCAAATAATTCCAGTTGGAAGTGATGGTCCCGGAGGTGGATTTGTGGTCATTGGTACGATTGTACTGTTTCATATTGCTGATGACATATATGAAAACGGCCGTATCAATCTTCAAAAACTGCAACCTATCGGCAGGCTTGCCGGAAATAGTTACACCCGCCCTCTTTCAGATACTTTTAAAATAGTCCGCAAAATCAAGCCTGAATAGAATTGACTGACAACCTTTCTAATCGCATTTACCGTGCCCAAACTCTGGGCAACGTTGAACCAATCGAATACATGACGCCTTACCCGAATTTACACGCGTTGGTTGAGGGACAAAATGTTAAACACCATGGTAAAATGATTTATGCAGATTTGGGTATGACCAACCTTGATTTTTATACACAAGTCCAGAAAATAGCAAACTGGCTAGTGAGTACCGGTCTTAAACCAAAAGAGCGGGTTTGGATCCATCCTCAACAATTCCCACATACAGAATTACTCGTTTTTGCTGTATGGACAGTGGGTGCTTCCGTTATTCTTGTTGAAGATCCATCACAAGATATTGATCATATCATAATGCCTGATCGTGTTATCAAAACAGATCCAATACCTGATTGTTTGAAACATCAAGAAGACACATTTGATCCTACATTTAAACCCAACCTGAATGATGAAGCATTGATTTTTATTTCTACAGGAAAAGGCATTCGACTTTCACATTATAATTTGCTGGTCAACGCCAATGATGTTCAACGGAAATTGAATTTGTATGATGATGGAAAATTTCACGTTGAATTAAAACCAAACAGTACAGCTTGGGTTGTATTGCAGGCCATTTTTCCTTTATATACCGGAGCACCCGTCACAAAAGAAAATCCGGATTTAACAATCGGACATGAAAACGCTGACTATAATGTCAATTTTGATTGGACAGAAATCATTAAAAAAAATCAACTCTACATTTTGCCGGAAAATACAGCAGTCGTTTCCGTAGGCACATCAGGCTTACCCATGACAATTTTAAAACAAAATGGAGAGCACTTATCTGTGGAAGGCCATTCAGTCATGATGGGTTATACGGATGATGAATTAAATGAAAAGGTTTTTAAAAAGGGTGCTCTAAATCTGCAATTGAATCAATAATTGCATCAGGAATTATATCAGATTTTTCCAGTATTTCTTTTCTGTATTTTCCTGTCTTCACTAAAACGCTTTTTATTCCCAATGCTTGAGCACCGCCAATATCATTAATTAAATCATCTCCCACCATTATAACATCTTTTGATGAACAACCAAGATCATCGAGTGCTGCCTGAAAAAATTCTTTGTTCGGTTTTCCGAGCGTGGTTGCCTTTTTACCGGTGGCATACTCCAATCCAGTAACAATGGCACCGATATCCATATTCAACCCATCCTTAACCTGAAAATATTTTCCTTTGTGCAGTGCCAAGAGATCTGCTCCATCCATCATAAGTCGAAATGCCACGTTCATATCATCGTAGGTCCAGTCATGCCCTCTATCACCCATGACCACCCATTTAGGGACCTCATTGCCACAATCAAAATCAGCATAATCTTCTTTTAGATCATCACTGATCAGCAAATGACATTTTGGAGATCCCAATGAATTCAGATAGATCACACCCGCTTGTCCTGCACTGACGATCTCATTTTCTTCTACTTTGAGTCCCAATTTATTGAGTTTTTTCGAAAGCTGTTTTCTGGTCTTTGTGGTGGTATTGGTGAGTAAACGGAAAGGAATATTCTTTTCTCTTAATAGTCCAATTGCCTCAAGCCCACCAGGTATCAATTCCCCGGAAATATAAAAAACACCATCCAGATCAAAAAGAAATCCTTTTTGTGTCATGGATCGATCTTTTGCCATTTCCAATTCCCGTTCTGCTGAAAATCTCCTTCTGTTCCTACATTGGCTTTTAAACTTTCTCGATTATATATCCAAATGGCTTCGTGGAGTTTATTATAGGATTCATAGGAAGCAAAGACCCCCAGGAAAAGAGACCCCAAATAAACAGAAATAAACGAACTTTCATCAGTATTAACTAATGCAGAACTCGCTACGGGTCCAATTGTTAATGCAGCCAACCCAAGCAAACGCATCATAAATGATTTGTCATAAAGATCACTTGACTCTTGGTATTGATCCATTTCCTTCCGGAGCGATCTCAAGGGGAATGATTCTCCGCCCTTTACATACTTTTGCCCTGTAATGAATCCCTGCTGCAAGTAGATCGTATTATAGTTGTATTGTGTTTCAAAGTCTGTGTCCTGTCCAAATACAACACTAATAGAGAATATGATTAACAGATATTTTTTCATGATGATCCTCTTTTTTTGGTTACAAATTGGCTCCACTGCCAAAAATGCCAAATTGCTGATATGCTCCCTCCGGAAACAAATGCACTCCCCAGCCATACGGTGATTTCTGGATACGGCCGGATCAATTCGTATGAATGAGTAAATGTCCAGGCTTCTTCTGGTTTGGCAGCCAAGATCAAGGCAATAGATACATAATGAAATGTGTTTGCAAAAATATGAGTGGCATATTCACCATTGGAAAGTCCCCCATATCGGTTACGGCTGTAGCCTTCAATGCGGACATCAATAGCTAATAAAATAATATCAATAATAGCTACAGTTACACCGATCATCATTATCTTTCCGCCAACGTCGTGTTGAAATAAATAATACACAATAATGGGGAATGCTACATTACGAAATGTGTGAACGATATGCTCTACGATTGATTCCTTATCTTTCGCCAGTTTATACTTATAATCGTGATAATAGACACCGTCTAAAATGCCCATTACTCCAAATAAGGCCATAAATACTGTGGCGGCAATGATCATGAGGCTTCTTTGGGTTTGAGTTCATTATTGTAAAACACTCGAGCAAAATAAAGTACAGCAATAAGCAGCAACCACTGCACCGGTTTAATAAAACCGGCATCCGGCATGGGAGAATCTCCTCGGACAAATTCCTCTAATAAGCGAAATCCACCATACAGTACCAGATACAGCCGGAACATGCTGCCCCGAACCTTGAATGAATCCCGCTTGGCCAGAAAATATGCAAATAATCCCAAATTGAAAATAATCTCATAAATGGGTGTGGGATGGACAGGCAGCGAAACAGTTGCCGTTTCCGGTATCATCCCTAATGTAAGCTGGGTCAGGTGAGCGACTGATCCTTCTGGATACACTACCGCCCAGGGTAAGCTGCATTCCGTGCCAAAGCAGCAGCCACCTAGGAAACAGCCCACACGGCCTATTGCGTGACCCAAGGGAATGGCCAGGGCAAAGGCATCGCCTGTTGAATGGGGATAACCGATCTTTTTCTTGGTGATCTCCACCCCTATAAATCCTCCGGTGATACCGCCCAAGACCGTTTTCCCGGCAAAATCAAACATGCGTACTTTTTGTGGTATCTCTTCCCAGCCGGCAAAGAATACATTGAATAAATACGATCCAAACACCGCACCAATGATACAGCCGGCCATAACAAAAAGCATTTCTTCAAGTTCCCAGTCCATGCGGCGAAATTCCCTGTAAAACACTACACCGCTTACTATCCACGCTAGCAAGAAAAAGACAGAATAGGAATCGATGATAATTGAATCTGATTGATAAAGGATAGGATGCACAGGTCAGCGTTCTTCTTTTACTTGTTTTGAAGGTTGAAAGATCAAGATCATGGTTGCAATAATACCCAAAAAGATTCCCAGCCAAAACCAATTATGACTGTTGTATCCTTTTCGTTCAGCGATATACGCTGTCAAAAAACCAAAGAAAAGTGCATAAAGTAATATCAGTATCCAATTCATGTTAGTATCCAGGAAACAAAAAATCCAGCTCCGGTGAACAGCATAAAAATAGTGAGTAAATAAAGTCCCAGCAATTCTTTCTTAAACACTCGTGTCAATAAAAGTACACTCGGTAAACCTACACCTGAAGCTGCCATCATAAAAGCAAAGACCAAACCAATATCCAATCCTTTATCCAAAAATAATTGTCCGATGGGGATAAGCATGGCAATATCTGCATACACAGCCCCGCCTATACCCACCGCACCGGGAATGGCCGCATTCTGATAATGATTCAATACAGATAACAGTGATTCGCTTGGAGTCCAGCTTTGCAGCCACGTAGCCAACGCTGCTGCGATAACAACCACCGGCGCCAGGGATCGCAAAAATACCACATACTGCTGGTTGACCGCTTGCAGATTGAAGGACTCATCCTCATTGATCAAAAAGATCTCGATCAAATATTTCCTTAATTGTTCCCTGTCCAATATGATACCACCGACTATGGCGATGACTAAACATACAGCAGCGTAGACCAAGGTCATCTGTCCGCCGAATAAAGCATAAAATAAGATCAGCGCCGGGGGATTCAGCGTGGGCGAGGCGATGAGAAAACTGATGGCATAGCCTAGACGTACATTGCTGTCGATCATGCCGGAAAAAATAGGAACGGTGGTACAGGAACAAAAGGGTGTGACGGCTCCGGTCAGGGCACCTAAACCGTATCCGATTGGGCCCAGGTCTTTTCCAAACCAGTGCTCCAGCCGTAGATCATTAAAATAGCTTTTCAGCCAAACAGCAATAAAAAAAACAAACCAGTAGAGAACACATAGTCCAATGATGAATGTGAAGAAATAAGTCCAGTTAAACAAATGAGATCATTCTTCCAAGGAGATCTGATCACCCGTTTTTACAACACCTTCTTCCAACACACGTGCATACCAGCCCCGTCGGCCTTTTACTGTTTTAAAAAATTCCGGCCCCTTTTTTTC
>CEQE01085926.1_pt1 | contig 33645 bp, 31 predicted proteins | sample 356201 | NCBI WGS metagenome assembly CEQE01 (sample SAMEA2619970, study PRJEB7988) | marine metagenome | biome: marine biome (ENVO:00000447); feature: mesopelagic zone (ENVO:00000213) & marine oxygen minimum zone (ENVO:01000065); material: "saline water (ENVO:00002010), including plankton...
GAAGCAGATGCCAGCCCGGCACACGGACCGCGGACCGCGGTACCAGCGGCACCGACGACGACGGCGTCCGCCGCGTGATGACATCGTCGACGAGCGTGATGCCGTCGGAGATCGGTGCATCGAGCGCGAATGACAGGCGGCGGGCCTGGCCCGCGCGCGCCATGGCCAGGACCTGTGGGTCGTCGGCATTGACGACGACCCAATCGGTCGCCTCCTGGTTGGCGAGGATGCGTGCCTTGGCGGCGGCATACCGCTCGACCGTCTCGTGTCGGTCGAGATGATCGGGCGAGAGGTTGAGGAGCACGGCGATCCAGGGATGGAACCGCTCGGTCAACTCGAGTTGAAAACTGCTCGCCTCCACGACGTGAATCACCTCGGGCGTCGAGGCGTCGACCTGTGCGCTCAGCGCCGGACCCAGGTTGCCGCCCACGAGGGTCGAGAACCCCGACGCATCGAGGAATCGGCCGACCAGCACGCTGGTGGTCGATTTCCCCTTCGTGCCCGTCACGGCCACGATGCGGCCACGCAGCCAGCGTGACGCCAGCTCCAGCTCGCCGATCACCGGAACGCCGGCCTCGCGGGCCGCGCGCACTGCCGACTGCTCCGGAGACACTCCCGGGCTGAGCACAACCAGGTCGGCGCTGACGAACGTCTCCGGTCGGTGCTCGCCGAATTCGTAGCTCACGCGGGCTGACGTCGGTGACGGCGCCGCGCTCGCACGTACGTCGGCCACCACGACCTCGGCACCGCGCCCCGCCAGCAAGTCGGCCGCGGCCAACCCACTGCGTCCGGCGCCAACGACGACTACCCGCCGCCCGTCGACCGTGAACTCCATGCTGGCGCCAGGCGCCACCCTGTCTCCCATCTGCATGCCGTCTATCGCAGTTTCAGCGTCGTCAGGCTAAAGAGCGCAAACACCACCGACACGATCAGAAAACGGCTGATGATCTTCGGCTCGCTCCACCCACTGAGTTCGAAGTGGTGATGGAGCGGCGCCATCTTGAAGACCCGCCGTCCGGTGAGGCGGAACGCGGCGACCTGAATGATCACGGAGAGCAACTCGATGACGAACACACCGCCGACCAGCAGGAGGAGCAACTCCTGCTTGATCAACACGGCGACGGTACCCAGGGCGCCGCCCAACCCGAGCGATCCGACGTCGCCCATGAAGATGTCCGCCGGATAGGAGTTGTACCAGAGGAACCCAAGGCTCGCGCCGACCAGGGACCCGCAGAAGATCGTCAATTCGGCCGCCGGCGAGAACCTGACCAGCAGCAGGTACTCCGCCAGCACCCGGTGTCCGGTGACGTACGCCAGGCCGGTGAACGCTACCGCGGCCACCGTGAACGTTCCGATCGCGAGGCCGTCCAGGCCATCGGTGAGGTTGACGGCGTTCGACGCGCCCACCAGGACCAGCATCGCGAATGGCACGTACAGCCAGCCAAGATCGGGGATCGCGCCCTTGAAGAAGGGGAAGATCAGGCGCGTGTTGTAGAGGTTCTCGCCGGCCAGCATCAGCAGCGCGACGCCGACGCCCAGCGCGACAACGACCTGCGCCGCCAGCTTGTAGCGCGGCCGAAGCCCGTGGTGGGTCTTCCGGACCAGCTTCAGGTAGTCGTCGGCAAACCCGATCGTGCCGAAACCAACCGTCGACAGCACGGCAATCCAGATGTACGCGTTCGTGAGGTCCGCCCAGAGCAGCGTCGGGGCGAGGGCGGCAGTCAGGATCAGGAGCCCGCCCATCGTCGGCGTGCCCGCCTTGGGACGATGCGTGACCGGTCCCTCCTCCCGGATGATCTGACCGATCTGCGCCTCGCGCAGTTTCCGGATCATCCAGGGCCCGAGAATCAGACTGATGGCCAGCGCGGTCAGGCTCGCGGCTGCCGTGCGGAACGTGATGTATCGGGTCACGTTCAGCACCGAGAGTTGCGTGTGGAACGGATACAGCACGTGATACAGCATCACACCAGCTCCGATCTCAGGTGCTCGACGACCCGGTCGGTCTCGACATCCCGCGAACCCTTGACCAGAACGAGATCGCCGCCTTCCAGACGCGAAGCCACGACCGGACCGGCCTCGGCGCTGGTCTCGACGTGCCACGCGGCACCCGACTCGAGCCCGGCGTCGATCGCGCCGTCGGCCAGAGCCCGGGCATTCTCGCCGCCGACCGAAACGAGGAGGTCGACGCCGCAGTCGGCGGCCGCGCGCCCGCACTCCCGATGCAGCGTGCGGCTCTGGGCCCCCAGCTCGAGCATTTCGCCCAGCACCGCCACCCGCCGCCGGCGGTGTCGCTCGGTCCGGAGCAGTTCCAGCGCCGCGATCAGCGCCGACGGGCTCGAGTTGTACGAGTCGTCGACGACGACGATGTCGTTCCGCAGCCGGACGACCTCGCCGCGGTGGGCGACCGGCACCAGGGTGGCGGCCAGGGCCCGCACGGTCTCCAGGGGAATCTGAAACTCCAGCGCCACCGCCACCGCAGCCAGCACATTGGCCAGCTGCGCTTGTCCGATCAGCGGCACCCGAAGGGCTGCCGGCCCCTCGCTGGTGGACAGCGTCGCGTCGGTCCCGTCCAGGCCTCGATCGCGCACCTCGGTGGCTTGAACGTCAGCAGGCTGTCGGATCCCGAAGGTGACGACGCGCCCGGGGAATCGCCGGGCGCGCGCCATGACGCGGTCATCGTCGGCGTTCGCGATCAACACGCCGTCCGACGTGGCGCCGTCCATGATCTCGGCCTTGGCGTCAGCCACCTGCTCGACCGTCCCGAAGAACCCGAGGTGGGCATCGCCCACGTTGATCCACATCCGGACATCCGGCTCGGCGATGCCGACGAGCCGCGCGATCTCGCCCGCGTGGTTCATGCCGAGTTCCATAACGGCGACATCGGGACGCTCGAGCAGTGCCATCAGCGAGAGCGGCAGCCCGATGTGGTTGTTCAAGTTGCCGTGGTTCCGGACGACGCGGAACCGCGCCGCCAGCAGCGCCGCCACAATCTCCTTGGTCGACGTCTTGCCCGCGCTGCCCGTGATCGCGACGACGCGGGTGCCCGATGCGCGGCGGACGTGCCTGGCCAGGGCCTGCAATGCGCGCACGGTGTCGCGCACGACGATGACGATCGCCCGGTCGGCTGTCGCCGCCGGAATCTGCGCCCGATCGCTCACCACGACACCCCGAGCCCCACGCTCGATCGCCGCGTCCGTGAAATCATGCCCATCGAATCGTTCGCCCCGAACCGCAAAGAACAGATCCCCCACGTGCAACGTCCGTGTATCGATCGACACCGGACCCAGCGGCTCGGCTCCCTGCCCGACAACCAGCGTCCCATCGAGCACACCGGCTATCTCACCGGCGGTCAACCGCCACGGCGGCTGGTTCGCCACGACTCCCGTCACGACACCGGCGAGCTGCTGCGCCGCCGCGCCAATGCGGCCCGCGCCACTTCGGCGTCGTCGAACGCCACAGTCTCATCCGCCATCACCTGGGATCTTTCGTGACCCTTGCCGGCAACAATCACCACGTCGCCTCCCTGAGCACTTCGCACGGCGTGGTCGATCGCCTCGGCACGATCGACGAACGTCAGATACGGCGTCGGTTCACCGGGCGGGCGGACAGGCGCCGGAACCCGGCCCGACTCGTCGCGCCGTGGCTCGATCCCTCCGACAACTTCATCGATGATGGCCTGCGGATCTTCCGAGCGCGGGTTGTCGGAGGTCACGACGACGAGATCACTGAGGCGCGCCGCCACGGCACCCATGAGCGGTCGCTTGGACCGGTCGCGATCGCCGCCACACCCGAAGACGGTGATGAGTCGGCCCAAGGCCAGCGGCCGGGCCGCATTCAGCAGCATGCGCAGCGCATCGTCGGTGTGCGCGAAGTCGATGACAACCGTGACATCGTCAGCATCGCCCGACACCGTCTCGAAACGCCCGGGCACAGCCTCGACCGCGGCGATACCGGCTTCGATGGCGCTGAAGGGGACGTCGAGCGCGACCCCCGCGGCGACCGCTGCGAGAATGTTGAACGTGTTGCCTTCGCCGATCAGCTCCGACCGCACCTGCAGCCCACCGCGCGGCGTGCGCACGTCGAATCGCTGACCGGTCAACGACGCCTCGATCTCGCCCGGGGTTACGTCGGCGTCGGCCTGGCAGGCGTAGGTGACCGGCCGTTCCACGGTCCGCGCCAACTTCGCCCCCCGTGGGTCGTCGACATTGACGATCGACGGGCGGCCCTTGGGCAGCATTTCGAAGAGCCGCTGCTTCGCCTCGAAGTAGCGGTTCATGTCGCCGTGAAAGTCCAGATGGTCGCGCGTCAGGTTGGTGAAGACGGCCGTCGCGAACCGCGTCTGGTCTACCCGGTGCAGCGCAAGCGCGTGAGATGACGCCTCCATGACGCACGCGCCGGCGCCCTCGTCGACCATCGCGCGAAGCATCTGCTGGATGTCGCTCGCCTCGGGGGTCGTCAGCGACGCCGCATGGTGGCTCGACCCGATCTGGTGGCCGATGGTGCCGATGCGTCCGCACCGTACTCCGGCGCACTCGAAGATGCTTTGAATCAGGTACGCCGTGGTCGTCTTGCCGTTCGTGCCGGTGATCGCGATGACGGGCACGTGGTGGCTTGGGTGCCCGAAGAATCCGACCGAGAGCGCCGCCAGCGCGCGCCGCGCATCGCGCGCCTGCACCCACGGCCCGCGGGTGTCCGGGCCGACCGCGGATTCCGACACGATGCAGACCGCGCCGGCACGCTCGGCCTCGCGGGCGAACGTGGACCCGTCGACCCGCTCGCCGCGAAGCCCGACGAAGACGGCGCCTGGGGAAACGCGGGTCGAGTCGTACGCGATGGATGTCACCGGTGCCGCCAGGGCTGCAGCGCCACCGCGGTCGGCGCTCAAGGCTTCGCCCAGCGTGGCGCCCGTCCGCAACAGCAGTTCGCTGAGCGTCATGGATCGAGCTCGCCGTCCTTCGCGGGAGTCGGCCGCCGCGACAGCTGCAGCACGCTCGTCATCCCCGATTCGATGGCATCGCCGGCTCCCGGCTGCTGTGCCACGACGACCCCGTCGCCGTGCAACCGCGCGACCATGCTCAGGTGCGCCAGGGCCCGCAGGGCCTGCCGGGCGCTGAGGCCGCGCAGGTCGGGCATCGTCGGCGGCCCCTGGCCGACACTAGTAAGTGACGTGAGGACCGGCCGAACGGCCGGCGCCACGACGGGCGGCAGCGGATCGCCGCGGCGGCGTGCGATGATCGGCGAAGCCGGCTGAACCGACGGGGGCACGCCGCGGTGCCGCAGGGCACTCTCGGCCACCCGCTTGAACACTGGCGCCGCAACCGCGCCGCCGGTGTACTCCTCGCCATGCGGCGCGTTGATCACAACCAGCACGGTGAAGACCGGGTCTCGCGACGGCACGAACCCGACGAACGACGCGTTGTACTCGCTCTGCGAGTACGCGCCGTCGACTACTTTGGCGGAGGTTCCGGTCTTGCCGGCGACGGAATAGCCGGGAATCGCGCCGCGCCGCGCCGTGCCGCGCTTGGCGACGTCCTCCATGATCGTGGTGATCGTCGCGGCGGTCTCCGAGGTCACGGCACGTCCGAGCACCCGCGGTGTCACGGCGATGCGCTGGCCGTCCTGACGCACCGCCCGCACGATCCGCGGCTCGATCAACTCGCCGCCGTTGGCAATCACGCTGGCGGCGGCCGCCATCTGGAGCGGCGTCACGGCGACCTGATAGCCGATTGCCACGGACGCCAGGGCGCTGTCGTTCAGACGCGCTGGATCCCAGACGATGCCGGCGCTCTCGCCGCGGAAGTCGGGCGACAACGTCCGGCCGAACCCGAACCGCCTGACGTATTGATCGAGGGAGCCGGGTCCGACTTGCAGCGCCACCTTGATCGCGCCGACGTTGCTCGACTTGACGATCACGTCGGCGAACGACAGCGTGTCGTAGCGAACAAAATCGTCGATTTGCCGGGACCCGAAGCGGATCATCCCGGCACTGACGTCGATCGGATCGTCAGGCTCGACGATCCGCTCCTGCAGGGCCGCCGAGGCCGTCACGATCTTGAACGTCGACCCCGGCTCGTAGATCTCTTGAATGGCCCGATTCCGTCGGGTGTCCGCCGTCGAGGCCGCGAAGTCGTTCGGATTGAACGTCGGCTCGTTGGCCAGCGCCAGCATTTCGCCGGTCAACGGGTCGAGGATGATGATCGTGCCGCCGTCGGCATCGTGCGTCTCCACCGCGGCGCGCAACTCTCGCTCGGCGATGTGCTGGAGGTACTCGTCGATCGTCAGTTCGAGTGTGGCTCCGCTGGTGGGCGGACGGTCCAGCCGGCTGAACGCGCGCCGGCGCGCATCGGTCTGAATCAGGGTCTGGCCGGGCCGGCCTCGGATCTGCTCGTCGTAGGTCGATTCGATGCCGTGCAGGCCCTGATTGTCGATGCCGACGTAGCCGAGCACGTGAGCCGCTAGTTCGCGGTTCGGATAGAACCGCCGATGCTCTTTCAGGAAGCCGACGCCGTCGAGGCCGAGGTCGGCGACGCGCGCCGCCTCGCGAGGCGACACCTGCCGGCGCACGTAGGCGAAGGCGCGATCGCCGCGCAGGCGCTCGACCAGACGATCGCGAAACGCCTCGGAGCATTCCTCGAGTGCCTCACACAGCAGGCGGCCGATCCGCTCGGGCTCGCTGATCTCGGCCGGAACGGCGTAGATCGAATCCGCGTAGGCACTGACGGCCAGCACGCGGCCATGGCGATCGAGGACCTCTCCGCGCTTGGCCGGCGTCGCAACCGTACGCAGCTGCTGCCGCTCCGCGCGCGCCACCATGTCGTCGAACTGCCAGACTTGCAGGAACAGCAGGCGGGTCTCGATGCCGGCGGTCCACAGCGCCAGGCCCACCGCCACCACCAGAACGCGGCGCCGCATCGTCTGACGCCACGCGAGGCCGGCCGCCGCGCCGTGGGCGTCGGTCGCATCGAGATGCGCGAACAGGCTTCCGGGCGCACGTGCCCCCCGCCGCTTTCGGTGCTTGCGTGATCCCCGTTCGGCCAATGGACTCCCCGGTTAACGGGCTGCCACGACGCCGCGCCCCGCCGGCGACGCCGGCGTGACGCGCTCGATGATCACCGCTTCCTCCTGGCTGGGGGCCACCAGGTTCAGCCTCTCCGTCGCGATCTGCTCGATCCGCTTGGGCGACCGCAGCGTTTCGATCTCCAGCCGCAGATGCCGGTTGATCTCCTCCTCCTCGGCGCGCTCTTGCTGCATCTGCTCGACCCGATAGCCATGGCGGAGCAACTCGAAGTGCTGCCACGCGGAGAACAGCAGCACCGCGACCAGCAGCCCGCCCACGCCAAGCGACCGCCAGAGTTCGCGCTGCCGCGTTTCGTCGACCTCGCGAACAATCGACCGATTGCTCACACCCTTCTTGACCGCGTAGTCGGTTCGCCGAGTACTCATGCGATGCGCTCCGCCGCTCGAAGCTTGGCGCTCCGGGCTCTGGGATTTCGATCGCGCTCGTCATCACTCGCCACGAGCGGGCGCTTGGTCAGAATGCGGATGATGGCCTCGTGGCCACGTCCGAGCGCGCGGAACGTCTGTTTGACGATCCGGTCCTCCAGCGAGTGGAACGACACGACGACCACGCGGGCGTTAGCAGCCAAGCGCCGGCAGATCACCTCGAGGGCTGTCGCGAGGCCGTCCAGTTCCCGGTTCACCCAGATGCGGATCGCCTGGAAGGTGCGGGTCGCCGGATCGATCCGACGCCAACCGCGGTTGGGCATCGCGCGTCGGACGATGGCGGCGAGTTGGCCAGTCGTCTCGACGGGTGCATCGCGCCGAGTCGCGACGATGGCTCGGGCGATCCGGCGCGAGTGGCGCTCCTCGCCGTAACGAAAGATCGCGTCGGCCAGCTCGGTTTCCGACGTCTCGCGGATCAGTTCCGCCGCCGTGGCACCCGCTGACTGATCCATCCGCATGTCGAGCGGCTCGTCCCGCTTGAAGCTGAACCCCCGCCCGTCACCCTCCAACTGCATCGACGACACGCCGAGGTCGGCGATGGCTCCGTCGATTCTCGCGATACCTCGGGCATCGAGCACCGCGTCGAGCTCGTGGAAATCGGCGTGGACGAGGTCGACGCGGTCTCGCCACGCCGCCAATGACTGGGCCGCGCACGCCAGAGCGTGCCGGTCGCGGTCGAGCCCCAGGAGGCGCGTCGCGCCACCGGCCATGAGCGCTCGCGCATGACCACCCGCACCAATGGTGCAGTCGACGAACAGGCCTCCCCGCTCGGGCGCCATGTAGCCCATGGCCTCCGCGCTCAACACAGGAATGTGCGGCACCTCCGCCATCAGATTCCGAACTCCGCAAGCGCGCGCGCATCGTCGTCGGAGAACGGCTCGCGCTGCAGCTTCGCGACGAAGCGGTCGTGATTCCAGATCTCGAGGTAGTCGTACTGTCCGAAGACGTCGACCTCGCCGGTCATCGACGCCGAGTCGCGGAGCCGGGCGTGAATCGACACCCGTCCTTGCCGATCGAATTCAGCGGGCTGTCCGAAGTAGTTGACCCGGTCGAAAAACCTGACGCGGGACGGATGGGTGGACGGGACCTGGGCCAGCTTGGCCTCGATCGCCTCCCACACCGGCAGCGGATAGATGCGGACGGATTCGCCCGACACGCTGGTCAGGAACAGATCGGCGCCGTGGCGCTTCTCCATCCAGACCCGAAAGGCAGACGGAATCTTGAGTCTACCCTTGTCATCTATCTTCGCCGAGAAGTTCCCTCTAAGCACCCAATAACTCCACAGAACTCCACAAGAATCCACCGCAATCGTAGGAAAAGGGCCGGAAACTGTCAACACATAAAATCTGATAGCTCAATGACTTACGATAAATATTCGCCTGCGGTGGGGTTCGAGGCGAAAACTCGGCCGGTCCAGGGCGCCGTGTTACCATCGGCCACCTCGTCAGACCTCATCTAACGCCCGGAATTGCGCTCGAACTCGCGATGTTGCGTGCGGCCCTCATCGGATTCCCCTCGGTCGGCAAGACGACACTCTTCCAGTTGATGACGAACTCGGCCGACGGCCCCGACGGGTCGCGGCGGACCGAAGCGCACGTCGGCGTCGCGCGGGTGCCCGAACCCCGGCTCGATCGGCTCGTCGAGCTCGTCCAGCCGAAGAAACGGGTGCCGGCCACCGTGGAGTTGGCCGAGATGGCCGGCCACGGCGGGACCCGGTCGCTCCTGGACATCGCCGCGTTCCGGGAGGCCGACGCACTCCTCCACGTGGTGCGGTCGTTCCGTGACGAACGGGTGCCGCACACCTCCGGCAGTGTCGACCCGGAGCGCGACGCACGCACGATGGAGGAGGAACTGATCCTGGCCGACCTCGGCGTGGCCGAGCGCCGGCTCGGTCGACTCGACCAGGATCTGAAGAAACGACCCGACGACGGCCTCCGCGCCGAACAGGCCGTCCTGCGCGAATGCCAGGCGGCGCTCGAAGCCGGTATACCGCTACGCCGGCTCAGCCTCGACGCCCCGGCGACCAAACGTCTCCGCGGCTTTCAGTTCCTCTCGGCGAAGCCGCTGCTCGTCGTGAACAATCTGGACGAAGCCGACCTCCCCGACGGCCTGGCCGGTGCGGCATCCGGACTCCAGACAGTCCTGTCGGACGCCGGGGCGCAGGCCGTGGGCGTCTGCGCGAAAATCGAACTGGAAATTGCCCAACTCGACGAAGAGGCCGCGTCGGCCTTTTCCGCCGATCTCGGCCTCACCGAATCGGGTCTCGATCGCATCATCCGGGCCAGCTACGAACTGCTGGGCTACATCTCGTTCTTCACCGTCGGCGAGCAGGAGTGTCGCGCGTGGACGGTGCCACGCGGCACCGTGGCGCAGGACGCAGCTGGTGAGATCCACACCGACCTCTCACGTGGCTTCATCCGCGCCGAGGTAGTGCCCTACACCGACTTCATCGAGCACGGCTCACTGGCGGCGTGTCGAGAACACGGTCGCATGCGCCTCGAGGGCAAGGAGTACGTCGTGCGCGACGGCGACATCATCACCTACCGCTTTGCGACGTGATAGAATGACGCAGTGCGCGCGCTGATCACGGGCGGAGCGGGCTTCATTGGATCCCATCTCGCGGAAGCGCTGCTCGACGCCGGCCATGGCGTCGAGGTCATCGACAACCTCTCCACCGGATCGATCGAGAACATCGAGCATCTCAAGGGTCGAGACGGTTTCCAGTACACGATCGACTCGATCACGAACGAGCCACTGCTCGCCGAACAGATCGACCGCTGTGACGTCGCCTTCCATCTGGCGGCCGCGGTCGGGGTCAAGCTGATCGTCGAGGCGCCGGTTCACACGATCGAAACCAACGTGCATGGCACGGAAGTCGTGCTGACGCTGGCCAACAAGAAGAAGAAGCTCGTGGTCGTCGCCTCGACCTCGGAGGTGTACGGCAAGTCGACCGAGATCCCGTTCAAGGAGGACGCCGATCTCAGGCTGGGCGCCACCTGGAAGCACCGCTGGGCCTACGCCTGCAGCAAGGCGATCGACGAGTTCCTCGCGCTGGCGTACTGGAAGGAAAAGAAGCTTCCGGTCATCGTCGTTCGGCTGTTCAACACCGTCGGGCCGCGGCAGACTGGCCAGTACGGCATGGTGGTGCCGAACTTCGTGCGGCAGGCCCTCGCCGGACACCCGATCACGGTGTTCGGCGACGGCTCACAGTCCCGCAGCTTCACCTACGTTGGCGACGTCGTGGACGCGCTGATGCAGCTGATTGCCGAGCCGAAGGCGGTGGGCGAGGTGTTCAACATCGGCAACGGCGAGGAGATTTCCATTCTCGCACTGGCCGAGCAGATCAAGGCGATGACCGGGAGCCCGTCCGACATCGTGACGATCCCGTACGACGAAGCGTACGAAGCCGGGTTCGAGGACATGCCACGACGCGTGCCCGACATCACGAAGCTCCAGACGCTGACTGGGTACGAGCCGAAGGTTCAGCTGTCCGAGATCCTCACCCGCGTGATCGATCACTTCCAGAAGCGATAGGAGCGGCGTATACTGCTAGCGAGACCTTTCAGATGCGGACCGTTCTTGCCCCCGCGCCAGTGATCTTCCGCCTCGTCGTGGCGTTCGCCGTCCTTCCCACCGTCGGCGCCGGCGCTCAGGAGATCGCGCTGAGCCTCAATCAGGGGCGCGTCTCGCTTGTCGCTCGCGACGCGTCGGTCGGAGAGGTACTGGCGGAATGGGCCCGGCTGGGCGATACGCTGGTCCTCAACGCGGACAAGCTCGCGAACGAGCGGATCACCCTGACGTTGGAGCAGGTCCCCGAGGCGCGAGCATTGGAAACGCTGCTGCGCGCTGCAACGGGCTACGTGGCCGCGCCGCGACCCGCGGGTGCCTCCGGCGCCTCACGATTCGATCGGATCCTCATCTTCGTCTCGGAGTCCGCGCCCGCGCGGGCCAGCGCGGCACCGGCGCCGAATCCGCCCCCGATGACCCGGCAGGTGCCGTCGATCAGCGCGATCCGACCTCCAGGAATCCAGCCCGCCGGCACCCCACCGGGGCTGCAAACGCCGCAAGCTGTGCCGCCGGCGCTGCCCCTCGCCCCACCCGTGCCAGCGCCCGCGCCGATGCAAGGCAATCCGTTCTTGCGGCCACCGTCGCCCAACGGTGAGACACCGCAGACGGCGCCGCGGCCAGGCATCATCATGCCGTCGCCACAGACGCCGCCACCCAACCGACCCGAGTAGCTCGGTCTCTGGTTCGCCTCCGGCATGGACCTCCTGGCACGCGTCAACGAAGCGATGACGAACGCGATGCGGCAGCGCGATCAGGCCACGCTCGGCCCGTTGCGGATGCTGAAGACCGCCCTGGTCAACCGTCGCGTGGAGATCGGCCGGGAACTCTCCGAGGCAGAAGCGCAGAAGGTCGCCGCGACGCTGGCCAAGCAGCGGCGGGACTCCATCGAGCAATTCGAGAAGGCCGGCCGGACCGAGCTCGTCGCGCAGGAGAAGGCCGAACTGGCGCTGCTGGAATCCTACCTGCCACCGCCGATGGACGAGGCCGAGGTCATGCGCGAGGTCGAGGCGGCGATCACCGAGACCGGCGCGACGTCGCCCAAAGACATCGGGCGGGTCATGAAGCAGGTGATGGCGCAACTGGCCGGACAGACCGTCGACGGCGCCGCCGTCAGCGCCCTCGTAAAGCAGAAGCTGACCACATAAGGGGGCCGCGACGGTCCCGGCTCAACTCGCTCGGTAGCCCTCGAGATCGAGCAACGCCCGCTTCACCGCCGCACCGCCCACGTACCCGCCCAGCTGGCCGCCGGCGCGAACGACGCGATGGCAGGGGATGACGATGGGAACCGGATTCCTTCCCAGCGCGTTCCCCACAGCCCGTCCGGCGCGCGGCTGACCGAGCCGTCGAGCCAGCGATCCGTAGCTGATCGCCTGACCGAACGGAACCGCATGGGCCAGCCGCAGCACCCGCCCGGCGAACGGGGTCACGCCTCTGAGGTCGGTCGGCACGGAGAACGTCCGTGTCCGACCGGCAAAATAGGCGGCGAACTCGCTGCGGATCTCGTTCAACGCCGTGTCGTCACGCCAGACCTCCGGCGCGCGCTGTGCCAGACGCCGCCGGTAGTCACTGTCCCGTCGGACACCGAACGTGACGTCACACAGGCCGCGATCGGACATCCCAAAGAAGATCTCGCCCACGGGGGACCGCCACGAACTGAAGCGGACCGGCGGCTGACCGATCTGCTCGAACCCGACCCGGAGGCGCTGGCGCGCCGCCGTCAGGTCTGCCTCAATGACCAGCACCTCGGTCCGCGCGCCGACCGCGTCGAGCGTCTCGATCGCCCGCTCCACTTCGGGCCAGATGCCGGCGCAGCGTCCGCAGCTGCGCGCATGGCGGGCCGCGAGGCCCAGCGTCCGGCGGTCGGCGTCGCCCACCAATGCCGTATCGACGGCGGTCGCAAAGGTCGCGCAGGTCATCGCCTGGGTCATCCTCATGGTCATGATTGTCCTCCCCTCGGCGTCAGCGCGCGTCTGACGCGTTTGGCCGCCTGATAGACATGGGCTCTGGCAGTCGTTGCGCTGCACCCGAGTGACGCGCCGATGTCGGTGTACGACCGGCCCTGCAGATTCCGTTGCAGAAACGCCGAGCGCTGGCGCCGCGATAGGGCCTCGACGACGCGCCGGAGTGTGAGCGAGGCCACCGCGTCGGACTGCGCGGTCGATCCGAACCAGGCTTCAAAATCTCGGCCGAGCGACGTCTCACGTCGGCGGCCTGCCGCGCGTCGGTGATTCAGAAACACATTGGTCGCGATGCGGTACAGCCACGCGCGATGATTCGACCGCGCTCGCAGGCGGCGGAAGGCCCGGAACGCGCGGAGGAACGTCTCCTGGAACAGATCGTCCGCATCGGCCCGGTTACCGCTCAGCCGTACGAGGTACCGCATCAGCTCGGCCTGGTGCGCGTCGATGAGATCGCCGAATGTCGTTGTGCCTCTCACTAGCGGTCTATAACCCCGGGTCAGGCTCGTTGTGTAAGACGTCGGAACGACGCCGTCACGACGAGCCAGGCGCCGCCGACGCGCCAAAGCCCTATGTTAGGCTGGCACAGCCGATGACCGCCGCACCGCCCGCCGCGTCTGAACGCGGGTCGACGCCCGCGCCCCCATCTTCACCCTCAGGTCAGCTCGTCCGATCGGCTAGCGTCATCGGCGCCGCGACGATGACGAGCCGCCTCCTCGGCCTCGTCCGCGACCAGGTGCTGGCCTACCTGTTCGGCGCGGGCAACGCCATGGACGCCTTCTATATCGGATTCCGCATTCCGAATCTGATGCGCGACCTGTTCGCCGAGGGCGCGATGAGTGCCGCGTTTGTGCCGACGTTCACCCGACGGCTGACGACCCAGGGCCGCACCCAGGCGTGGCAGCTCGGCAACCAATTGATCAATGCCCTGCTGTTGGTCACCGGGCTGATCGTCGTCGCCGGCATCTTCTTCGCGCCTCAACTGGTCGCGTTGCTGGCGGCAGACTTCGACGACGTCCCCGGCAAGCTGGCGCTGACGACCCAACTCACACGCATCATGCTGCCATTCCTCAGTCTCGTGGCGATCGCCGCGGTGCTGATGGGCATGCTGAATTCACTGCAGCAGTTCTTCACGCCGGCGCTCTCCCCAGCCATGTTCAACCTCGCCATGATTGCGAGTGGATTCGCGCTGGTTCCGGTCATGCCGAGCCTGGGGCTGCCGCCAATCACGGGAATGGCCCTCGGCGCGCTGGTCGGTGGCTTCGGGCAGGTGCTGCTCCAGTGGCCCGCCCTCCACCGCGCCGGCTTCCGCTATCGCCCGATCCTCGACCCACGCGACCGGGGCCTGCGCGAGGTCCTCCGCCTGATGGGACCCGGCACGTTGGGCCTCGCGGCCGTGCAGATCAACCTGCTGGTCAACACCGTACTCGCCACGGGCGAGGGCACCGGCGCCGTCTCGTGGCTCAGCTACGCGTTTCGGCTGATGTACCTACCGATCGGGCTGTTCGGCGTCTCCATCGCAACTGCGGCACTGCCGACCCTGGCGCGCCAGGCGGCGCGCCAGGCGCCCGACGAAATGCGGCGGACGGTCTCGAGCGGGTTGCGGCTGATGCTCATGCTGAACGTCCCGGCAACCGTTGGTCTGGTGGCGCTCGCCGCGCCGATCGTCGCCCTCATCTTCGAGCGCGGCAACTTCACCGCAACCGACACCGCAGCCACCGCCGCGGCCCTGACGTTCTACGCGCCAGGGTTGCTCGGCTATTCGGCGGTCAAGATCGCCGTGCCGACCTTCTACGCCCTCAAGGACAGCCGGACGCCCGCACTGGTCAGCGTTGCGTCGGTCGGCCTGAACGTCGCGCTGAACCTGGTGCTGGTTCGGTTCATGGGCTTCCGCGGCCTGGCTCTGGGCACGTCGATCGCCGCGCTGTTAAATGCGGCTGCCCTGCTCGTTCTGCTGCGGCGGCGGTTCGAAGGGCTGGAGGCCCGGCGGATCGCGGTCGCCTTCGTCAAGATAGCCGTGGCCTCGGCGGTGATGGGCTGGGCAGCGCTGGCGACCGAGCGCTGGCTCGCCACGTTCTGGACCGATCCCACCACATGGCAGCGGGCGATCGGTGTTGGTTCGGCGATTGGCGTGGGCGTCGTCGTACTTACGGCTGCCGCACGGGTGCTGCGGATTGAGGAGTTCAACGAAGCGCGCCGCCGGCTAATGGCGCGCCTCTCGACACCACGTTCCACCGTCTGAGTGTGGCGGCGACACGGCATTCACCGCCGATGGCTATGGTACGATGGCTCGAGTTCCGTGATCGACCGGTCACGGCCAGCTCGAACCGGTCTCGATGATGCGCCGCTACCGCTACGCCTCCAGCGTTCAGTCGTTCGGCCCTGGTGGGATCTCTCCGGCCATCAAGATGATCATCTGGGCGAACGTCGGCGTGTTTGTCATGCAGAGGCTGGCGCCGGGGCTGGTCATCTTCTTCGGCCTGACACCCGCCGCCGTCTTCGAACGCTTCTGGCTCTGGCAGCCGGTGACCTACCTGTTCCTGCACGGAGGCTTTTCTCATATTCTCTTCAACATGCTTGCGCTCTGGATGTTCGGCGTGGAGTTGGAACGGCTCTGGGGCACCGAAGCATTCATCAAGTACTACTTCGTGACCGGGCTCGGTGCCGCCGCGACCGTGCTGATCTGGGCGCTCCTGCCGATGCCTGGTGCCGATCAGATGTATGCGATCCCCACGATCGGCGCGTCCGGCGCCATCTACGGCGTCCTTCTGGCATTTGCTCTGTACTATCCCGATCGCCCGATCTACATGTACTTCCTCTTTCCGGTGCCGGCGAAATACTTCGTTATGATCATCGGCGCCTTCGTCTTCATGTCGTCGGTGAGCGGCGCGGGCGGCGGAGTCTCGCACTCGGCGCACCTGGGCGGACTGGTGGCCGGCTACCTGTACCTGAAGGGCGGGACGGGCGGCCTGATCGGCGAACTCAAGTATCAGTACATCAAGTGGAAGATGAACCGGTTGCGGCGCCGGTTCGGCGTCCATCCGGGCGGGCGGCGCGACGACTGGAACGACCGGATCCACTAATCACTGAGCACTGGCCACTGCCGCCGTTCGGCCAGAATCGGTCACCCATCGCCGTCGAGCCGATCGACCAACCAGTCCTCCCGCACAGGACTAAACACGTCGAGTTCGAGTGTGTCGGCCAACGCCTCGGCCTGGTGGGCGATCCCCGACGGAATGTGCACGACTTCGCCGGCCCGCACGATCGCTTCCTCGCCATCCACGACCACCCGCAGACTGCCCTGCAGCACGTACGTCAACTGTTCGCTCTCGTGCGCATGCAGCGGCACGAGCGCACCCTGCTTGAGGTACACCTGGGCGATCAGCGCCCGCGATCCGGCGACGATCTTGCGAGACATCATCTCCGTGACCTTTTCGGGAGCGATGTCGTCCCAGCGGTGGATACGCCTGTCGGTCACGACGCGATCCTGTTCAGGAGCGGAACCATAACTGCTGTATTTTAAGCGATTTACGTCATCCGATCTCCTGATTTGACGTCGGAAATCCGGTGCTATAATGTCGCGGTTCAGCTCGAGGAGGACCGACGTCGGCGGTCAGCATTCCACGCCGCGGCCTCAGCGAGTCACCAGTCGATGAGCGTCAAAGGGTCAGCCACGTCCCGCTCGACCGGCTCCACCACCGCCTCAAGCCGCCGCCCGGTGCCAGGACTCTCTCGGACAGAACTGCTGCACGCGTACCGCATGATGCAGCTGTCGAGACGCCTGGACGACAAGGAAATCCAGCTCAAGAATCAGAGCGCCGCCTATTTCCAGATCAGCGGCGCCGGCCACGAGGCGATCCAGGTGGCCGCCGGTCTGTCGCTGCGGGCCGGACACGACTGGGTGTTTCCCTACTACCGCGACCGCGCGCTCTGCTTGACCGTAGGCATCACGCCGGCGGAAATGCTGCTGGGCAGCGTCGGCTCGGCTGATGACCCGTCGTCGGGCGGCCGACAGATGCCGTCGCACTGGAGCGACCGGCGGTTGCATATCGTGTCGCCGTCCAGCGCCACGGGCACGCAGTGCCTGCACGGTGTCGGTTGCGCCGAAGGTGGAGTCCTCGATCGGGCGATCGCCGCCAAGGGCGGGCGAGAGCCTTCGGCGCACAGCGACGAAGTCGTCCTGGTCTCGCTGGGCGACGGAACGACGAGCGAAGGCGAGTTCTGGGAATCGCTGAACAGCGCGTGCACGCGACGGCTGCCTGTCGTCTTCCTGATTCAGGACAACGGTTACGCCATCTCGGTGCCGGTCGATGCGCAAACGCCCGGCGGCGATATTTCGAAACTCGTCGAATCGTTCCCGGGCCTTCGGCTCGCGCGCGCCGACGGCACCGACCTCTCGGACAGCTGGAACGCGATGCAGGATGCGGTCGGCTACGTCCGCGCACGCCGTGGCCCGGCGCTGGTGCACGCGCGCACGGTACGGCTGTATTCGCACTCACTGTCGGACGACGACCGCGCCTACCGGCCCCAGGCCGAGCGCGATGAGGACGCCCGCCGCGACCCGGTGGCGCATCTGCGGGCGCAGTGCCTCGCCGAGGGCGTCGCGACCGAGAGTGAGCTAGACACGTTAGAAGCCGAGATCGACAAGGAACTCGCCGAGGCCGTCGATCGCGCGCTCGCGGCGCCGCCACCGATCGCCGAGACGGTCGCCCGCTACGTGTACTCCCCTGACGTCGATCCGACGTCGGAGGCGTTTGACGTGGCGCCGCAGCCTTCGGGCGCGCTCCAGACGATGGTCGCGTCCATCAATCGGACCCTCCGGGACGAGATGACGCGCAACTCCCGCATCGTCATCTTCGGCGAGGACGTGGCCGATGCCAGTCACGCCGCATCGCTCGCCGAGGTGGATGGCAAGGGCGGCGTCTTCAAGGTCACGCACGGCCTGCAGCGGACGTTTGGCGTGGATCGCGTCTTCAACTCACCGCTGGCCGAAGCCAACATCGTGGGACGGGCGCTCGGCATGGCCATTCGCGGTCTGAAGCCGGTGGTGGAGATCCAGTTCTTCGACTACATCTGGCCGGCGGTCATGCAGCTCCGGAGTGAGATTTCGATGCTGCGCTACCGCTCGAACAACACCTATTCCTGCCCGATGGTGGTTCGGGTACCGATCGGCGGGTACCTGCGCGGCGGTGCCATCTATCACAGTCAGTCGGGTGAGAGCATCTTCGCCCATTTCCCCGGCCTGCGAATCGCCTATCCGTCCAACGCCGCGGACGCGTCGGGCCTGCTGCGCACGGCGATCCGCTGCGACGACCCGGTGCTCTTTCTCGAGCACAAGCACCTCTACCGCCAGACCTACAACAAGGGCGCCTACCCCGGCACCGACCACATGGTCCCGTTCGGGCGCTCCGCGCTCCGCCGTCCTGGCGACGACGTCGTGATCGTCACGTGGGGGGCACTGGTGCAGCGGTCGCTGGTCGCGGCACAACAGGCCGCGAAGGCCGGCGTTGAAGCCTCCGTGCTCGACCTCCGTACGATCGCGCCGTACGACTGGGAAGGCATCGCGGCCGCCGTCACCCGGACCAGCCGAGTGATCGTCGCGCACGAAGATCAGCTCACCTGCGGCTTCGGGGCGGAGTTGGCGGCACGTATCGCCGACGAGTTGTTCGGCCAGCTCGATGCCCCCGTGAAGCGCGTGGGCGCGCTCGACTGCCCCGTCGGCTACCACCCGGTCCTCGAAGAAGCCACCCTGCCTCAAACCGCAGACATCCTGCGCGCCGTTCAAGACGTCACGAGCTACTGACCCCTACAGTCTGAGAGGCCAGAGCGCGCACGGCGCGCTCCGCGAGGGTGCGGCACGGGGCGAAGGGCCCCCGTTAGCACCCGAGCCGGGGTTCGGGGTGCAAGGCACCCCGTCGGAAAATGCCCGCGCACGGCGCGCCTCGCGGCGTCCGGAGTGGGGATCTCGGCCCCCCCGCGGAGGACGCCGCGTGGGGCTTGGGGCGCCCCCCGACAGAACTCGGGGCGCCCTGAGGTTACTCGAAGGGCGCAAGGCGCCCCAACTAGGAAGAATCCCGCCAACGCCGGCCGGCGTCAAAACGTTTGAGACTTCACTGGCGGGATTCGAATGATGGCCAACCATTCCAAGCTCTGGTACCTCCAGCGACTGCGCCTCCTGGACGTCCTCGACAGCTCGCAGAAGGCGGTCGTGGAAGAAGCGTCGCAGATGTCGGAAATCAGGCGTCGGGAGCGGATCTACCTCCCCGGCGATCCCAGCGACCAGATCTATCTTCTGAAGGCCGGCGTCGTGAAGATCGCCGTGCTCGGCCCGGACGGTCGAGAGGTCATCCTTGCCTTCCTCTATCCAGGCGACGTCTTCGGCGAATTGGCCGTGGTCGACGACGCCCCCCGCGATCATTATGCGGAAGCCTACGAAGATGCCGTGGTCTGCGCCATCGATCGCACGCTGTTCCTGCGCATGATGCGGGAGTGTCCGGAACTGGGCTACCAGGTCACGAAGCTCATGGGGTTCCGGCTCCGCACCTTTCGTAGCCGCGTCGAGGAATTGCTGTACAAGAGCGCCCACGCGCGGGTCGCCCACGCGCTGCTGGACCTGGCCACACAGCACGGCATCGGCGACGCGCAGGGAATCATGATCCCGCTTCGCCTCAGCCAGCGCGACATCGCCAATCTCGTCGGCCTGACGCGCGAGACCGTTAACTCCGTCCTGAAGGACTTCCGACAGAAGCTGTTGATCGAAACGGACCGGCGCAGTATCCGGGTCAAGGACCGCAAGGGCCTGAGCGGCATCCGCTGAACCGCGGCGGGGAGAGTGAAGTACTTCACCGTTGGGCCAGATCGCACGCACCGAGGTTCGGTGAGTCGCGTCCTACCGACCAAGGTCGCCCTGCTACTGTCTCAGCCCCTCTGAGGTTGCAGGATGACCGGGAGGGCGGCACCGACCGAGTTGGCGCCCGCCGGTGTCGTTCCTCCCAACTACTCAGGCCAGGCGGCATGGCCGCCGGCCGCTACAGCTGATCGACCTTCGACTTCAGTCGCTCCAGTTCCAGGTGGAGCCGCTCGAAGTCAGTCTGCGAGCCATCGAGCTTGGCGCGCTCAGCCCGCACGAATCGTCCGTAGGGCGCAATCCCTTCCCGAATCCGCGAGACGCTGCGAGCCAACTCCGACTCGAACTGGCTCCTGAGCGCGGTCTCCAGCGAATCGCGCATCTCGACCACCTTCTCGGCCATCTCGCGTTTCGCTCGCCGGCGACGCGCCGGCACGATGAAGAGTCCCAGCACTGCCAGCACGCTGGCCACAGCGATGCCAGACAGATCCACGGCGAGCGACGTGGTGAGCAGCGCCACGAGCGCGCCCAGGCCCAACGCCCCGGCCTCCACGGCAGCTACCGCGGCCACGGCGCCACGCGCACCGTCGGCGATCTGCTTCGCTTCCCGCGTACGATCGTAGGTCTCGACGACCCGCTGGACATCGCGCCCGACCGTTTCGATCAAGTGCTCGCGGTCGTAGCGGAAGCCGCTCGTCTCGTCGTCGCCCACAATTCGATCGCGATACTCCTGCTGCCGGTGCGACAGATGACTCCGCACGGCCTGCCACTGGCGGAAGTCGCTCTCTACCAGCCAGTCGATGAGTTGGCTGACTCGCCGCTCGAGCTGCTGCGGAACGTCGGCCACGACGTGCCGTTCGAACCCTCGTTGAATCACCGACGTGTTCAGCAACTCGAAGACCCGCGACAGGCGCAGCAGGTCGTCGAAGTAGTGGTGCCCACGCCGCTCCATTTCCACGAGAATCTTGCCGAGGTCCGCGAGCCGCAGGCGGAACTCACGCTCCATGTCCTCCTCGTAGAGCGCGAGCTGGCGGTCGACGTCCTCCAGCATGCCGAAGTCCTGCTTCAGAACGTCGATCTGGGTGCGCGTCTCGGCCAGGTATACGCCGCACAGATGCAGCCCGACGCCGAGCGGGTTGAGTAGCTTCAGCCGGACGCGACCGCCTTCATCGAGCGTATCCTGCACATACCGCTCGAGCGCCGCGAACCCGCTCGCATCCCAGAGCGCACTGTCGCCCTGCTTGGCCTTCATGGCCAGCCGTGCGCTCACCGGGAAGATCTCCGGTGTCAGCCCGAGGAGCTGCTGCGCGCTCTTGGCGACAAACTCACGAACCTCGTCGACTTCCTGCCCGGCATCGAGAATGTCGACCTTGTTGAGCACGACGACGATCTTCTTGCCCCAATCGCGCGTCCGTTCCAGGAACGCTCGCTCGCTCTCGGTGAACGGACGGTCGACCGACGTGATGAACAGCACGAGGTCTGACCGCGGCACGAAGTCGGCGGTGATCCGTTCGTGCTCGCGGTTGATGGCGTTGGTGCCCGGCGTGTCGACGATGTGGATGTCACGGAGCAGATCGATCGGCGCCGTCAGCACCTCCAGCTGCTCCTCCACGACCTCGCGCCCGGCGGCATCTCCGTAACGCAGCACGTTGACCTGCGCCGTCGTCGGCGTCACGCCCTCACGCAGGATCGACTCGCCGAGCAGCGCATTGATGAACGCGCTCTTGCCCGCGTTGAACTCGCCAATGACAACCAGCAGAAAGAACTCGTCGAGCTGCCGGATCGACTGGTCGAGCGTCGACTGGTGATCGGCGTTCGCGTCAAAGCGGGCAAGCGCGACGCGCAGATCACTCAGGCACGCGCGCTGCTCCTTGAGGAGTGTCTCCTGTCGGTCGTCGAGTATCCGTTTCAACATATGCAGATGGGGCCCCTGCGACCACTCGCGCCCACTCTACCCTAACCAGGGTCAATCCCCGGTTCGGTGCCGGCACGCTTCATCCGCGTCAGCGCCACGCCACCCAGAATGCTGGCGGCCCCGGTGATCTGGGCTCCGCTAATCGGCTCACCCAACCAGAGGAACGCGACAATCATCGCCGTCACCGGCACCATATTCGAATAGACGGATGTGCGGGCACTTCCGATCCGTTGCACGGCTGTGTACCAGATGAGATAGGCGACGCACAGGGCGAAGACCGCCGAGTACACGAGCCCGATCCAGGCGCCGAGGCTGATGGCTCGCCACTCGAGCGCCAGGAGGCCCGGAACGCCGAAGGGGATGAAGAGCGCGGTGCCGACCGCCATCGTCCAGGAGGTCACCGCCAGCGGCGAATGCCGCCGCAGCACGGACCGGGCCGCGACGGTATAGGCACCCCAGCACGTCGCCGCGCCCATCATCAGGAGGTCGCCGGTCATCGACGCCGTCTCCATCCTGTCTCCACGGCCGACGACCAGGTAGACGCCGAACAGTGACAGGCCGATCCCCAGCCAGTGCGCCAGCGACGGTGGCCGGCGATCGGCACCCCAGATCACCAGGGCCACGACGATGGGTGTCGCCCCGAGAATGAGAGAACTGTTGGCGGCACTCGTGCGGGACACGCCCTCCATGAAGCACACCTGATAGAGGAAATGCCCGATGACGCCAAGCCCGACGAGGACCGGCCAGTCGCGACGGGGCGGGACCGACGCTGGTGCGGTTCTGAGTAGCGTCAGGAAGATCGCCGACGCCAGCACCAACCGAAGCGCGTTGAAGGGATAGGGCGGGAATTCGTCGAGCGCAGCCTTGATGACGCTGAAGTTACTGCCCCAGAACAGGGCCACGAGCAGGAGCAACCCCTCGACTGGAGCGATCTTCAGCGGCATGGGTGCGCCGGACAGGTCGGTCGCGCAACCTGCCCGGCGCCTCGGAAGCTATGCGCCGAACGGCTGCACGAAGAACAGGATCAGCGCGATGAGCAGCACGTAAATGACCAGTGACTCGATCAAGACGAGGCCCAAAATCAGCGAGAACCGAATATCGGCCGCCGCCGACGGGTTACGCGCGATCCCGTTCGCCGCCGCGCTCAGGCCGAGTCCCTGCGCGATCGCACCGAACGCTGCCGCGAACGCCAACGAGAAGCCCGCGACGATAATGGACCACTTCACGAGCTGGCTGTCGGCCCCGCCCGCCGCTTCCTGCGCGTACAGCGGCGACACGAACCCGAGCACCACTACCCCAATCATCACCATCCACACTGCACGTCTACTCACGACCACTGCCTCCTCACATCGAAATAATGACATCGACCGTCGCTCAAACCTTCTCCCTTGGCCGCGTCGTCACGCCGCCACGGCTGCCGCCTGGCCGTCGTGACCTTCTTCACCGTGCGCATGGCCATCGTCATGAGCATCGTCATGTTCATGGTCGACGGTCACGGCGCCCTGCAGGTAGATCATCGTCAGCATGACGAAGATGAACGCCTGCAGGCTGCCTGTGATGATGCCGAGCATCATCATGGGCAGGGGCACCAGGAACGGCACGATACTGAACAGAATCAGGATCACCAGCTCTTCGCCGAACACGTTGCCGAACAGACGCACCGACAGCGACAGCACCCGCGAAAAGTGGCTGATGATCTCGATGGGAAAATAAATGGGCGCAATCCAGATCGGGGCACCGGGCGGTGCCGCGAAATGCTTGATGTACGCCACGACGCCCTGCTCCTTGAACCCTTGGAAGTGGTAGTACACCCAGACGGTGATCGCGCATCCGAGCGTCACGTTGATGTTGCTCGTGGGCGCCATCAGGCCGGGCACGAGCCCAGCGAGATTACTCAGAAGAATGAAGAGGCCGACCGAGCCAATCAGCGTTGCATACCGTGGCCCCTTGGGCCCGATCGTGTCCTCGAGCAGCCCGTAGAGGGCGGTGAGGCCGTCTTCGAGCAGGAGTTGCACCGGGCCGGGATCCTCGACGCTCAGACGCGACCGCATGAGCGCGCACCCCACCGTCACGGCGAGCACGATCAGCGTAGCAATGACCAGGTAGTTCGGAATGACGTGTTCGCCACTGGTGACGTCGAGGTCGAAGCCCAATAGACCCAGCAGGCCGGCGACCATCGGTCCAAACACCGCATTGACGGTATCGACGATCCACAGGGGATGTTCGAGCTGTTCCATTCGACGAACTTCTGGGGCCCGGAATCTCGGTGAGAGCGGCTACGATCCGCCAAGGCGCTCGAGCACCGCTCGCAGGCCCTCGGCGGCCACACCGACCACGACGGCCGACACCCCAGCCACTAGGCCCAGTGGGTGCAGGCGCAAACGAGCAATCATAACGTACGCAATTCCGGCGAGTAAAGCGTACCGGACGACGATCTTGAGCACGGTCCAGGCCATGGGCGCACGCGGGCCCTCGGTCGGCACGGCGAACCGGTCGGCCCCGCTCTTGATGACCCAGTAGCTCAGCGCGGCCAGGCCACCTCCAGCCAAGACGCCGACCGCGGGTGCGACCCGGCCTGAAGCGCTCCACGCCACGACGGCGAGCACACCGCAGGCGATGGCGGAGTTGCGCTCGATCCTGCGCAGCGCCGGGTCGTGTTCGCTCATCTTTCCTCATCGCGCAGATACGCCGCAGAAGCCCTGATCACGTTGAGGATGCCGGCGGTCACGCCGATGAAGAAGAAGAGGATGAACGCCCAGGGAGACGACCCGAGCCAGCGGTCGAGCAGGTAGCCGATGCCGGCGCCCATCATGACGGCCAGGACGAACGATATCCCCACGGCGCTCAGCGCGCCGATCGTGCGGAACGTTTGCCCGCGGGATGCTCCGAGGCGCCACATGCGCTGGAACCCGAGTGACGGCGGTCGCGACCGCCAGAATCCGCTAGAAGGAAAGCGCGCCCACGGCGGCCACGACGCCGCCGAGCGATTGCGCGGACACTTGCGCCAGTTCGAACAGCGGGCGCGGATAGACGCCGAACACCACCACACCGGCCAGGGCGACGGTCAGCGCCACGGCCATCGACGGGCTTGCGACGATTGGCGATCCCAGGGCCTCCTCCTTCATCCACATGAAGACGACGACCCGGATGTAGTAGTAGAGCGACACGGCGCTGTTGAGCACGCCGATCACGGCCAGCCAGAAGAAGCCCGACTCGATCGCCGCGCTGAACAGCCAGAACTTGCCCATGAACCCGGCCGTCGGAGGGATGCCGCCCAACGACAGCATGAAGAACAGCATCGCGCAGGCCGCCGTCGGATAGCGGAAGTACAGCCCGCTCAGGTCCTTCAACTCGTCACCCACGACGTCCTGTCGCCTGAGCATCACCACCACGGCGAAGGCGCCGAGCTGCATGAACACGTACAACAGCAGATAGATCATCATCGCCGCAACGCCCCGCGACGAGTTGGCCACGACCCCGATGAGGAGGTAGCCCGCGTGGGCGATCGACGAGTACGCCAGCATCCGCTTGATGTTGCTCTGCGTCAGCGCGGCTAGATTGCCGACCGTCATGGTCACGACGGCGAGCACCCAGAACATCGGCTGCCACACGTCGGCCAGAAACGGCAGCCCTTCCATGAAGAGCCGCAGCAGCATCGCGAACGATGCCGCCTTCGACCCCACCGAGAGAAACGCCGTGACCGGCGTCGGCGCACCCTCGTACACGTCCGGCGCCCACATGTGGAACGGCACCGCGGCAACCTTGAAGCCGATGCCGGCCACGACCATCACCAGCCCGACGATGAGCAGGGCGCTGCGCTCCTGGCTCGCCAGCGCGGTGGCCAGTTCCCGCACGTTGGTCGTGCCCGACAGACCGTACAAGGTCGACATGCCGTACAGCAGGATGCCCAGCGAGAACGCCCCCAACAGGAAGTACTTGACGGCGGCTTCGTTGGACCGGCGGTTCGGCTTGAGGAACCCGGCGAGGATGTAGAACGCGACGGCCATCGTCTCGAGGCCGATGAGGATCGTGATGAGGTCGATGCCGCTCGCCATGAACATCATGCCGAGCGTGGCGCACAGAATCAGGAAGTAGTACTCGCCCGCCCGCAGCTGCTCGACCTCGATGTACGACGACGACATCAGCACCGTGACCAGCGCCGTGAGGAGGAAGATGACCTTGAAGAAGAATGCAAATCCGTCGATCGCCAGCAGTCCCCGCGACGCAACCGTGTTGGCATCGCTGAAAGGCAGGAGCGCCAGGAGGGTCGCCGACAGGACGCCGAACGTCAGCCAGCCCAGCAGCGAGCGCTGCTGCCGCACCGTCAGCACGTCGACGATCAGGACGAGCAACGCGCCGCCCGTCAGGACCAGCTCGGGCAGGATGTTATAGAAATCCGCCGCCGAAAACCCAGCTGGCATCGACTACTGCCCTCCCGCCAGGCTCCCGTCGACGGGCGCGCTGGCATCTGCACCGCCATCAGCATTTAGGGGCGCATAGGCCGCATTGACGCGCGAGACGACGTGCATGACCGACGAATCGAGGCGGCGCAGGAACGGCGACGGGTAGAGCCCGATCCAGACCGCCAGCACGATCAACGGCACGAAGGTCGCCAGCTCACGTATGTTCAGATCGGGCAACGACTCGTTCTTCGGGTTGTCGACGTTCCCGAACATCGTGCGCTGGTAGAGCCAGAGCATGTAGGCCGCGCCCAGGACGATGCCGCTGGCGGCCACGGCCGCCCACATCTTGTTCACGACGAACACGCCCTGCAGGATCAGAATCTCGCCGATGAAGCCATTCAACGTCGGCAGCCCGATCGACGACATCGTCATGATCAGAAAGACCACGGCGTACACCGGCATGATCTTCGACAGGCCGCCGTACTCGGAGATCTCGCGGGTATGCCGCCGCTCATAGACGATGCCGACAATCAAGAACAGCGCGCCCGTCGAGATTCCGTGGTTGATCTGCTGGACGATGCTGCCCATGATGCCGACCGGGTTGAGCGAGAACATCCCCAGCATCACCATCGCCATGTGGCTCACCGACGAGTAGGCGACCAAACGCTTCCAGTCGCGCTGCGCCAGCGCCACGAGCGCACCGTAGATGACGCCGATGATCGACAGCCAGATCACCATCGGAACGAATTCGATCGTCGCCTCCGGCAGAATCGGCAGGCTGAACCGGATGAAGCCGTAGGTGCCCATCTTCAAGAGCACGGCCGCCAGAATGACCGACCCGGCTGTCGGTGCGTCGGTGTGCGCATCGGGCAGCCAGGTGTGGAACGGGAACATCGGGACCTTGACGGCGAAGCCCAGGAAGAACGCCAGGAACACCCACCACTGCAGGCCGACCGGCAGGGTCAGCTCATGGAAGCGCGTGACGTCGAAGCTGTAGATGCCCGTCATCGCGTGATGCTCGAAGTAGATCGCGAGAATGCCGAGGAGCATCACGACGCTACCAACCAGCGTATACAGGAAGAACTTGATCGCGCTGTACAACCGACGGTCACTTCCCCAGATGCCGATGAGGAAGTACATCGGCACCAGCATGACCTCCCAGAAGAGAAAGAACAGCAGGAAGTCGAGCGACACGAAGGCGCCGATCATGCCGGTCTGGAGCACCAGAAGGAAGATGTAGTACTCCTTCACGCGCTCGGTGATCGCCGTCCACGAGGACAAGATCGCAATCGACCCCATCATCGTCGTGAGCAGCACGAGCAGCGCACTGAAGCCGTCCACACCAAGCGAATACTCCGCTCCGATCGACGGAATCCACTCGAGACGCTCCACGAACTGCCACTGCGCGCCCTGGGGCTCGAACCAGAACCAAAGCGGCAGCGAGACGAGAAAGCCGATGCCTGCCACGACGTTCGCGATCCACCGGATGGCATCCTCGCTCTGCCGGTTCACGAAGAGCAGGAGGACGGCGCCGGCCAGCGGCGTGAACAGAATCAGCGACAGCAGAGGAAAATCAGCAACGTTACTCATAAAGCGACCACGCGGAGACGCCGGCCAGCGTTAAGCCAGCCAGTTCGCGCCCCTCATCGAACCAACAGATAGATACTCACGAACACGAACACGCCGAGCAGCATGACGAGCGCGTAGTTCTGGATCAGCCCCGTCTGAATTCGCCGCAGGCTGAAGCTGGACTCCGACGCCGACCAGCCGACCAGATTCACCGCGCCATCGACCACGTAGCGATCGAACAACTGCGAGCACCAGGACGATGCGAGCGTCAGCCAGCCGGTGCCGTTGACCGCCCCGTCCACGACCCGACCGTCGAAGCGCCAGAGCCCGCGGCCGCCCGACATCGTGCCGCGCACGACCGTGCTCTGGTACAGCTCGTCCACGTAGTACTTGTTGAGCAGCAGCCGGTGCGCGCCTGCCCACCGTGCGCGCCACGCTTCGGCCAGTTCGGGCCGACGGATGTACAGGCGGTGGGCCAGCGCGATGCCGCCGAGCGCGACGAGAATCGACAGCGCCATCAGGCCCAGCTCGGCCGCGTGCGAGACCTCGTGGACCTCCTCCGCCTCGCCCGCGGCCTCGGCCACGGGACCGGCCTCCTCGGTTGCCTCCACCGTGAAGCTCGGCTCGAGGAAGTGCTCGATCGCGTTGCCGCCGCCGAGCGCCGCCGGAATGCCGACGAACCCCGCCACGATGGCGCCGACGGCCAGCGCCATCAGCGGGCCGGTCATCGCCGTTGGTGACTCGTGCGGCCCGTGCCAGGCGCCGTGGCCATCGTGATCGCTGTGGTCTTCGCCCGCGTCATGACCCTCGCCGTGCTCCCAGGCCGGGCCCCGATACTCGCCGTAGAAGGTCATGGCCATCAGCCGGAACATGTAGAAGGCGGTCATGCCGGCCGTCGCCACGGCCAGAATCCAGAGCACCCGGTTGTGCAGGAACGTCTGGAAGAGAATCTCGTCCTTGCTGAAGAAACCCGCCAGCGGCGGAATCCCGGCAATCGCGAGCGTCCCGACCAGCATCGTGACGAACGTCACGGGCATGAACGTCTTCAAGCCGCCCATGTGCCGCATGTCCTGCTCGTCGTTCATCGCGTGAATGACCGAACCGCTCCCGAGGAACAGCAGCGCCTTGAAGAACGCGTGAGTCATCAGGTGGAAAGCGCCCGCGGCGAACGCGCCGACGCCGGTGGCCAGGAACATGTAGCCGAGCTGTGAGACGGTCGAGTAGGCGAGCACCCGCTTGATGTCGGTCTGCGTCAGGCCGATCGAGGCGGCCATCAGCGCGGTCACCCCCCCGATGACCGCCACGATGGTCATCACCATCGGGGCGTGCGTGAAGAGGACGGCGTTACGGCAGACCATGTACACACCGGCCGTGACCATCGTCGCCGCATGGATGAGTGCCGAGACTGGCGTGGGCCCCTCCATCGCGTCGGGCAGCCAGACATACAGCGGGATCTGTGCACTCTTCCCGGTCGCGCCCACGAACAGAAACAGACAGATCAGCGAGATCACGCCGAACTCGGCGGTCTCGATCGGCATCGCCGCCGCACCGGCCGCGACCTCGCGGAAGTCGAGTGTCCCGAACGTGAAGAAGATCAGGAAGATGCCGAGGACGAAGCCCCAGTCACCGATCCGGTTGACGAGGAAGGCCTTCTTGCCGGCGTCGGATGCGCTCTGCTTCTGGTACCAGAACCCGATCAACAGGTACGAGCAGAGGCCAACCCCTTCCCACCCGACGAACATGACGAGCAGGTTGGCGCCGAGCACCAGCGTCAGCATGAAGAAGCAGAACAGGTTCAGGTAGCAGAAGAACCTCGCGTAGCCTGCGTCCGATTCGCCGTGCATGTACGACGTCGAGTAGATGTGGATCAGTAGGCCGATGCCGCTCACAACCAGGATCATCATTCCCGACAGCGGATCCAACCGGAACGCCCAGTCCACGGCAAACGCGCCGATGCCGTCGACCGTCTCCAGCGCGATCGCGGGAATCCAGGTGGCCACGACGACGTCGTGCACCCGGCTCTCCGAACCGAGCAACTGGACGAAGGCGTAGATCGACAGCGCGGCGGCCAGCCCCATCGAGCCGCAGGCAACGGCAGCGGACTGGGCCTTCGAGAAGAACCGGATCCCGAGCAGGCCGTTCACCGCGGCGCCGATGCCGGGCAGAATGGGAATGAGCCAGATGACGTCCATAGCAGTCGAACCGTCGTGGTGACGTGGCGCTACCAGCGCATCACGTTCATCTCGTCGATGTTCACCGTCTCCTTGTTGCGATAGAACGCCAGGATGATTCCAAGCCCGACCGCCGCCTCCGCGGCGGCCACGGCGATGACGAACACGGCGAACACCTGGCCCACCACGTGCTGCCATTGCTGCGAGAACGCCACGAGGTTCACGTTCACGGCGTTCAACATCAACTCGATCGACATGAAGATGATGATGATGTTCCGACGCACCATCACCCCGATGACGCCGATCATGAACAGCGCCGCCGACAGGACCAAGTAGTGCGTCGTGGTGATCTCGAGCACGGCGTCGTTCCCTTACAGCTCCCGCTTCGCCAGCACGATGGCGCCGATCATCGCGACGAGCAGCAGCACCGACGCGACCTCGAACGGAATCAGATAGTTGGTGTAGAGCAGCATGCCGATCTGCTCGACGTTGCCTTCGACCATGCCGGCCTCGGCCGGGGCCGCCGCGGGCACCGACTCACCCGTCGAGCTGTACACGATGATGGCAACCAGTTCGGCCAGCACGGCACCGGCGAGCGCCAGGCCCAGGCGGGTCTGACGGCGCGGATCCTGATGCGTCTCCGGCGGCCGCTTCAGGTTCACGAGCATGACCACGAAGAGGTACAGCACGACGATGCCGCCGGCGTAGACCAGCACCTGGATCGCCGCGAGAAACTCCGCGCCGAGCATCACGTAGAGCATCGCGACCAGCAGGAAGTTCACCACTAGATACAGCACGCTGTGCACGGTGTTGCGGGTGCTGATGACGAGCACCGCGAACCCGAGAATCAACGCGGCCAGGCCGTAGAAGACGAACGCTTCAGCCATATCGTCGACCCGCCTAGAGCAGCACCTTCGCCACACCGGTGACGATCACGTTGCCGATCGCAATCGGGATCAGCACCTTCCAGCCCAACCGCATCAGCTGGTCGTAGCGATACCGCGGGAGCGTCGCCCGGATCCAGAGGAAGACATAGAGAAAGACGAACGTCTTGAGGACGAACCAGATCCAGGCCGGAATAAGATCGAGAAATGCTAGCCCTTCGACTCCTGGGAACGGCCGGAGCCAGCCGCCGAGGAACAGCGTGGTCGCCACCGATGAGATGACAATCATGTTGGCGTACTCGGCGAGGAAGAACAGCGCGAATCGCATCCCGCTGTACTCCGTATGGAAGCCCCCGGTCAACTCCTGCTCGGCCTCCGGCATGTCGAACGGCGCGCGATTCGTTTCGGCGAGCCCTCCGATAAAGAAGATGGCGAAGGCCACCGGCTGGGCGAACACGAACCAGAGGCCGGCATCGCGCTGCGATTCGACGATCCCAACCATGCTCAGCGTGCCGGCCATCAAGACCAGGCTCACCAACGTCATCGTGACGGCGACTTCGTAGCTGATGAGCTGCGCCGACGCGCGCAGGCTGGAGAGCAACGGGTACTTCGAGTTCGAAGCCCACCCACCGAGGATGATGCCGTACACGCCGAGCGAGGCGACCGACACGATGTAGAGCAGCCCGATGTTGATATCGGTGATGTAGAGCGGTACCGACCGGCCGAACAACTCGACCTCGGGGCCGAACGGGATGACCGCAAACACGATCAGCGCCGGCACCATCACCATGATCGGCGCCGCCGTGAAGACCCAGCGGTCGGCGCGCGCCGGCGTGATGTCCTCCTTGGTCATCAGCTTCACCGCGTCGGCGATCGGCTGCAGGACACCATGCGGGCCGACCCGCATCGGACCGAGGCGCGATTGCACGAACGCGATCACCTTGCGCTCGAGCAGCACCAGATAGCTCACGGCCACCAGCACCGCGTTCAGCAGGATGGCGATCTTGAGGAGCGGGATGACGATCGTGTCGACCATGGCTCGGATCTAGCGGTCCACCTCTCCCAAGACGATGTCGATCGACCCGATCAAGGCCACGACGTCAGCGACCAAATGGCCGCGAACGAGGCGCGGCAGCCCCTGGAGGTTGCAGAACGACGGCGCGCGGACCCGGAATCGGTAGGGATTCGTCGATCGGCCGTCGCTGGCGATGAAAAACCCGATCTCACCCTTGGGAGACTCGACCGCGTGATAGGTCTCCCCCGCCGGCGGCTTGATGAGCCTCGGCACCTTGCCGACGATCGGCCCCTCGGGCAGGCCGTCCATCGCCTGGCGAATGATGCGCAGCGACTGCCGGAACTCCTCGATCCGCACCAGGTAGCGATCGTAGGTGTCGCCGCGGGTCCCGATCGGCACGTCGAAGTCGAACTCGTCGTATGCCGCATAGGGCTCGTCCTTCCGAACGTCCCTGCCGACTCCGGATCCACGCAGCGTGGGGCCGCACAGGCCGAGTGCGATCGCCTCCGGTCCATCGATGACGCCGACATCCTTCGTGCGCTCGAGCCAGATCCGGTTATGCGTCAACAGGGTCTCGTACTCGGTGAGCTTCGAGTCCATGATGTCGCAGAACTCGTTGACCTTCCTGTCCCACCCGGGCGGGATGTCGAGCGGCAGCCCGCCGACCCGCATCGAGTTGTAGGTCAGCCGCGCGCCGCAGTACTCCTCGAACAGATCGAGAATCAGTTCGCGCTCGCGGAAGGCGTACAGAAAGACCGTCATGGCCCCGATGTCCATGGCGTGCGTGCCGAGCCAGAGACAGTGGCTGGCGACCCGCTGCAACTCGTTCAGGATCGTCCTGATGTAACGCGCGCGTCGCGGGACCTCGACCGACATCAGCTTCTCGACGGTCTCGCAATAGCCGAGATTCGTCGAGGCCGCGGCCACGTAGTCCATCCGATCCGTCAGCAGGATGATCTGCGTCCAGTCCCGATTCTCGGAGAGCTTCTCGATCCCGCGGTGCAGGTAGCCCACGACGACATCGGCATCAACGACCCGCTCGCCGTCGAGCTTGAGCACGATCCGGAGCACGCCGTGCGTACTGGGATGCTGCGGTCCCATGTTCAACACCATTTCGGTGGTGTCGAACATCGGACTCGGCAGGTCGGCCTTCATCGCAGAGACTTCGTCGCCAGGCATCTCTCGTTGCTCGTTCGCCGCCCTACTCGATCTCCGCCTCGTCGCGGAGGTTCCTGAGTCGCAGCCACTCTTCTGGGTTCTCCATGAGGAGTTCGCCCGGACCCTCGAGCGGATAGTCCTTCCGCTGCGGGTGGCCTTGCCACTCGTCGGGCATCAGCAGTCGGCGGCGGTCCGGATGACCGGTGATGTTCACGCCGAACATGTCGTAGACTTCGCGCTCCAGCCAGTTCGCCGCGGGCCAGAGGCCGGCCACCGACGGCACCGCCTCGTCGGCGTCAGCGTGTACCTTGATCCTGATCCGATGCCGCCGCCGGGTGGAATAGAGGCAGTAGACGACGTCGAAGCGCTTTGCCCGCGGCGGCCAGTCGGTTGCGGTGACGTCCGAACAGTAGTCGAAGGCCGCGTCGGGCGCGTCGCGCAGCGCGCGGGCGACCTCGAGCAGTGCCGAGGCCGGCTCGATGATGACCGTCCAGTCGCCTACCCAGTAGCTCACCTGCTTGATGGCATCCCCGTGGGCGGCGCGGAGGCCGGCCAGAAACGCGGGCTCGGCGACGTCGTCGGGCGGCGGCGGATCGGTGGGCCCCTTCGGAGCTTCCGGAGGCGCCTTGGGCGCGGGCTTCGGCTTGGCCGGGGC
>CEQE01105754.1_pt1 | contig 33588 bp, 41 predicted proteins | sample 356201 | NCBI WGS metagenome assembly CEQE01 (sample SAMEA2619970, study PRJEB7988) | marine metagenome | biome: marine biome (ENVO:00000447); feature: mesopelagic zone (ENVO:00000213) & marine oxygen minimum zone (ENVO:01000065); material: "saline water (ENVO:00002010), including plankton...
ATTTTTTCTTAAGAACTATATCTCCATTTGAATCTATTGAAGCTTCAATAGTATCTTGTTTCTTCCAACCTTTAGCTCTAACTAATTGAGAGGGTATGGTTAAAAGATACTGTCCTTGTTTCATTTGTTGTAATCTCATATTAATAGAAAGTTTAATATAATATATAATCATTATTGTAATATAGACAATAGGAAGGTATATAAACACTACAAATGAATGTTACTTAGTTAAAAAATAATTTTTATTTTTTTCTTTTAAAAAATTTGGTGATAGGATAATAAAATGATAAAAACTGAAGTATTATGTGGTGGAGTAAATCCTTTTTCAGAGGATATAACACATTATATAATTGATAACATCCTTTATTTCTTTTAGGAGCATATATCAATACTTCTCAAGAAGGTCTTGAACCTAGTTTAGGAAAAGATGTTTTAATTGTTCTAGTTAAAGAAGGAAAAGAATCATTTAATTTTGTTAAAAATGTGGAAACTTTAGTTGAAAGATAATTAAACCATCTTAATTTGTTTATATTAGTTAATTTTATAAATAGTATTTTCTAAGAAATTAAATGCCAAAAGCAAGAATATCATTATCAAGTACAAATACTAACAAATTAAATGAGATATGTGAATCTATAACAGATATAACTCAAAAAACTAAAGTGAAAATGAGAGGTCCAATTCCATTTCCAACTAAAAAATTAAAAATTACAACAAGAAAAAGTCCTTGTGGGGACGGAAAAGCTAGTTTTGATAATTTTGAGATGAGAATTCACAAAAGATTAATAGATTTAGATGTTGATGAAAGAGCTCTAAGATTAGTTATGAGGGTTCCAATTCCAGAAGATGTTGAGATCAGCATTAATATGTTAGATTAATTCTATAAAAACTTTTATAAGTAAAATTAAGGATTTATTCTTATGCCGAGATCGCATAATCTGGTATTGCACAGGACTGGAACTCCTGGCCCTTTTGGGCATCTGGGTTCAAATCCCAGTCTCGGCGTACCATTAAATTTGAATAAAGATTCTATCTTTTTCAAATATTCTTTGAAGAATACCTTCATGAATTATTAATGAATTTCTTTTTTTCCTACTTATATGTTTTCTCAGATTTTTTTGTTGTTTATGTCTTGCAGGACTATTTGGATCTAGATAGTTATAATGGAATTGAGGGAAGTGCATTAATTGAACTTCTCTAATACAAGGTTTATACTTTTTAGTTCTTCCTTCAACAACAACATTTTTACTTCTAAACAAATTAATTTTAGGTTTTTTATAGTAATCTTTTGTATACTTATATTTTATTCTAGAATCACCGATTGTTGGATTCTCTTTAAAGAAATCTTCTGCTCTTTCTAATTCTTCTTCTGTCTCAAACACAATTCTATGGGCCACCCAATCACTTAATCTTTCTTTTTCATCTATTCTTCCCTCTGGAAATGTTAGTTTATGAACTAATTTTTGTGTTTCAGATTGTTTAAGTCTATAACTTACAAATCCTACAGCTTTTTTTTCATAAGATCTAGCTGAGGGAATTAGTTTTTCTGTTCTTACAAACATTCCATCTATAAATAAGTAAGGTGGAAGTTCGTTTATTACAGGAATAAGATTTCTCATATCTATTTCTCCTCTTTTTTTCTTAAATCTTCTTGAAATCTCCTTTTCGTTAAAATAAAAGAATTTAGAAGAGTCTATAGCAAACGAACCTACACCATCTTGTCTTAAAGATCTTCTATTTTCTTCAAGAAATTTTAGGGTAGATTCATGAGTAACTTTTGTATCAATTGTAGGATACATCCCTTGACCTTTAAAGAGTGGATGAGGATTCGTTCCTAAATCAATAGGGATGATACAAGGAAGGTTTTTACCAGAATGCTTTAATCCTTCTTTATCACCACTGAAAACCCCACTAATGAGCATTATAACTCTCCTCTCAATAAATCCCCCAAATATTTTATTATTTAAATCATATGCGAAGCCATAAGTTGATTCATCAATCTCTCTTCTTTTTAAATGTACTTCAATTTTAGCTTTTTCTATTATATCTTCTAAAATTTTCACTCTTTTTCCTGTCAACATTTCTTGTCTCATTTGTTCAACAATTTGAAAAGTTGCACTATTTTTATTAAAATAATTACTCATTAAATTTAGTTCTTTCTTTTTTGCCATTTTAAATAATTAATTTTTAGGTTGTTTTGGATGAAAATACATTCTTTTTAATGCAGGATAACGATGAAGGAAGTCTAACCCAAATCCTATTATATTTTGTTGTTTACCATTAATATTATACTCTTCTCCTAAGAGATTGATATTATGTCCAATGAAAAAAAAGTCTGAATACATAAATCTTTTAAGTTCTAAGTTATCACCTTCAAAATTTTCATAAGGATTTCCATTTCCCTCAATAAGAGCTTCTAATTGTCTTATTAGAAATCCATCAAAAGTATTTCCATATTCATAATAATCTTCAGGTAGTTCTATAGGCATCCCTACTTTTCTATTTAATTCTTTAGCTTTTTTAAATTCCTCAAATACAAAATTTATATTTTCTCTTGTATTAGGATTTGTAAGTATCTTCATTTCTGTGTAATGAGAATAACAAAGTTGAATAAAATCCATCCAATCTTCTCCAACTATTGGTCTTAATGAATAAGTATTATGATCAATCTCTTCTGAACTTCTAGTTCTTAGTTCAGCACCTTGATTCATTGTTCTTTCAAAAAATCTTTTATTTTCAATTCTTTGTTGTGCTAAACCAATTTCATGAATGTAGATGAAATCTTTGAAGATTTCAGCTAACCCAAATTCCATAGAAAGAAGCCTCATAGTTTCTGTATTATGTATTCTATCTGGAATCTTTATATTTCTAATTATCCTAGATACTTTTTCAATTTCATCTTTATCTAATTCAATTAAATGTATATCTTTTTTATAATATTCCACTAATTGATGATTATTGGTTACATTATGAAAATCATCTAATGATTCTACTATTTTATTTGGATCAATATTCAAAAAACTATTTTTACTTACTGGAGAGTATGGTCTGTAAAATATCCCATCCCTCATATAATCAATATCATTTGTTTTACCCCTATCAGTTATTCCGTCAAGAACATGCATTAACATATGAGTAACACGGTAAAGTTTTTGTTTATCTTCATTAGAAAACTCATTATCTAATCTAATAAAATTATAAAACTCTAAACCAATTGAATAAAAAATCGCTGCTTCTTCTATCTCTGTAAGTTTTCTACTTTTTCTTTCACATTCTTCTTTCGTTTTATGTTCTGTCCCATCATGTAATAATGCTCCAGCAACAGTTGTAAAACTTACTTCATATTTAGCAGTATCTTCTCCTACTTCTTCTGGGTGTTCTATAAATGGATTTCTTGATTTTCTTAGTTGTCCTTCATGGCTAAATCTTGCCATAGCATATCCAAATTTAAGAAATTTCTTTATTTTCTTTTTCCCTAAACCAATTTTTCTAAGATCAACTTTGTCTAAATTATCAATAATAGAGAATTCAATTTTTCTTTCTAATCCTCCCCCAAAAACAGTTGTTTCACGCTCTCTTGTAAAAAAATCTTCTAACTCTTGATGATATACTGAATCATTAAATGATCCATATAATCTTTCAGAGAACCAATTTATTCTTTTTTCAGTAGTTCCATCTAAATTTAATCTACCTTCTAATCCCTCTTGTCCTTCAAGAATTTCCATTTTTAGATCTAATAAAATCTTATCTACAAAAACTTAAAAAACTATCTTTTAAGGAGAATTAATACTAATCTTACTACTTAATAAAATAAATTAAAAAATAAAAAAAGAATTAACCTATAAAGAAGCAATCTTCTACTTGTTTTCCTGTAGCCCTATCAAATACTCTAGCACAGAATCTTCCACTCCAACTAACTGGAATATTATAATTCTTAGATGTTATTCTATTAGGTCTACATGATGTTCCACCACATCCTTCATCTAAAAATGTAGTAGCTCTTCTTTTATATGTTACACCATTTTTATCATAAAATCCAGCAACATTACTAGTTCCTTCACTTCCTGTATCTACTGTTACATAAACATGATTACCCACACTAATTCTTGGATCATCTTCACAAGCTATGTCAACATCAGAAGAAACACAAATTGTTGCCATTCTTTCTTCTATCCCACTTCTAGCAACTGCTCCAGTAACTCCATTAAATGCAAATGCTACTCCACCTACAACTAGAACTATTAAAACTGCTAAAATTAAAGTTTTATTGTCCTCCATATTTTTGCCTCCATTTAAAGATTATAATTATAAAATAACTACTTATTTATATATAAATCTTTTCATTAGATATTCTTCATTTTAGAGTTATAATTAACCTAATCTTTCTTCAATATCTTTAGAATTATTAGGATTGCCAGATTTTTTAGCTTCTTTCTCTAAATTTATACCCAAATCTTTTAATGATTTAATATGCATCTGCATTAATTGTTCTACTACATTAACCATTCTAGCTAATTCTTCTCTTTCTTTAGCTAGTGTTGCTAAAGAACCTTTATGAAACCCAATTTGTTCTTCGTTTGCCATCAATTTTTTTAATTTAAATTGTTTATAAGAGTTTCCAACACCTTTTTTAATGCAGAATATATATAATGGGTAATGGAGAGCAGGAGAAGATTAGTATTGATATTATCTTTATTAATAATTACTTTTTTGTTGATAGGAACGTTATCTTATCACACATTAGAAGGATGGAATTATTTAGAGTCTTTTTATTTCTCCACTATAACACTAACAACTATAGGCTATGGAGACTTACATCCAACTAATGACACTAGTAAAATATTTACTGTAATGTTTGTATTAAGTGGGGTTGGAATATTTTTATTTGCTTTAACTGTTATAAGCTCTAATATAGAAAATCATGAATTAATAAACAGAAAAATAGTTGAATTAGTAAATAAAGTAAATATTAATCATAAAAATAAAAAAATAAAGAAAAGAAAATAATTTTATTTTTAAAGATATTCTCTCTTTCTGCTTTTTCGTATTCTTCTATAGTCCCAATATCATACCAACTACCTTTTATCTTAAACCCATATATCTCTTTAATTTTTGATAAATGATGTATAAAATGTCCTATATTCTCTAAATCTCCAGTTTCATAAAATCTATCTAATTCTTCTAAATCCTTTTTTGTTATTAAGTATATTGCAGTACTAACTAATGTAGATTTAGGATTATTTGGTTTTTCTTGAAAATCTTTAATAATAGAACCTTCAATTATAGTTACACCATAATGTTTAGCTAATTCTTTATCTTTAACATCATATAACCCAATACAAGTCCCATTATTCTTAAAAAATTCAATTATATCTTTAACATCAAAATTAAATAGATTATCTCCAGCTAAAATCATTGTATCTTCATTTATGTTAGATTTATCTAAAACGAATTTTAAATCACCTACCCCTCCTAATCTTTCTTCATTACTATTTACATTATCATTTACTAAATTTATTTTTACACTAGATTTGTAGTTATTTAACCATTCATTAAAATTATTGAAGAATTTATTATTACTTACAATATAGATCTCATCAATATATTTATCTATTTTTTCAATAATATGTTCTATTATTGGTTTTCCAGAAATAGGCAATAATTGTTTTGGTTTATTTTTAATTAAAGGATAAAGTCTTGTTGCGAATCCAGCTGCTAAAATGATACATTTCATGACAAAATTTATATAGCTACATTTTTATATATTTCTAATGAGATATTGGATATTATTATTCATTGTTTTTATTACAGCTTGTAGCAATATACAAGAAGTTCAACAAACTAAAGAAGAGGTGGATAACATAGATAAATTAACTACAAGAGATGGAGTAAAGATTTCTTATAATTATTTTGATTCTGATACTAATAAAGGAGTAATATTATTACATATATTATCAAAAAATAAAGAAACATGGAATGATTTTGCAACAAAATTAAATCAACAAGGCTATAAAATAATTGCTATTGATTTAAGGGGGCATGGTGAGAGTGATTTAGATTTTAAAGACTTTAATTCTAATGATTATATTAATATGGCTTTAGATGTTGAGGAAGCAAATAATTTTTTAAGAGAAAAAGGAGCAAATAAAATTTCAATTATTGGGGCTTCTATAGGGGCCAATCTTGCCTTAAATTATGCTACCCAAAATGATGATATCCAAACTATAATTTTATTATCTCCAGGGGAAGATTATAGAGGTGTAACAACATTAGATAAAATATCAAGATTTACTAAAACAATATTAATCATTTCTTCTAAAGAAGATAAATATGCTTTTGAATCTTCTAAAAAATTAAATGATCTATCTCATAATTCTGAATTTATTAAATTAGGAGGAGATAAACATGGAACAGAAATGTTAGATGAAGAATTAGAAAATAAAATATTAGACTGGTTGAACACTATGTTTGATTCCTAATAATTTTATAAGTCTTATCTTTTCTATTTCATAAACTTTATCTTTAGGGAGATCTCCATTTTCAGAATATGATGGAAGTAAATTTTTTTCTTTAAACATTTCTGTTATTATACTAGAAAAAACAAGATCTCCAGTTAATCCAAATTCAATAAAATGATATAATAAATTACTTCTTAGTAAACTATCTGGATAGCTTTCATCTGGAGATCTTAAAGTGATTTCTAATCTTGAATAAGAGTTTGGAGTTTCTATGCCTTGTTTTTCATAATCACAAAAATAAATCTCTAAAAATGTTCCATCAGGAAGTATTTTTTGTATATTATAATGATTTGGACCATAAGGTGATTGTTCTCCAGATTCTGTAAACTGATTAGAACCAAATTCAACTGAATATATAGCAAAATGTTGAGAAGTTTCAGATATAGAAGGTGTAATTGTTTCTGTAGTCATCCTATATGATATAATTTAGGTTAATCTTTATAAATATTTTAGTGTTGTTTTATAACTATGGAATTTTATGATAAGATTTATGAAAAATTAAAGAAAGTTCCAAAAGGAAGAGTTACAACATATAAATTATTAGCTGAATCTGTAGGAAGTAAAGCTTATAGGGCTGTAGGAAGAGCTATGAATAAAAATCCATATGCTCCTATTGTTCCTTGTCATCGAGTTATTAATTCTCAAGGACATTTACATGGATTTGCTAGAGGATTAAAAAAGAAGAAAGAATTATTAGAAAAAGAAGGTGTTAAAGTAAAAGATGATAAAGTTGTTAATTTTAAAGAGAGATTATATAAGTTTTAGAGCGAGGAGCGGAGGAGTTAAGGTACAGGAAAAATTGGGCTAAATAAAAGTATTTAGATAGTACTATTTCCATAAATATAATATGAATGATCTCAAAAAAAAGACAATTATTTATTTTGTTATTGTAATAGTTGCGTTTTTGGTTGAAATTATAGTTCCAATATTCTTTATCCAAATTATAGCTGAATTAACTTATTTAGTGTTAGGTATTATGGTTATTGTTAATAGTATAAAGTTAATAAAAAACAAAGAATATGGTATTGGAATAATCTTTTTGGTTATTTGTTCAATAATCCTCTTATTTTTGTTATTTTATTTTATCGGAGGATTTATTGTTGGTTTTCAAGAAGAAATTGAAGCCACAGGAAATGCAATTAAGTCTGTATTCTAGAGTCCAATTTTTTCAGGCATTAATTTAAATAATTCAGTTAAATTCAATTCAAATACAGAAACAGGCATTTCTAATCCAAAATTACTTAATACTAAAGGATTAATCTCACCGATATAAGCTACTTTTTTTCCATTAACAGAAACTCTTCCAACTCTTCCTGGAATAAAACTATTATGTTCTATATTATCAATTTTATATTTTAATCCTAGGTTATCAAATAAAGAATCTAAAATCTGTTTTATTTCTGTAAAATTAGCTTTAGAATGACATAAAGTAATAGCTAATCTATCATTTTCCTCTATTTTTTCTTTATTTTTATTAAAAACAGTTCCAATCTCAAATAAATTTTGAGGATATTCATTATGTTTATTTGTTCTTAAAACTTGAAGTAAACTTGGAGTAACCCATGTTCTAAGTATATTATAATCTGAACTAGATGCTTTCTCCAATTCAATATAATCTGTTTTAACTAACATATTTTCACATAAATCTTTTTCATTTATTAGATGATATGTACTTGTTTCAGATAAATTAAATCCAACAAGTAAATTAGCAATTTTATTCTTAAATACTTCAAAATTATTCTCTTCTCCTATTGTTGCAACATTTGGAATCTCTTCTTTAAAATTCTCATAACCATATGTAATAGCAATATCTTCAATTATATCAACTTGGTGCATTATATCAGATCTGTAAGCAGGAATTAAAACTATATTTTTAGAATAATCATAACCCATTCTCTCTAGATATTTTTTAACATCTTTTTCTTTTAGATTCAACCCTAATAACTTATTCATATATTTTAAATCTAATTTCATTTTTTCTGGTTCTAAATTTGGACTTATTATTTTTTTATTTCCATAAATTATTTCCATAGAATAAATTTCTCCACCCATGTCAGCTAAAGATGTTACAATCATATTCAAGCATTTTTTTAAGATATTAAAATCAAAACCTGAACACTCAATAAAAACATCTTTTGTTTTATTTGATATATTTCCTACATTATCTGAATTGATAATTGGAGGCATACTTAAAACTTCATTATTAGCATCAATAAAATATGGGAATTTATTCATCCCTTCTAATAAATGTGCATATTCTCTGCCACTAGAAGTTTGATTTAATACTTGTAATCCATTCAACTCTTTTTTCTCCCCTAAAGGAATAAATTTAATTTTTTTAGGATCTGAAGCAATAAATACTATTGGAGTTTTTATTTTTTCAAAAGGATAAACCCCAATTGCTGCTTTTTTTCTATTTCTTCCATAAGTTATATGTAATTTTTCTTGTATATCTATTATTTCTTTTATTTTTTCATCACTGAATTTTAAATTTTTAATAATTGCACAAACAGTGTAAGGTCTGTATTTATCTACAGACTTGTCTACTATAACTTTATGATCTGATTTCTTAACATTATATTTTCTTAATCCTTTTTTTACACTAATAAAACTTGAAAAAGCTCTTGCAAAACCTTGCAAAGATAACATATCTGGTCGGTCTGGAAAAATTTCAACAATAATTTCATTATTATCTACTTTTTCTAAATCTGTTCCTAAATAACTAATTCTATCCTTTAATTTATCTAAAGATAATTTCTTTCCTACATATTTTTCAAATTCTTTTTTGTTTATACTTATAGTTGGCATTTTATTTTAACCAAAGTTTCATATTTTTCATTTGTTTTAGATCATTTTTATATAAATCTCTAATGTCTTTAATTCCATGCATCCCCATAGCCATTCTATCTAATCCATTACCCCAAGCTAATACTGGAATGTCTTTTCCTAATAAAGGTTTGACAACTTCTGGACGAAATATTCCAGCAGCAATAACCTCAATCCATTTTTTTCTTATTGAATCATAAACATCACCTTCTACACTTGGTTCTGTATATGGAAAATAAGCTGGCCTGAATCTTACTCTTCCATACCCCATTTTATTAGCAAATGCTCTTAAATATCCTAATAAATGTTTAAAATTTGCATTTTTGTCTATCACAATACCTTCAGATTGATTTAATTCAAACCCATGACTGAAATCCATTGTTTCATTTCTAAAGTTTTTACCCACACTAAAGAACTTAGCAGGAATATCTGATTCTTTTAATTTAGATAAAGTTTCAGCACTTAAACAAGTTGTATGGGTTCTTAAAACATTTTTTTTAGCTTCTTTTTCATCCCATGAATATTGCCAACCTTTACTTCCTGTTGTCCATCCGTTTTCATGTGTTTTTTTTATTCTTTCAACAATATCTTTACTTGGAAGTTTACCATTAAAATTCTTAATATAGTATGTATCTTGTATGTCTCTTACTGGATGGTCTTGTGCTGTGAATAATGCATCAAAATTCCAGAATCCAATTTGCACTTTAGATCCTTGCATCTCTTTAAATCCTAGATCTAACCATATTCTTTTTGCATATTCTATAGATTGATTAACAAAATGTCTTTTTGCAGGATAAATCTTAGGAACATTAATCTTGATATCATATCTTCTAAATTTTTTACCTTTCCAAGAATTAGTTTTTAATATATTTGTTGTTAGTGTATCAATAAAATTATCTGGTATTTTTTCTTTAATCAATTTATTTCCTAAATTTGTTAGATTTATTGATCTTAACTTAATAACATCTGTTTTTATTATTTCTTTTCTAGATTTTAATTCTTTGTATATCTCTTTATAATTTCCTAAATCTTTAGTTTCTAAAGGAAGTTTTCTTAGAAATTCTTCTTTTGATTCCTTTAATGATTTTCCTTTTTCTGTTATTTTTATTTTATTATTTTTTATTTGGATTAGATCCTCTCTTTTTAATAATCCTAAAGAAATATTAAATTCTTCATCTGTTAGATTAGCTTTTTCTTTTATTTCATTAAAATTTAATTCTTTTGTTAATGATTTTAGAAATTTTGTTTCTGGTAACCCTGTTTTTATATATTCTTCACCATTTTTGTCTAAACTTATTACTTCTTTTAAATCTTGTTTTATTTTTAGAACATCTTTATTTTGGAGCCATTGTAAAGCTCTCATTGCTTCTACATCTTTTAATTTAGTTTTTTCTATAATCTTTTTTAATTCCATATCTTCTTTTAATATGGGGAGGACTTTTCTTTCTAGTGGATGTAAAGTTTCTATTAATTCTTTTATAGACATAACTAGTCTATTGTTTAAGTTTGTATATAAATATTATGATTTGAGAATTATTCTATTTTACAACTTCCAACTTATTCCAATTTAAGTTAAACATATTCTCTAAAGCATTTGCAAAAAATGGAGAATTAACCCAAATTCCAATATCATAACTATCATGAACTTCTTTATCATGATTTACCATAAATAAAACATCTTTAGAATCAACAATTACAAATCTAGCATTATTATCTTTTAAGTTTCTTACTTCAATATTCTTTAAACTTTTAGCTACTTCTTTAACTTTATCATTAACTTGGGTAGCTATTCTAACTTTAACACTTCCATTACTTAATTTCTTAAAATTTTTACTTAAATCATCTGCTTTTCTTAAAAATCCATCACTTGTAGTAATAATAACAACAGATTTTTTTGCATTACTTAACATAGTTTCTATTTGATTATAAATATTAGTTCTTCCTTTAACTGCCCCACTTAAACTAGTAGGATCTATATGTTCAATTCCATTTTTATACAATAAATCTAATTCATTAAACAAATTAGTTAATTTAACATCATCTAGATTTTTTAATCTTTCATCAGATTCTACTTTAATTGTTTTCTTGACTCTTTTGATTATATCTTCTGGGTCTACTGCAATATATCTTATTGGTTTACCTAATTTCATTAAAACAAAACCTTTCTTTTCTAAAGATTCAAGAACATCATAACTTCTAGATCTAGGAACATTACTTATATCTGATAATTCACCAGCAGTAGCTAGCCCTCTACTTAACAAAGCAGTCCATATTTTAACTTCATATTCATTTAAATCAAATGAACTTCTTAACTTCTTTAAAAAATCTTCTTGTACTATCATTATAATCTATCCTCTACATGTTGCATAAAATCTTTCATTAATTCTTGATTAGTATCATTAAAAAAACGAATGTTTAAGATTGGATGATAATCACCTTCATCTGAATTAGCATAACCTGCTAAAATGATATCTGCTTCTACTCCAGTTTCTGGATTATAATTAACAGAAATTCCTCTTCTTCCTTTACCCAATCCAAACAAAAGTTGATCTATAGTCAAGATATTAAAGTCTGGAAAAGATCTTGTTGCAGTACGAGCTATACTAACAGCTCTTTGATGTGCAGCACTTGCGACACTTTGCTTGTTAGTTAAATCTACCCTCGCCCCTAAATCAGTCATATAAATTGGTTTATAGCTAATTATCTTACTTGTACCTAATAGAACACACTCTAATAATTTTTCTCTATCAATACTACCTTCAGTGATTATTGCCATTTTTAACTTTTATCAGAACCCTTTTTTATAATGATATATTAGAAATAGTCTTTATAAACCTTTCTGTTCTTCAACACTATGTAGTAGTAAAAGAATAAAGTATTATATCAGTACAATTTTTTCTGCTATTTTTTCTGTTCTTTTTAATTTTCTTTGATGTTTTGAAAGCATTTCTATCAAAAATTCTTTACATATACTCTTTAATTCACCTGTTGATAATTTACCATTTTTATATTGATCATGCACTTTTTGAATAAAGTTAGAGTTAGGATGATGATACAATAAAATTTCAAAAGCTTTATCATTTTCTGGAATTCCTCCTAACTTTTTATGTTCTTTTAAACTTTCTCTACCTCCAGAATATGCTTTATTTATCTTTCTTTTTATATCTTCTTTATTATCATCTAAGAATATAGCACTATCTGGCTCAGATGCACTCATCTTTTTACCTAATTGTAAAGCTGATTGATGTGAAAAATATATAAAACTTGGAAGTTGTAGTTTATATGGAAGTCTTCTAGCAATATCCCTACAAGCTCTTGCATGAGGATCTTGTTCTATTCCAATTCCTGTTATAGAGGGCATTGGTTTATTAAATTCTTTTAGTTGTGGGTGGAGTATATCTGCATACTGCAATAAATTAGCAGAGAGTTTTCCTAGATCTAAATGTCCATAAATTGCCCTAAATGTATTTTCAGTTATTTTTTTGGATATTTCAAAAGCAAATTCATAATATCTTGGTTCTTTTTTACTTTGTAAGTATATATCTTTTTTATTTAATCCTAAAGCTAATAGATGAGCTATATTATTTATAGCAAATTCTTTTGCTTTTTCTAAACTAGGGATTTTTGAGTCTGGTCTAGATAGATAAGCATCAATATCTGAAACTACAAAGTAACTTTTTGCTCCCAATTTTTTAAAATATAAAAAAATATCAATGTCTACTTTATGTCCTAAATGTAATAGGCCTGAAGAAGCTATTCCAGTTAATTGTATAAATTGTTTCTTCCCGCTTAAACAATCAGATATTTTATTAAAATCTCTATGAGCTAAAATTATTTTTCTTTTAAATAAATAATGATTGAATTTTTTTCTATCTGAATCTGAAAACTTTGTTAATCCAAACTTTTTGATTAAATTCTCATCTATTACTACTTCTTTAGATCCCCAAGGGTCAATATTTCCCATTATAGAATATAGAATAAGATAATTAAAAAGGTTTTCTAAACTATCAATTTTCTTTTTGTTAACTCTCTAGCTAAGAATCCTAATATAAAAAAGATTAATGCTCCACCTAATAAAAATAATAATGGCTGCATTATTGTATCAAAACCTGCATTGAATAATAATATTCTTTTAATAATACTCTCAGATATAACAAATGGATTAAACTTAACAATTTCTCTAATGTAGTTAGGAAGAGATTCTAATGGGAGCAATGTATTGGAGAAAAATAACATTATAAAAGAAACTGCAATACTTCCTAAAGATGCAGTTTCTCCTGAATTAAATAAATATCCTATAAACATCCCCATTAATATAAATACACTTGCTATAACTAATAATGCAACACTTAATGTTGGGAATACATTTAACAATTCTTCACTAAAAAAGTATAATGCTACAACAAATAATATCCCTAATTCTATTACTACTAATATTAAATTTGTGAAGAACGCCCCTATTGTATATGTAAAATCATTTGTAGGTGTTATAAAATTTCTAAAGTAAGCTCTAGATTTCTTCTCTCTTATAACAACTGATGCTGAAAATAATAAACTAATAAACATTATTACAAGAACAACTAATGTGGGGAATAAGAAACTTAAATGTGTTGTATCTGAAGTTATAGGTTTTACAGTTGAGGTTATAGGATTAACAATGGTTTCTGCATCTGTTACTCTCACTCCAGAGATAGCTCTTTTTGTTCTATCTATTGATTCTTGTATCTTATTTGTTTTTCCAAAAAATCCAAGTAAAGCACTTCTAGATGTATCTAAAGTTTTAACAAAAGATTCTCTTTTATCTTTTGCTGCTGTTAACCTTTGTCCTAACAATCCTACTTCTAATTCAGAATCATCAATTAAATCTTCTAAATCATCAAATTTACGTTTACTTATATTCAAATCAGCAATAATACTATCCATTTCATCATTCATTGCTGAGAAATTTAAAAGTGAGGCATTATATACTAAATCAAGATTTTGTAATTCTTCTCTAATATTTTTTACATCACTATTTATTTTACTTGTTTCATCTTTTAATGTAGTTATTTCTTGAGTTTCTATAGCTAACTCTTCATTTATTACTTTTAAAGAAGTTAATAACTCTCCAGTTAAACTTAGACTTACTTCCTCTGCTTTAGAAGCTACTTCTGAGAATATTGTATTAGATATTATAGCTGCTAGACTAACTCTTGATTCATCTACATAAAATATTAGTTCATTATTCTGTTCTACATCCATATCTTTTGGAAAGACTGCACAAACATGAGATTCTCCTAATTTAATGCTATCAATACATTCCTTTTCAGAATCTATTTTTACTACAGTATATTGTTGATTTTTTAGGTTCTCAACTAAAGAGTTTGTTAAATCTGAATATGATTCTGAATAAGTTACAATTTTTATATTGTATAATGAGGATGTATTAAACGCCATTCCTACTAAAAATATTAATATTAAAGGTCCAAGAACTATTATTAATGCAGAACTTTTAGATCTTACTAATAATTTTAAATCTTTTAATATTACATTTACTACTCTTAAAAAAAAGTTTATTGGATTAATATCTTTTGGATTCATCTTGACCTTCCTGTTAATGATTCAAAGACTTCTTCTAATGAAGGCTTGTCAACATCTACATCTAATAATTTTTCTTTTAATCTAGGAAGTAAAACTAATAATCTTTTCAAAATTTCTTCAGGTTTAGCAGTATAAATAACTAATATATGTCCTTTATTGACGGTTTTACTTACATTTTTTTTACCTAATTTTTTTTCTATCATCTCATATTTTCCAGGATATGTTTTTAGATGAATTTCTATATTGGTTGAGTATAAATCTTTAATTTTATTTGGATGGCCAGAAACTAAAATATTCCCATTATGTAATATTGCTGTATCAGTACAAATAATTTCTATTTCATCAAGCATATGAGATGTTAAAATTATTGTAGTTCCATTGTCATTTATTTTTTTTAGTAAAGCTAATATTTCTTTTCTTAATATAGGATCTAAATCTTCTGTTGGCTCATCTAATACTAATACTATTGGATTATGAATTAGAGCACAAGCAATATCTAATCTTCTTTGCATACCAGTAGAAAGATTTTTTGCTAATTTATGTATTGCCTCACCCATGTCTAAAAAAGTTAGTAGATCTTTACTTTTTTTAGCAATTTCATCTCTACTTAATCCATACATTCTCCCAAAATAATGAAGATTTTCAGAAACTGTTAAGTTTAAATAATAAGAACCAGCTTGGGTAACAAAACCAAAATTATTTCTAACTTCTCTTTGTGATTTTAGTATATTTTTGTTTTTGAATAAAATAGTCCCTTGAGATTGTTTAAGAAATCCTATAAGTAGATTTAAGATAGTTGTTTTTCCTGATCCACTCAACCCAATAATACCATAAATCGCTTTCTCATTTATTATAATATTTAGATTGTTAAGCACTAAATGTTTACCAAATCTTTTAGAAATGTCTTTAAGTTGAATTAAAGGTTCACCCATAATATTATATTTAATTTGAGGTAGTTATAAAGTTTTTTTGTAATTTTAAAGAAGTAACTTCTACCTTTTTAATAAAATACAAGAGATTGAGAAAGACTTTTAAATCAATATTTTACACTATTAAAATGAAAGTTAAGAAAGGAGATTTTATTGAGTTAGATTTTATAGCTAAAGTAAAAGAAGATAATAAAATTTTTGATTTAACAGATGAAAAAGTAGCTAAAGAAAATAATATTTATGATGAAAAATATGAATACAAACCATTAATATTATGTATTGGAAATGGAGATGTAGTTAAAGGGTTGGATAAAGAGTTAGAAGATAAAGAAGTTAATAAAGAATATAAAATAGAGTTAAAAGCTGAAGATGCGTTTGGAAAAAAAGATGCTAAATTATTTCAATTAGTTAACACAAATAAATTTAGAAAAGAAAAAATTATTCCTTATCCAGGATTACAAGTTAATGTTGATGATATGTTTGGTATTGTAAAAACTGTTTCTGGAAATAGAACATTAGTTGATTTTAATCATCCTTTATCTGGTAAGGAAATAATTTATGAGATCAAAATTAAAAGTATAGTGAAAGAAGATAAAGAAAAATTAAGAGGATTTTTAGATTTATATGTTAAAAAAGATGCAGAATTCAAATTAGAAAATAATAAAGCTGTAATAAATTTAGATATTCCAAAGGAGATACAAAGTTCATTAATAGATAAAATAAAATCTTTGATTTCTAACATAAAAGAAGTTGAGTTTAAGAAAGAGATTCCTGAAAAAGAGGAAAAGAAGGAAGAAATCAAAAAAACATAGCTTAGATTATAATTAAATTTATATATCTCCTCTACTGGAGAATAATATCATTCTAAAAAATACAAAAAATGGAAGAGATCATAGGACAAGCTCCAGAAACCCCAAAATTACAGATTGATGAAGAACTAGAACAAATTCTTGCTCAACAACAAGCTAGGATTAAAGTAGTTGGAACTGGTGGTGGAGGTAATAATACAATAACTAGAATGTCAGATATAGGTATAAAAGGGGCTGAATTAATTGCTGTTAATACAGATGCTCAAGATCTTCTTTATACTAGTGCTGAATCAAAAATACTCATAGGGAGAGAATCTACAAAAGGATTAGGTGCTGGATCTGTTCCTCAAATTGGTGAAGATGCTGCTCGTGAGTCGGAACATTCATTAAAACAAGTATTACAAAATTCAGATTTAGTTTTTGTTACTTGTGGATTAGGTGGTGGAACTGGAACAGGATCATCTCCAGTAATATGTGATGTAGCTAAAAAACTTGGAGCATTAACTGTTGCCATTGTAACAATCCCATTTGAAATGGAAGGGCAAAGAAGATATGAAAATTCTTTAGTTGGATTAGAAAAATTAGAAAATATTGTGGATACTTTAATTGTTATTCCTAATGATAAATTAGTTGAGTTAGCTCCAGATTTACCATTACAAGTTGCGTTTAAAATTGCAGATGAAATTTTAACTAATGCTGTTAAGGGAATTGCTGAGTTAGTTACTAAAGCAGGACTAGTTAATCTAGATTTTGCAGACATTAGAGCAGTAATGGGTAAAGGTGGAGTAGCAATGATTGGGGTTGGAGAATCTGATACTGAAGATAGAGCAGAAGAAGCTGTTCAAAAAGCCTTAACAAATCCTTTGTTAGATGTTGATGTTACTGGAGCAAATGGAGCTTTAATTAATGTTTCAGGTGGAAAAGATATGACTTTAGATGAGGCTAAAAAAGTAGTTGAAGCTGTCTCAGCTAAATTAAATGAAGATGCTAGAATTATTTGGGGTGCACAGATCTCTGAAGATTTAGAAAGTACTATAAGAACAATGTTGATAGTAACTGGGGTGTCAAGTCCACAGATATTTGGACAAAAAAGTACTACAAAACAACAAGAAAAAGAAGAGATAGCAACTGAACTTGGAATAGAATTCTTAGATTAATGATAATACAAAAGCTTTATAAATTAATATTTGAATAGCTTCTAATGCTTAAAAATATTCTAATTAAGCTAAAAAGCTTTTTACATCAAAGTAAAAGAGTGTTACAACTCACAAAAAAACCTGGAAAGGTTGAATACTTAACTATTGTAAAAGTCAGTGGGATAGGAATATTAGTTATAGGGGCAATTGGATTCATAATAACAATGATATCACAATTAACATTAAAATAAAAATGGAAAATAAAATATTTGCATTAAGAACAACAGCTAATAGAGAGGATCAAGTTATTGATTTTGTAACAGCTAATGTACAAAAAAAACAGTTAGAAGTATATTCTGTAATAAGACCTCATGGATTAAGAGGATATGTATTTTTAGAAGCTAAATCAAGGCAAGAAGCTGAAGAATCATTTAAAGGAGTTCCTTATGCTAGAGGTTTACTTCCTAATGAAATTGAATATAAAGAGATAGAACATATGTTAGAACAAGTTAAAAGAGAGGTTAATATTCAAAAAGGGGATATTGTTGAAATTATTACAGGACCATTTAAAAGAGAAAAAGCTAAGATTACAAGAATTGATACCCAAAAAGAAGAAGTTGTTGTAGAATTATTAGAAGCGGCAGTTCCCATACCAATAACAGTTAAATTAGATGCTGTTAAAGTTATAAGAAGAGATACTGAGGAAGAAATTAAAGAATAAAATGTCAAAAACTAAAGAAGTAAGATTAGAAAGGTTGTTATTAAGTACAGCAGAACTTAAATTACATAATGAAGAAACTGGAGAAGTAGTTCCTGCACAAGATGTTGGATCTCAAGTTATCTTTGAATTTACATATGAAAAAAGAGAATCAGAAAATTTTTTGGAGAAATTAGATGAAGCTGCAATTAGTCTTACTCCTGATGGAGCAGATTTGTATAGAGTAGTAGCTATTAGAAGTGGAAGAGGATATCTTGATGTAAAAATTAACAATCTTCCTGAAAGAACTAAAAGTTTTGAGTCAGGAATGTATCATGTTGTATTACAATTTTCAAGAAAAATATAATAAAATGTCAGAAAAAATTACAATTTTAGTTGAAGGAGGAAAAGCTTCAGGTGGTCCGCCAGTTGGATCTACATTAGGACCTATGGGAATCAATGTTTCTGAGGTAGTTAATGACATAAATCAAAAAACTTCTAGTTTTAAAGGTATGAAAGTTCCTGTAGACATAATAATAGAAAAAGATAAATCCTATAAAATTGAGGTTGGTACTCCACCAGTTTCTCAATTAATTAAAAAAGAATTAAATTTAGATAAAGGATCTGGAACACCTAATATTGATAAAAAAGCAAATATGGGAATAGAACAAGCTATTAAAGTGGCTAAAATGAAACAAGATTCTATGTTTACAAGAAATTTAAAATCAGCTGTTAAATGTGTTGTAGGAAGTGCAAATGCAGCTGGAATTTTAACAGAAGGATTAAATTCAATAGAAGTAAATCCATTGATAGATGAAGGAAAATTTGATAATGAGATTAATAATGAAATAATTGAGATTCCTCAAGGAAAAAAAGCTATACTAAAAGAACAATTAGAAGCTGTTCAAGAATCTATGCAGAAAGAATTAGAGAAGAAAAAATTAGCAGAAGAAGCTGAAAAAGCTAAAGAAGCTAAGGTTGCAGCTGCAGCAGCTGAAAGTGAAGAAGTTAAAGAAGGAGAAGAGAAGAAAGAAGAAACTCCTGAAGAGAAGAAAGAAGAGCCTAAAGAAGAACCTAAGCAAGAAACTAAGAAATAATTTTATTTTTTTCTATTTTTAATCTGGTGTAAAATCATCTAAAGTATATTTAAAATCAGAATCATTCTTAATTTTTCCTTTTAATTTTTGATATTCTTTAGCTAATATATAGAAAAATAAAGCTAATGATTTTCTTCCTTTATTATTCATAGGGACCATTAAATCTAAGTAATTAGCTTCATTGTTTGTATCACACAATCCTACAACTGGAATACCACTTCTAACTGCATCTTTGATAGCATTTTTATCAGGCCAAGGATCTGTTATTAACATAATTTTAGCTTCTGTAAAAGTTTCTAGATTTGAATTTGTTAAAATTCCAGGAGGATATCTTCCTGCAAATGATCTTATTCCAGTTATTTTTGAGAATAATTTAACTGCTTTTTGTCCATTTTCTCTTCTACATACAATTAAAATCTCACTAGGATCGTAATGAGATAAAAATTTAGCTGCTAATCCAATTCTTTCATCTATTTTTTGGACATTCATAACAGCTAGTCCATCAGGTCTTATCTTATATATAAAAGGTTCCATATATTTTGTTTTATACTTTGTTCCAATGTGCAATCCTACTTTAAGATACATATCTAATGGAACTAATAATTGTTTATCTTCTGCCATTTAGAATTTAGTAAAAAATATGTTTATAAAACTTATTATTTTTAGAAAAACATAATATTTTTATATTACTTAAATAAAGAGGAGATGTGGCACTTCAAGATATCCTATTGAATAATGAATATATAAGATCTTTATTAATCTTAGTTTTAACAGTATTAATCTCAGAAATATTTCTTTTTATTATTAAAAAATACGTTCACAAAATAACATTAAAAACAAAAACAGAAATTGATGATGTAATATTAAATAATATTACAAAACCATTACACATTTTAATTATTTTAATTGGATTGTATCTAGCTTTAAGATCTTTATCTATATTTGATCATTATTTAATTTGGATAAATAAATTTTCATTTATTTTATTTGTATTCATAATTTCATTTATTTTAACAAAAATTTTATCTGTTTTAGTAACAAGTTGGTTAAAAGTTAAGAAAAAATATGAGAAAACACCTCAATTATTCAATAAAATAATAACAGTTATAATTTATATAATAGCTACCTTAATAATTTTAGATTTTTTTGATATACAATTAACTCCTTTAGTTGCTGCTCTTGGATTAGGAGGGTTGGCTGTAGGATTAGCATTACAAGATACTATCTCAAATTTCTTTGCAGGATTGCATATTATTTCAGACCGCCCAGTTAACGTAGGAGATTATATTGAGATTGAAGGAAATTTAAAAGGATATGTTGAGGATATTGGATGGAGAACAATAAGAATTAAAACTTTACCAAATACAATTGTTATCATTCCCAATAAACAATTAGCTGAATCTAAAATAATAAATTATTCTATGCCACAAAAAGAGATGTCTGCATTAGTCCAAGTTGGAGTTTCTTATGATTCTGATTTAAAGAAAGTTGAAAGAGTAACTATAGATGTAGCTAAACAAATTCAAAAAACTATTAAAGGTGGTATAAAAGATTTTCAACCATTCATAAGATATCATACTTTTTCAGACTCTAATATTAATTTTTCTGTAATCTTAAGAGTAGAAACTTTTATTGATAAATATTTAGTTACACATGAATTTATTAAAGCTTTAAAAGAAAGATACTATAAAGAAAAAATTGAAATTTCTTGGCCTGTTAGAAAAGTTTACAGTTATAAAGGAAAATAATTTTTGTATTTGTAAGATAATAAACTATTTATATACCCAATTTTAATTTTAACAATTATGTGTGGAGTGATAGCTTACAAAGGAGAGAGAAATGCTGTTAATTTAGTTTTAGAAGGATTAAAATTATTAGAATATAGAGGATATGATTCTTGGGGAATAGCTGCTAAAAATGATAGTATACATTTGTTTAAAGATATTGGAAAGATAGGGGAAGTAAAAGATGATGTTAATTTGCCTAGTAGTAGAATAACAATTGGACATACAAGATGGGCAACTACTGGAGCTGTAACCAAGGAAAATGCTCACCCTCATTTAAGTTGTGATAAAAAGATAGCAGTAGTGCATAATGGAGTTATAGAAAATTATGAGGAATTAAAAAAACAATTAAAAAATCATGATTTTATATCTGAAACTGACACCGAGATTATTCCTCATTTAATTGAAGAAAATTTGAATCTTGGATTTTTTGAATCTGTCAAAAAAACTGCTAATTTATTACAAGGGAGATCTTCATTTATTGTTATTAATGAAAATTCAGATGAGATTATTGCTGTAAGAAAAGGAGCACCTTTAATTTTAGGCATAGGGGATAATGAATATTTTATAGCATCAGATATTCCAGCATTTTTAGACCATACAAAGAATGTTAATTATCTAGATGATAATGAGATGGTTATCATTAAAGACAAACCAATTTTCTATAACTTTACAATTAATCAAGAAGTTTCTAAGAGATTAATAACAATTGAATGGGATAAAGATCAAGCTAAAAAAGGAGACTATAAACATTATTTAATAAAAGAGATAATGGAGCAAAAAGATACAATCAATAAAGCAATTAATCAAGATGAGCAAGAAATACAAAAAATTGCTGATGAGATAAATAATGCTTTTGGTACTTTTTTTGTTGGATGTGGTACAGCAGCTAAGATGTGTCATGCTGGAGAATATTTATATTCAAAAATAGCTAAAAAGCATATTAATTTTGTTGTAGCTTCTGAGTTTAGTAATTATCATCATTTTCTAACAGATAAAACTTTGATGATTGTTGTTTCTCAAAGTGGAGAAACAGCAGATGTAATTGAGGCTATAGAGGCAGCTAAAAAAGAGAATGTAAAAATTATTTCATTAATCAATGTACAAGGTTCTACTATCTCATTAAAATCTGATTTTACATTACTAATTAAAGCTGGTCCAGAAAAAGCAGTAGCATCTACAAAAGCAGCTACCTCTCAATTAGCTTTGTTATTATTATTAGCTTACGCTTCCAATAAAGAATTAAAAGAAGGTAAAAGACTATTAATAGAAACAGCTGGAATGATAAATGATATGTTAAATTTAAGATATGAAGATCATATTAAAACATTGGCTGATCAAATTTATAAAAAAGAACATATGTATATTATCGGAAAATCTGCTAATTATCCTATGGCTTTAGAATCTGCTATAAAAATACAAGAGATTAGTTATATGCATGCAGAGGGTTTTGCGGCAGGTGAATTAAAACATGGACCTATCGCTTTAATTGAAAAAAATACTCCTTGTATTGCTTTAGTTGCCAATGATGAAACAAAAAAAGATGTTTTAATTAATGCTAGAGAATTAAAAACTAGAGGGGCTTATATCATTGGAGTAGCTCCAGAATATAACAAAATTTTTGATTATTGGATTAAAGTTCCAGATGCAGGAAATGCTTCCCCTATTGTTAATATAATTCCCATACAAATATTAGCTTATCATCTAGCTTTGTTAAGAGGACATGATCCTGATCTACCTAGAAATTTAGCTAAGAGTGTTACTGTAAAATAAATCACCCATTAATTTCTTGTTCTATTTTCTTTAAAGTATTAATTTTTGCTAGCCTTTCTTTTCCAGAAATTCCACATTTGATAAATGGAATCTCCCAAGCAACTGCTAAATGTGCTATCAAATCATCTTTAGTCTCTCCAGCTCTATGTGACATTATAGGAATGATATTATTTTCCTTTGCATAATCAATAAAATCTTTCACTAAGTTTAGGGAACCAATTTGATTTGGTTTTATTGATACAACATTAATTTTATCTTTTATTTTTTTTAGTCTTTCTAAATTTGTACAAGTTAAGTTATCTGCACAAACTAATTTAGATTTTATTCTTTTGTATCCTTCTTCATCATTTTCTTCTACAGGATCTTCTATATATTTTAAATCATAATCTTCTATTAATGAATTAATAAATTCTATATGTTCATCTCTTTTTAATTTTCTTTCTTTTCTAGTACTTGAGAAATTTTTATATTTATACAACTCATTTTTGAATAAATTATTAGCATTAAGATCCAATCCAACATTAATATTAAACCCTAAATCATTAGAAGCTGATTCTGCAGTTCTAGTTAATATATCTAATATACTATTAGTATTAAGATTAGGTGCCCATGCTCCAACATAATTTTTTTCTCTAATGTTAAATTCTTTTCCTAATCTTTTATAGATATATTCATTAGCAAAAATTCCATCTGAAAAATATTTTATTTTTGGAAAGATTAAAAATTCTTGAAAATCAACGTCATTCTTTCCATGTGATCCTCCACCTACACAATTTCCAATAGGGATAGGCATTTTATCAGCATTTGAATTTAAATAGCTCCATACATTATTATTTGATAAAGTTTTTAATATTGCCCCTTGTAAAGCATACAATCCATTAGCTCCTAGATCTTCTTTAATACTCTCTAGATAATATAAATCTTCAAAATCATCAACTCTAGTTCCTTTTAATTGTTTTAAGTTATTAATGAACTCAATACTATGACCTATATCTTCAGAGTAAAGTGGTTCGGAAAAATTTCCAGTTGTTACACCAATTGGTGAAGAACAACTATATTTTTTATTTACTACAACTTCTATTGTAGGGTTATTCATAGAATTTAGAATTTTTCTAGCTACAACTTTTTTTATTTTCACTTTAAAAATATTTGAATTTCTTTTTTAAAGATTTTGAATTAAGCCTTCATTGGTAAAGGTCTTTTGATTGTTATGGGGATTATACCTTGATTAAATTCCATTTTAGCCATCTCAACAGGATTGTAATTGATCTCGTCTAATGTTTCTTCATTTAATTTTAAAAGTGTAGGGGCGCCCATAGCAATTTGTAAAGCTCTTGCACCAATAATTCTTGCTTTTTCATACTTTGTGTATTTATATTTTTGAACCATTTTATAATAATTTGTTTAACTCTTTATTCTTTTTTAAAGCTATGTCTACCATATTTTTGATATCTTCTAACGATAATGGAGCTTTTCCACCTTTTTGTAGTGCACATATCTCTCCATTATCTAATGTTGCTATGGTTAAACGAGCATCCATCATTTTTTCTTCTTCATTAGTTGGATCTACTATTATTTTATCTCCTATCTTCAATAAAGTACAAGAAATAGGGATTTTTGTTAATGGAACATTCTTTTTTGTTTTTGTTCCATATTCTACTCTCTCTTTCTTTTCATTGTATTCTGGAATTTTTGCATCTTTTAATGCTGCTAAAGCTGCTAAAGCCGCTGCATCAAATAGATTACCAGCATCATTTAATGGATATAAATCAAGAAATATATTCCATACTTTTTCTTCTTTTTTAATACATAACTTTTGTAGATCTATACATTTGCTTTCTCTAATTCCTCTATCTACAACTCTAGATAATTCAATTGAACCAATACTTGGAGGACCTGATTCGAAATCAGGAGAAGCTAATGGTAATAATTCAGCATTAACCATTAAATTTCCTTGATCTGGATTGTCTGGGAATGGAGTTCCAACATCCATTTTAATTCCAGCAATTACAATTGTTTCTCCTATAGTTACTTTAGCTGAACCTTCTGCTTTAGGTGAAATATTCGTTTCTATAGTGATTGGTTTTCTATATTCATCTAATTTTCTATTATCTAATCTGATTTCTTTATTCAATAACATTATAATATGTTCTTTTGTGTTTATCATTTATAATTCTCCTTCAATGCTTTTTTTTGTAGTTCAAAAATTTTCATACAAGCTTCTTTTCCTAATTCTATAGCTTTTACTAATTCATCTTTTGACATTTCCCCATCTAGTTGTAATAAAGTTATATTTCCATCTCTTGGTGTCATTGCTATTGGAATATCTGTTGACCCACCCTCAAAATCTTCTTCTTCTTTATCTAAATCAACAACAATTTCTTTTCCTACTTTTCCAACAGATATTGCTGAAACTAAATCTTTCATTATTAATCCTGCATCTGCTAACGCCATTGCTGCTGCAGTTATACCTGCACATCTAGTTCCTGCATCTGCCTGAGTCATTTCAATAAAAATATCTACAACAGTATTAGGAAATTCCTTTAGATCTAAAACTGGAGCTAAAGAGTTTTCAGTTACTAATGAGATTTCTTTAGATCTTCTTGAAGGACCTGGACGAACTCTTTCTCCTGTTGAAAAACTCATCATATTATAATTACACCTTAAAATTCCAGTTTGAGGATTCCTCATAAATGTTGGATGTAGAGCTTTAGGTCCGTAAACTGATGCTATAGCTTTTGTTTTTCCAATTCTAAACATTGCTGAGCCATCTGCTCTTTTAACTACTCCAACTTTTGCTTCCATCTCTCTTAATTCATCTATTTTTCTTCCATCTATTCTTTTATTTTTTGCCATTTTTACCCTCTAAAAATTTCTTCATTTCATCTGTTAAGCCTTCAATATGGGCTTTTTCATCTATCATTCTTATAGCTTCTACAGCTTTAGTTTCTTGATCCGGTTCTCCTTGAATCCAGACTACACCATTTTGTCCTACAGTAATTCTACATTGAGTAGCCTCCTTTACAAGAGTAATCATACTTCCTTGTTTTCCAATAACTCTTGGAACTTTAGAAGGGGTAACATTAATTATTCTTCCTCCTCTTAACTTTCTTAATCCAGGACCTTTGGTTGTTAGATCCATAAATTTAGCTCTGTTTACATTAAGAAGTTTAGCTACAACAATATCATTAAAATCATAATATTTAGAATAATCTTCACCTCTTTCTACAAAATCTGTTGTTCCTTCTTTTAATGTTAAGTTAGCTTCATAAGCATAACCTATATCTATTGTCCATCCATTTAATCCAATATTAACAACTTTTCCTATTACAGTGTCTCCTGCTTTAGGAATGTATCTTCCGTTTAATGGAATTATTCTTATTAATCTTCCATTAACGTTTACTAATCCTAATTGAGAAGCTATTATTTTATCATTTTGTCTGTATGTTCCTTTAGCTGGTAAAAAATCCATACCTTCAGCTATTTCTTCTCCAGGAACTACAATTGTTTTTTCATTAATTAATAATGCCATTTTCTTTATCTCCTTCTATTGTTTTTTCTAATCTATTAATCACAAATTCTTCATATAATCTATTTATTGAATTTCTTTCATCTTTTTTTGTTTTCATATACAAAACACCTGCAAGTAGTACTCCACTAACGCTTATAATTTTTAATGAATTGATTACATTATTTGGGTTTAATCTATATTGTTGGATTATCTCTAATCCAGATTGATATAACTCTTGAAATGTTTCGATCATTTTTTCTCTAGTATTTTTATGTCTACTTCTCCATGTGTTAATTTATTTAGTTTATCTTCAAATTCTTCTTGCATACCTGCTGGAATTTCTAATTGGGCTACTAAACTTCCATCATTTTGCCATTCATCTTTTTTAACGTCTCCAAATTCTTTTAGGATTCCAAAAGATTGAGCAGCAAAATTAGCAGGAACTTTAACTGCTATATCCCAGATCTCAAATTTTATTGGTAAAACTGAAGCTAAATTTGAAACAACATCATGAACTTGTTCTTCTGGACTTTTAAACTCATCAATTTTAATTTTAGCTTCTTCTATTGATCTCTCAATTCTATCAGGTGGGTGAGGTAGATTATTCTGAGGATTTATAGCATTTCTATGTATTATTGCAATAATTGCTTTTCTTTTTTCTTCTCTTAATTTATTTTTATATTCAGAAGTTAATTGAATCTCTCCATGTTTTATTATCTCTTCTGAGATCTTTCTTTTATCTTCTGTATTGAATATTTTTTTAATATCATTTTCAGAAGCATGATCTCCTTTTTTAACATCTTTAAAGATATCATTAGTAGCTAAAACATCATCCAATTCAGCTTTACCCTCTCTAAATTCTAAAGCTTTATCACAGTCTACTAGAATTTCGAAGTCTAAACCTTCTTTCTTATACCTTGCGATTACTGCTTTATTTACGTCTACCATTTCATGCTACTTTTGATAATCTATCTCTTGTTACTCTCACAAATTTTTTATCTTTAGAAATTATATAAGCCCCATCAATTCTATTAATGTCAAATTCTTTTCCTAATACTTTTTTTAGAGCCTTTACAGCTAATTTAATTCCATCTTCTATGTTAAGACTTTCTCTATAGTTTTTATCTAAGAATTCTTTTATTTCAGCTTCCCCTTCTCCAATAGCTGTTGCTTTATACTCAAAAAATATTCCTGTTGGATCTGTAATATATAATTCTGGATGGTCATTTACTCCAGCAAATAATATACTTACACCAAAAGGACGAGCCCCACCATATTGGGTATAAAATTGTTTCATATCACATATATCTTTAACTAAAGTTAATAATCCAATAGTATCATCATATGTTACTCTATGTTGTTGGGCTACTAATTGGGCTTTTTCAATTAAAACTCTACCATCACTCAACATTCCAGAGGCTGTAGCACCAATATGTTCATCAACTTTGTAGATTTTTTCTAAAGATTTAGGGATGATCAATTTTTCAGATACTCTTTTATCAGCCATTAATAAAACTCCATCTTTACATACAATGCCTAAAGCACTTGTTCCTTGCCTAACAGTTTTTTTAGCATACTCTACTTGTAATAAACGTCCGTCTGGACTAAACATGATAGAACTTCTATCATATCCCATCATTTGATGTTGAGTTTGTTGTTGTTGCATATTACCACCCTCCTAAATTAACTTTTTAGCTTTATTTAATACTCCAGTTACTAAATTTGATTTGATTAAAACTTTAATGTTATTAATTTTCTCTATTAATGTTAAAGAAGTTTTTATATTATCAACCTCTTTATGATTAGTTCTTAGCACCCCTTTATTATTTTTAAACGTATCCATGATAATTAATCCAGATTTAGCATATCCTAATTCTCCTAAAAAGCCCAAAACAGCCCTATTTATTGATTTTTTAACATCATTAAACTTCATTTTTCTATCTGATATAATTTCATATGCTATGTATCTTTTCTTTTCTCTTAAACTAGGTAGTATGGGTTTGATGTTCATAGAATGTCCCTATTTCCTTTTCTCGTCATAAATCACTTAGAAAAAGTCTTTATAAATGTTTGGTTTATCTATACTTTATCTTATAACTAAACTCTTTAATCTTCCTATAAACAAAGTCTCTCTTTACATGCCCCAATATTCCTAAAATAATCAATATAATCACAGAAATAATAACATATTTATTAGTTAATCTTTCTCCAATATTTCTAATAGTTGATCCTGTAATACTTGATGTTGTTCCTGTTTGATTTGATTCTTCTATTATTATTTTTTCACTTTCTAGTATTTTGAATTTAATAAAAGCTTCATCATCGAGAATATCAATTAAAGTTACTTCTAAATCTTCACCTTCTTCATCATCTATATCTACTTTTTTAGATTCACCAATTTTTAATGTTAAAGTTATTGGATCTGAGCTTATAGTCATAGTTACTGAATCACTTGTTATAGCATCAACTATCACTATATGATCTTCTTCTTTTATTGAAAACTTAACAGAATCATCTTTTGCAACATTAAATGAATCTTCATCTACTGATTTAAAATTTACTTCAAAATCTTTAGTTTCTCTAACAGTTTGAGTTTCTACATCATTAGTTTGGATAGAAGATCCATCTGAACCTTCTCCAGAGCCCCCTCCACCTCCTCCAGATCCGCCTCCAGAAATTCCACCACTAGAAGTTTCATTAACAGTTAATTTAAAGATAGTAGAGTTTCCTTGTAAATTTGAATAATCTGTACAAGATACAAACCAATCATAATCTGCATTAGACATATCATTATTACTAAAACTTTGAGAAGTAGCTACTTCTACAGAACTATTTGTTTGATCTATAGAGTTGTCTAGATATAAACTACAATTAGCTATACTAAAATCAGTTACATTATAACTAAATGTTACATCATTGTCAGTAGCAAGAGTATTATTTGATGGAGAAAGTAAATCTACAATAGGATCAGTTAAGTCTACTACAAAACTTTTTGATGTAGAAGATTCTCTATTTAAAGTATTATTTGAAGATAAGTATAATATATGAACCCCTTCAGATGTATTAAATGTGATATTTTCTGTTATTGTTATATTAGTTCCCTCATCAAGATTATACCATATATCTGTATAATTATTATCAATACTAAAATTTAAATCAATAGAATTATTAAAACTATAAGTTATGTTTCTAGGTTCAACTAAGGTTATATCTGGAAAAATTTCTACAAATTCAATTACAACCGAGGTAGTATTTATATTATTAGCAGAGTCATTAGCATAAAATAAAACAGTATAATTGCCAACTTCAGTTATATTATTTGTAGTTAAAGTAGTGTTCTCAGTAAATTTATTGAACAAACTTCCATTTGAGTATGTTATGTTAACAAAAGTATCATCGAGATTTGTGTCTAGAGAGGTCCATCCTATTGTTGTATTTTCTATTCCTAATTCAACTGTCGTTAATGTAATATTATAATTTATTGTAGGAACGGTAGTATCTATATTAATCGTAAAATTATTATCAGCAAAAACATTATTATTATTTGAATCACTACATTCTACATTCCAATCATATGATCCATCATCTAAATTTTCTACAGAGATATTATATGAACCATCATTTTCCAAAGTGGTTGTAGTATTTAATTCAAAAGTTCCAGTAGAATTTGTGTATAAATTACAATTAGTGATAGTATGATCTTCAACTGTAAAATTGAAATTCACTTCATTCACAAAATTATTATCTCCAACATCTAAAGTTAATATAGGATTTACTAAATCATTTAAAGTCATGGAGGCATTAAACATATCAATTATATTAAAAAAGAATCCACTTCCAGAAGTATCATCTAATAATCTTCCTGTTTTATTTAATAAAGATTCCATTTCTGAGGGAAAGATTGTTGAATTTAATTGTTTTAATATAGCTATAGCTCCAGAAACATGGGGAGCAGCCATTGAAGTTCCATTAAATATATTAGATAGACTAGAGTCACATAATGCACAACCATCTCCAGGAACAGTTGAATTGATGTTAAATCCAGGAGCAAACAAATCTGTTATTGAATTCCTATCACTAAATGAAGCTATCCCATCACTTTTTGTTGATGCAGAGACTGAAGTAGAGTTTGTTATGCAAGCTGGAGCAGATATTGAAGTTGTGCTTCCAGAATTACCAGTACTTACAACAACTGTGATATTTTTAGCAATTGCACTATTAATAGAATCCCTATAAGCTGTTTGAGAACTATCACATGTACTTGAAAATGAGCCTCCACCTAGACTCATACTTATTACTGAAATATTATATACTGTTGAATTGCTTGTACACCAATCAATCCCTCTTATTATATCTCCACTTAATCCATCTCCACTAGCATTTAATGCTTTTATTGATATTAAATTAGCTCCTGGAGCAACTCCAATTATTGTATTATTGCCTGCTGCAATTCCTGATACATGAGTTCCATGACCATTATCATCAATTGCTCCATCTATTCCTGCTTCTTCACTACCTCCACTATTACATAAAACACTAGAAAAAGCTGAATTATCGTTTTGATAACAATGTCCATCTAAAACTTTTCCATCTAAAGCAGGATGAGTATGATTAATTCCAGTATCAATAACACAAATTGTTTGACCTCTTCCTGTTATATTCAAACTGTTAAAAGAGAGAGGATGTACTAATGTTGCATTTACTAAATTTATAGAATCCTGTAATAATGATTTAACAGGATAATTAAATTCAATTCTTTCAATATTAGAGTCTTGTTTTAATCTATCTAATCCTTCTTGATTTAATTGTCCAGAAATTGCGTTTATTGTAGAATATTCATTTTTTTTTTCAAATTCTTCTTCATCTAATGAAGAAAGAACTTCTTGTTTCATTGCAATTTTAACTGCGTTATTATCTTCTTCTTTTAATTTAATAATAACTTGAACTTCAGGATTATTATTAAGTTGTTTCTCTACTTCTGGATCTATTTCTAAGGCTAAAGTAAAGTTCATAGTCAAGAATAAGAAAATCACTATAAATAATTCTTTTTTCATCAACATAAGATTTATAAGCCCTATTTAAAAATATCTTTATTTGAAGACATATAAAATGAGTATTGTTAAATCAAGAATATATAATAGTAGATTTTACATTCCAGCCTATTCCAAACTTTATGGTTTTGGCAGGCATAGTAATACTGCTTTAATAATGGCTTTTTCAATTGAAAAAAATACAGAGAGGTATGATGGGGTAATTATAATGGATCCTAGAGCAAACCCTAAAGTATGTAAGAAAATGAAAGGAATTGTTTCTGGTAAAATAGAGACAATAAAAAAAGATGAGAGAGGTCCTTTCGTTAATTTGGATGATATGTTCTTGCCTTTATTTAAAGGTCAAATTGAGGTCAATTCTTTAATAGTTCCTGGTCTTCAAGAAGAGATATTAGTTTTACCAAAAGAAAAGATGAGGGAAATGTTATCTGGTGATTTATAAAATTTAAATCAAGTTTTTAATATTTTTATTCCGTCAGTTATATATTCTTTTTTTCTCTTTAAAATATCATTAGCTAAAGTAAATACTTTTTTAACTTCTTGAGAATTCATTCCAATAACTCTAGCAAAACTTTTCAAATCATTTAAAGATCTCATCTCATATTTATTAGTAGCAAAACTAGCAATAATCATATCAACTTTATATTTCCTACATAACTTAATATTTTGTTGCATTCTTCCAATTATTTTAGCTCTTTCAACATCTTTAGACTTTAAAACCTCATTAAAACTAAAACCTATAACAACTTTATTTTTCTTAGCTAAGTTACATAAAACTTGATTCAACCCAGAATTTCTATGGTGTAAAAAATCTTCTTTTCTATTTTTTTCAGGACTAACTAAAATATCTATATTTTTACTAGATAACACCTCTCTGTTTAATGAACCCCCTTCAACTATATTTAGTTCATTATTCAATTTTTTAATTTGATTTATAGAATTTACTCTATCAATCTTAATTTCATATACTTTTGAAAATTCTAAATTATCAAATTTATCTTTACATAATACTAGATCTATCATAAGAAATAGTAAGAATAGAGTTTTTTAATTCTTTCTGTATTAGTTATCTTTTTATATCTCTTAAACATTTTGTGATAATGCGAAAATTAAGAAGAAATTTAACTTTATCTGAGAGAGCTTTGATTGATATTATTACTTCTAGCATAGAAGTTTACAAAAAAGAAACTTTTGGATTATTACTTGGAGAAAAACATAAAAAACATTATATGATTTATGATGTTCTTAATTTTCAAACTGCTAAAAGGAGTTATGAGTGGGTTAATGTTCCAACAATGAGAATTAATAGAGCTAACTATGTTTTATCTCATTTAACAGATTTAAAAGTTGTGGGAGATTTTCACTCACATCCAGATGGACCAGCTAGATTAAGTGGGTTAGATAAAAAAGATACTAAAAATTCAGGATTAACCTTAACAGTTTTAGTTGTAATAAACAAAATTAAAAGAAAAGTTCATGGATGGATGATTAAAGAGAACAATTTAGTTGGGACTATTGGAAATAGATATCATGTAAAAATAATGGCTTATGAATATGATAAAAAACAAGATAAATTTTATCAAATTAAGATAGTATGTTCTTGTTTAAAGAAAATGAATAAACTAAAAATTCCAAAAAAGAGTTGAAAAAACTAAAAAATACAAATTAAAAAAAGAATTGAATTTATTCACTACCACATTATTCTTAGTACAAGTCTTTCAATAAATCATCTAATGTCTCATACGGAACATCCAGAGAAGAATATAGTCTTTGTAGTAAATCATCTGTTGGCGTTGTTCTTCCTTTCGCATATAATGAAACAGCCTGGTGTGTAACTCCAATTTCTTCAGCAAGCCAAGATTGATTCTTTCCAAGTT
>CEQE01060831.1_pt1 | contig 33465 bp, 23 predicted proteins | sample 356201 | NCBI WGS metagenome assembly CEQE01 (sample SAMEA2619970, study PRJEB7988) | marine metagenome | biome: marine biome (ENVO:00000447); feature: mesopelagic zone (ENVO:00000213) & marine oxygen minimum zone (ENVO:01000065); material: "saline water (ENVO:00002010), including plankton...
GCCCTGCGGAGGCTGAGGCCGTGGGTTCGAGTCCCGCCAAGCGCGCTTTGACCTTTCCTTGCTCTCCCGAATATCGAACCACTCGACCCAGCGCACGTCCTGGCGAACCGAGTGCCAACGCTGCGCTTGGACCAGGGCGATTAGCTCAGCTGGTTAGAGCGTCTGTCTTACACACAGAAGGTCAGAGGTTCGAGTCCTCTATCGCCCACCACGCCTCTCGCGGCGAAACAATCTGCATCACTGCATTTTTCGTATCTAGGTTCAATGCGAGTAGACAAAATTGCCGATTCGCGCCCAGCATCTGTCGGGATTACAAGCCGAGGGACCGCAGGAAACGACCGTGGAATGGCCGGATGGCAATTCGCCGGATTATCTTAGGAGACTCAGTTGCAGGACCATGATCGGGCAAGACAAACAGCCCAAGACATAATCGAAAACGTCGAGAAAGTAATCGTTGGAAAGCCCACTTCGGTCGAGTTGGGCGTGATCGCTCTGATGTGCCAGGGACATGCGCTAATCGAGGATGTGCCGGGTGTCGGGAAGACGATGCTGGCCCGGAGCATCGCCCGTTCGGTGGGGTGCGAATTCAAACGCATCCAGTTCACACCTGACCTCCTCCCCACGGACGTGACCGGCGTGTCGATATACAATCAGAAGTCCGGGGAGTTCGAGTTCAGAGCCGGACCGATTATCTCGCAGATCGTGCTTGCGGACGAGGTCAACCGGGCCACTCCCAAAACGCAATCGGCGATGCTGGAGGCGATGGAAGAGCGACAGGTCACCGTCGAAGGCGTCACGCACGAGGTTCCCAGCCCGTTCATGGTCATGGCGACCCAGAACCCGGTTGAATACGAAGGGACGTTTCCTCTTCCCGAGGCTCAACTCGACAGGTTCTTGTTGAGCGTTAGCCTGGGCTATCCGACGACAGAAGAAGAGTTGGCGATCATCGACGGCCAACTGCTCGCCCATCCAATCGACGCATTGCAGCCGGTGGCGGACGCCCGAAAGATCATGGAGTTGCAAGAATCGATCAAACAGGTGTACGTGGACGACCTGATCAAACAATATGTCGTTTCGATCGTCGAGGCTACCAGAGTTCACCCAGACATCGCGCTCGGCGCCTCGCCCAGGGGATCGCTGGCGTTGTTCAGGGGCGCCCAGGCATTGGCGATTATTAGAGGCAGAGACTACGCACTGCCGGACGATGTGAAAGAACTCGCCGTTTCGGTGTTGAGCCATCGCATCATCGTCTCCGCCGCGGCGCGAATGCGGGGAGTCGACAGTTCCGAGATAATCGCCGCCACGATCGACCAGGTCCCCGTACCGGGCGCTCAGGCGGGCTATCGACCCGGCAGTTAGCGAGGCTCCCGATCAAGATATATCTCCTCAATAGGTTCTACCTGATAATCCTCCTCGCCGCATTTACGGTATTCACAGGATTGGCAACGGGGTTCGGACTGTTCTACAGGCTGGCGTACATTCTTGCGCTCACGACTGTGCTCAGCTTTGCGTGGAACTGGTATAACATACGCGGCCTCCGCGTAGCGGTGGACCGTCGCTCCCGACGGGTTCGCGTCGGCGACGACGTCGAAGAGCGACTGACCATTCGCAACCTCAGCAAGATGCCGAAACCGGTGCTCGAAGTAGAGGACCTAAGCGACATCCCCGGCTACTCCAACGGCATGGCTGTCACGCTTTCCAGTCGCGCGTTCCGGTCCTGGTTGAGCATGGCGCCGGCCAGAAAGCGCGGCATCTACACCCTCGGCCCGGTTCGGGTCTCCAACACCGATGCATTTGGACTGTTCAGACGGGAACGGCTTTTTGGCGACACCGACTCACTGATCGTCTATCCTCGAATCTACGAACTTCCGAGCTTCGCCATCCCAGCGTCCCATCTTTCCGGGGAGAGCTCTTCCAGACGCCGCTCCCACGATTTGACGCCTCATGCGGCCAGCGTACGAGAATACGCGTTCGGAGATAGCATCAGCCGAATACACTGGGCGAGTACGGCACGGATGGGCCGTATGATGTCCAAGGAATTCGATTTGGGACTATCAAGCGACGTGTGGCTGCTAGTCGACCTTCACCGAGATGTCCAGGCCGGTGAACTGGATGAGAGCACCGACGAGTACGCCGTGTCCATCGCCGCGTCATTGGCGCGCAAGTACCTTGACGCTCAACTGCCGGCAGGGTTGATCGCCTACGGCGACCAACGATACGCGTTGCCGGCCGAAACCGGATCGGGCCAATTCGACCGGATCATGGAATTCCTTGCAATGAGCAAGGCCGAAGGCACGACTTCGTTGGAAGAACTGCTGCCGCATGAAGAGCAACTCTGGGGTTACCACAGTTCCCTTGTCGTCATAACCTCGTCTCACCACCCCGGATGGATCAACGGACTCAAGGAGCTTGTACGGCGACGCGTCAAGGTCGCCGTCATCCTTCTCGATGCCCAGAGCTTTGGGAGCATGTTCGACCCTGTATCCCTGATCCCGGAGTTGCATAGCGCCGGGATCGCACCATTTTTGGTGAGGAAGGGTGACAGCATTCCTCTCGCCCTCAGCCAAACCTACACCTTGCCCAACCAAATGCCAGAGGCCGGCTCGTGAGCAGTCAGAGCGCCACGACTCGATTCATAGTGCCCCCACGACAAGGCGAGCCAGGCGTTCGGCGACGCCATCCCGTCCTGGTATTTGTCCAAAGAGTCAGCCCGAGTCAGGGTTGGGCGACTTTTGCCATCCTGGCCGTGACTCTTTCGATAGTCAGCGAGTCGATCACCGCAGCAGAGTGGGTTGACATTCCGGGCCTCACGTCGACGATGCTGCTTGCTTCGCTGGTCGGTTTGGGTCTGGCAAAGATACGCGTCCCTTGGATTCTGATGCATATAGCGGGACTGGCGCTGGGCGCACTATTCATCCTCTGGAAAGCTTCGTCGATGGTTGACGGTGAATCGCTCGGCGACCGTATGGGTGAGCTCTTCGATCGATTGGATGTCTGGTACGACGCAGCGGTGGGCGGCGGGATAAGCACCGACTTGCTGCCCTTCGTCATGCTGTTGCTGATCGCCGCCTGGCTTCTGGGTTTCTTCAGTTCGTGGTTCATATTCCGTTGGAACAACGTGTGGGTCGCCGTTGTGCTCGCCGGGATCGCGATCCTCACGAACCTAAGTTTCCTGCCTGACCAGTTCGCTGCTCGATTCTTCCTGTTCATGTTGATGGCGATGCTGCTGGTTGTGCGCATGGACTCGATGCGAAAGCATGAAGTCTGGCGGAGATTGAAGATCGATTTCACACCGACCAGCAGTTGGTTGACGCTCCACGCCTCGCTGTGGTTCAGTCTGTTAGTGCTGTCCGCCGCGGCGCTGTTGCCGCTGAAGGTGATCGTGTCGGATCCGATAGCGGACCTCTGGCGTACGGGACGCACGCCGGTCGCCCGCGTTGAGACCGTATTCACTCGCCTGTTCTCCACTCTCCCTTCGCGGAAAGACACGATGGGCAGGTTCTTCGGCAAGACCCTGCCGTTCATGGGCAAGATTTCTTTCGGCGGTGACATTGTCGCCTGGGCAGACACCGAATATCCTTCATACTGGCTCTCTCAGACCTACAACTACTACACGTCTCAAGGATGGATCGCCTCGGGCACCGAACGGTTAGACGTCGGGCCGTCTCTGCTGCCTCCACCCAGCATCGACAACAGAAGACGCCAGGACATGGAACAGACCGTCCAACTCAGTTTCGATTCGCGGAAATTCTTGTCGGGCGGAGGATTCGATTGGGTGAGCAGGCCGGCCACCGTTGAGTCGCTGGATCCGAGGGAGTTCGTAATCACATTGAACGATCCCTCCATCGACGCCTGGTACCCGGTGGAGATACAGCAGCTCGCTCAGGAGTTTCGTATCGAGATCAACCAGCCGAGACTCGAGCCTGCAGACGTGTTCGTGGCCGGGAGGTTGCCCGAAGACCTCGTCTTGTTGGAGTTGACCGAAGACGACGACGGCGATGTCGATACCATAAAGCTCCAGCGCAAAGCCCAGATCGCCCCCGACCTGGTGGCTTGGCTGTTCAAAGACAGTCTGCCTCAGAACGCCCAGTACGGGGTGATCTCCATGGTGTCCGTGGCCACCGACGACGACCTGCGAGGGGCTAACGCCGAATACAACAGTTTCATTTCGGACCACTACCTTCAGCTTCCGCCGACGCTGCCGGAGCGCGTGCGGAACAAGGCCGAAGAGATCGCCGGGGGTTTGGACAACCCGATGGACAAAGCCCTGGCTATCCAGGACTATTTGCGCGGTCCAGAATTCACGTACTCTCAAGACATCGACGCGCCGCCACGTGAAACCGATGGCCGCGAGACTGACGGCGTCGACCATTTCCTGTTTGTGTCCAAAGAGGGTTACTCGGACTATTTCGGATCCGCCATGACAGTAATGTTGCGCGCGGTAGGCGTGCCAGCGCGATTGGCGGCAGGATACGCTCCCGGCGAATTCGAGCCGAACTCGGAGATGCGTTTCATCAAAGACTCGGACAGCCACGGGTGGGCTCAGGCCTACTTCCCTGAATACGGCTGGATCGATTTTGAGCCGACGCCCAACTGGCCCGAGCACGAACGCGTCCTACCGGAATCCATATTCGTGGATCTGCCGCCAGGTTTCGGCGAAAACGATCCGCTTGAAGTGAACATCAACGATTTGCTGGACCCAGCCGCGGAGGGGTTCGAAGAAGAGGGCGCGGGCGGTGGCGCAGGTTTCGCCAATCTGCCATTCGACGTTACCCGATTCCTGGTTCCGACGGCCATCGTTGTCGGGACGCTTGCCGTCATCGCGCTGCTGGCCAGATTCCTGTGGAATCTTGGATTGGGCGGCTTTTCGACGGAGGAGCGGCTCTACGCGAAGATGAGTCGCCTCGGATTCATCGCCGGGCTTCGTCGCCGGCCGCACCAAACTCCCTGGGAGTACGCTTTGGTCATCGGGCAAGCGGTTCCGTCAGCGGCGGACGGAGTAAGGCACATCTCCGCGCGATACGCGGCTGCCAGGTACGGGCGTCATGCGACACAGAACGACGACGATCCGGACGACGTGGCGGTGGACGAACTGAACACGGCTTGGAATCACGCGAGGTGGAGTCTGATCGGCAGAGCTTTCGGCCGGCTCGCGCCAATGCGATCCAGCCGACAACCGGCTCAGGCGAGGTGACGACTGATGAACCGATACTATGACATTTTCGAGACGCCGCTGGGATGGATGGGCCTGCTGGCTTCGGACGTTGGATTAAGGCGCAGCACGCTGCCCCAACAAACGCCGGACGAATGCTATCTTGAGCTGGGCGCCGAGGTAACGGATGCTGCAAATGAACCCGAGAGGTTCGTCGATCTCCGCGACCGCCTACAACGATACTTCGAGGGTGAACACGAAACGTTCGAGGACGTGGCGGTGGACCTATCGGACGCCTCCCGGTTCTACCGTTCAGCTTGGAAAGCATGCCAATCCATTCCGCATGGAGAGACCCGGACGTACGGTTGGCTGGCCGAACAGGCGGGCAATCCTCGTGCGCCACGCGCCGCCGGACAGTCGATGGCGAGGAACCGGCTGCCGATAATCGTGCCGTGCCATCGCGTGATCGGAAGCAATGGAAGCATGACTGGGTTCGGCAAAGGCGCCGAACGGATTCCTCTCAAGCGTCGCTTGATTGCCGCGGAAACGCACTAGCGCGCCCGATCCGACCTTCGGCGCTGAAGTCGCTCTATTCTGGACCTTCGTCGTCATCGAAAACGACATCCAGTTCAGATTCCAGGACGGCCTGCGCGTCGGCTAACCGTGCTTCGTCTACCAAGATTCGACACGGATACGCGGACACACCCAGAAACGACGACGTGTCCCCTGCCCTGATCATCGCCGGGATTCCCGCCGCCTGAAGCACCCCGCTCCACAGTTCGGCGACAAGCTGGTCGGGCGCCGTGGCCAGCGGGACCCAGTTCAATTCGCCGGACTCTCGACGATCGCTCTGCCCGATTCGCCCAGCAGATCTCCCAGTCGACCTGTAAGTTCGTCCGACGCCTGCACACGGACCATCGGCCAGTCCAGCCGATACACCTGCCCGCCGGCGACGATCTCAAGCGAAACCTCGTCCGGGCCGGAGTACTCCAACAAAAGTCGCTTGATGTCGTCCAACAACAAGGAGTCATCCACGGCATTGGCTGATTCTCTGATGAGCAGGCTCAATCGAAGGTGAGGTTCAACCGGAGCCTCAGCCACTGACGCCGAACGGGCCAGGGTTGGCGCTTCGGTCCCATTTTTCTCGGTCGCCTGAACGCCGTTAGACTTCGGCTGCTCGGGCGATGTCGTTTGGGATGCGATGCCCGCGGCCGTGTTTGCGAGCGCCGGAGCGTGCGCCAGTGATGTCGCCTGAGACTCCGAATCGGGGGCGTACTCTTTGGCGTCGGCGCACGAAATGCTGACGTCGTCTCCCCGCAGGCGCACCGTGCCCGCCACGGCGACGATCCGGCCTTCTTCCCACAGGTCCCGCGTCAGATCCAGTTGCTCCTCCCACACGAAGACCTCGACCTGCCCGTCCATCAACGACAGCGATGCTATCGCAAACGGCTTGTTCTGCTTGGTGAACCGGTGTGTGACGGTCGAAACCTGACCGACCAGCGATATCTTCTTACCAGCCATCTCAGCCCCGATGTCGCCCCTGAACTTGACCGTGTCGCCCCCGGCGGAAGCCAGGAGACTTGAAAGCGAGTTGGCGCTGGACAGTGCGACGCCCAGCAAGTCTCGTTCCCAGGACTCCAACTCTCCGGACGGCGTGGACACTTCCGGAAGCACGATGTTGGCAAGCGGAGTCGGGACCGAGTCTCCGAAGAGATCGAACATGGAGGACTGGTCCGAGTCTTTCAGGCCTGCCTCGCTCTGAGCCAAACCCAGAATACGTTCGATGCTCGTCAGCAACGCGCCCCGGTCTCCGAACTCGTCGAAAGCCCCCGCACGGATCAGGCTCTCCAGGTTGTTGCGCTTCAACCCGCTCATGTTTGCGGAGCGACACATCTGCTCCAACGACTCGTAGGGACCGTCCTCTGCCCGGGAATCGAGGATCGGCTGTATGGCGGCCGCGCCGACGTTCTTCACCGCCGCAAGCCCGTAACGAATTGCGCGAGGTCCGTCGCTCTGGTCTTCGATCGTGAACTCCGCGTTGCTGCGGTTTACGTTGGGCAACAAAACAGGGATGTTCAAGCGCTGGCATTCGGCGATGGCCGACGTGACTCTCTCCGTGTGGCCGGTGTACGAATTGAGCAGCGAGACCATGTACTCCGCAGGGTAGTTGGCCTTGAAGTAGGCCGTCCAGTACGAGATCAGCCCATAGCTCACGCTGTGGGCTTTGTTGAACGCGTATCCGGCGAAAGGCTCCACCAGTGCGAACATCTTCTCGGCTAGCTCTCTGTCGAACCCCTGGCGGTTGGCGCCTTCCAAGAACTTCTGACGCTCCTGTGCCATGATCTCGGCGTTCTTCTTGCCCATGGCCTTGCGCACGATGTCGGCCTCGCCCAGTGTGTAGCCCGCAAATGTGCGCGTGATGTGCAGGACCTGATCCTGGTACACGATTACGCCGTAGGTTTCTTCCAGGATGTCCTTCAACGCCGGATGAGGATAATCCGGCTGCGTGCGACCGAATTTGGCGTCGATGAACGTGCCGATGTGCTCCATCGGGCCGGGCCGATAGAGGGCGATCATGGCCGCCACGTCTCTCAGCGACGAGGGTTTGAGCTCTTTGATGTGACGGGTCATCCCCGTGCCTTCCATCTGGAAGACGCCCGCGGTCTCTCCCCGCGAAAGCAACTCGAACGTCTTCGCGTCGTCCAGCGGGATGTCCTTGAGCCCGAAGTTCAGGCCCTGGTGCTTCGCCAGTAGATTTCGGGTCTTGGCCAAGACCGTAAGGTTGACGAGACCCAAGAAATCCATTTTCAGCAGACCGAGGGCCGCGACCGGTTCCATGGCGTATTGCGTGGTGGTCGAAACGGTGTTCTCGTCGGCCTTGGTCGGCCGTTGCAACGGCACCACGTCGTTGAGCGGCTCCTCGGATATGACGACGCCCGCCGCATGGGTGCTCGAGTGGCGGGTCAGCCCTTCCAGGCCCTGAGCCGTGTCGATCAGCGTCTTGACGTCCGCCTCGGCTTCGTAGGTCTCTTTCAACTCTGGGCTCGTCGTTAATGCTTCGCCCAGGGTTATGTTCAGCTTGAAGGGGATCATCTTGGCCACGCGGTCGACGTCTCCGTATGACATCGCGAGCGCTCTGCCGACATCTCGCACGGCTGCTTTGGCGCCAAGCGTGCCAAAGGTGATGATCTGCGCCACGTGCTCGCGACCGTACTTCTCGGTGACGTAGTTGATCACCTCTTCGCGACGGTCGTCCTGGAAATCCATGTCAATATCCGGCATCTCCTTGCGCTCGACGTTGAGGAAGCGCTCGAAGACCAAGCGATACGGCATCGGATCGACATCGGTGACGCCGAGACAGTACAGCGTCAAGCTGGCGGCCGCACTGCCCCGAACGGCAAAGAAAATGTCATTGTTGCGGACGAACGCGGCGATGTCCCAGACCACGAGGAAGTAATGGTCGAACTGAGTTAGCTGAATGACTTCGAGCTCGTATCGCAAGCGCTCGCGATACGTCTCGTCGGCGCCGGAGAGACGTCGCTCCAGACCGTCCCAACACAGCTTGCTCAGAAACTCGAACGCGGACATGCCTTCGGGCGTTTTGTACTGGGGAAGCCGCATCCGGTCAAAGTCGATGCTGAGGTCGCACATCTCGGCGATTGCCTGGGTGTTGGTCAGCGCCTCCGGAAGATTGGGGTACAGAGCCGCCATGTCCTCGTAACTCTTGAGGTAGTACGAGTCCTCGTCCATGCGAAGCCGTTTTTCATCGTTGACGTTGGTGTTCGTATGGATGCATATCAGGATGTCCTGGAGCTTGGCTTGTTCCTGTTTGATGTAGTGAGAGTCGTTGGTCGCCACGACCGGAATGCCAAGATCTGCGTGCATTCGCATCAAGCCCTGGTTGATGGCGGGCAGGTCGGGGACGCCGCCGTGCTCCATCAACTCCAGGTAGTAGTCGCCGAACACTTCCCGGTACCAGTTCGCCGTTGCCACCGCATCATCCATGCGGCCTTGAGCGATGAGCGAAGGCACCTCGCCGCTCGGGCATCCCGACAGCACGATCAGGCCTTCGTGGTGCTCCTGCAAAACCTCACGATCGACTCTTGGCTTGTAGTAGAAGCCCTCGAGGTGGGATTTGGTCACCAGCTTGACCAAGTTGCCGTAGCCAACGTTGTTCTTGGCCAGGACTGTCATGTGGTAGGGAGTCTTGTCCGCAGGGTTGCGGTCGTGCCGGCTGCCGGGGGCCACGTACATCTCGCAACCGACGATGGGACGTATGCCCGCTGATTTCGCCAACCTGTAAAAGTCGATCGCGCCGTACATCCCGCCGTGATCGGTGATTGCCAGGCTGTCCATCTCCAACTCTTTCGCACGAGCCACCAGCGGTTCCAACCGGCTTAGTCCGTCGAGCATGCTGTACTCGGTGTGCACATGCAGATGGGTGAACACGGCTCCTCCATGAAGCGGGTTTGGCGCAATGCCGGGGGGCAACGAGATTATAGCATCGGCCACTCCAGGTCAGTGCAAGGGCAGAGATCGCGGAATATTGCGGTTTAGCCGCCTACCGCTTCGAGCGCTTCCAACCCAGCGCCTGAGCTTCGACTTCGGTGCAAAACCATGCCTCGCCTTGTGTCTCGTCGATTACGGTCGTGGAGTAGAAAAGGCCGCCGGGGACGTGGTACGTTCGCTCACCGCTCCGCAGGTCTACGTTGCCCTTGATGATCGGTTCCGGCGTACCCGAGAAGTCGCACGGACCTCGAAGGCCCGGACCTAACGGATTGGGCAGCGTGCCACCCGCACCGAATCCGCTGGCAGCGCTGGGCGCGGGCGTCGGTGTTTCGGGTCCGTGAGAAATTTCCTCGCTCCACACTCCGCGCCGATTTGCCTTAGCGTCGGCCTCCGCTCGCATGAAGGTTTCGACTTGCTCGAAGGAAGCCGGGCGGTCGGCCACGGTCGCCCAGCCGCCCGTCAAGAGCTTCGTGTTCACCATCTCGCCATCCGAGTAAACATATCGGAGCAGGGCGCCGTCCGCATCTGTGTCCACCACGTCCTTGGCTAGCTCGACGAGTTTCCCCTCTACGAGGAACCTGTTGAAATCTGTGGCGCCCGCGGCATCTCCGTCGAGCGGCAAGCTTACACCGAGATACCGGATCAGGTAGACGGCGCCGGCGGTCTCCACCTTAATGGTCACGCCGTCCACGATGCCGACGACCGAACCTTGGGACGGATCTTCGGCGCCGAGGCCTCGGCTCGGGGTCGAGCTCGCGGTCGGCGTCAATTCTTGCGCTCCGTCGGGCGAGGAGCACACTGCGGCTACGACCGCAAGGGATCCAACCAGGAAAGTGAAAGCGGACCGAGTCACACGTCGTCTCACGCGGCCTCCGATTTGACCGTCACCCAACTGTTCATCGCGAACGGCTCGCGAGAATTGGCCTCGGCCACCGGCGATGCCGCATGATGCCTTGCACCAAGCTTCGGTGAAGGTCCGTCAATCCGTGAAAGGCTGAATCACCGTGGCGACGATGGCATTTTCGTAAAGACCCGGCCTGCCTTCGGCTGTGAAGTTGCCGAGGGCGTCAATGTGGCCAATCGCGTCGTCCGCAAGCCGCCATCGAACCACCAGTCCCGGGAGCAACGTCCCGTTTTCGTCCGTTCCGACCGCCGAGAAATGCACGGATTCACCTTGCGAAACCGAAGGCGCCGCCGGCTCGATTCCTGCCACCGTCAAAGTCCCCGTGATGATTACGTCCACGGAAGCGGATCGGATGAGTTGCTCACCGCCCACGTCTTGAGTCGCGATCACTTTTGCCGAACTCGGGTACACGCCTGACCGTGACGAAGCCCTGAAGCTGCCGTTGTTGTCGATAACGCCCGCCGCCTCATCCGTCATCATCCACCGAAGCTCGACTTTGTCCGCCGAATTGCCCTCGGAATCGAAGGCTCTGGCGACAAGAATGCTGCGACCTCCGGGACTCAAGACGATGTGGCCGGGCCGGCCGACGACACGGTCAAGGCGTCGGGTTTCGCTTTCGCCTCGAACTATTACCGATGCAAAGTCGGCAGCGTGGATGACGCCGCTCTCACCGCGTATGATTGCCTCCACTCTCACCGCTTCGGTGTAGATGCCCGGAGCGACGCCGGCGGTGAACATGCCCGTACCTGTTATCGAGCCGGCAATCGGTTCATCCACGCTCCAACGCAACTGAGTCCCTGGAATCAATTCACCCAGTCCATTCAAAGCAACGGCCCTCAACTGCATGTTGTCGCCGTTGTCGATATGGAACCTCTGAGGCAGCACCTGGACAGTCATGTCTTCAGCTCCTGGACGAGCTTCCAACACTTTGACGTTGATGTGCTCGACCATGGTTTCGCCCCGCCATCGGCCGGTAACCGAGATGCTTTTTGTGAACATGCCGGGAGAGCCTTGAACGTTCAGATATCCCGATGCGGTTACGCTGCCCAATGTCGCATCGTTGACGGTCCAGTTGAAGTTGACTCCCGGAATCACATACCCGTCTTCGTCGTAACCGATCGCCCGCATGCGGAACAGCTGTCCGGAGAAGACCGTCGGACCGGACGGAAGGATTTCGATGGTTGCAATGCTCGCGGCCCGGGTTTCGCCCACGATCGTCACGGACACAGTTTCAGTGATCTGGTCAATGCCACGGCTCGTGTCGTTTCGCGCGGTCACCAAAATGGCTGCAGGGTAGACGCCCGGTGTGCCTCCGGCTGTGAACTCTCCGCTGGAGCTGATGGAGCCCGCCCTTATGTCGGATAGCATCCAGATCAAGTCGACGGCCGGGTCGGCGGCCCCGTTTTCGAGGATTGCTTCAGCGGCGAGACTCACGGTCTCCCAGGGATCGGCCAAAACGACCATCGGCGACACGACGAGACGGTCGATTTCGCCGGTTGGACCGTCGGCTTCCGTAATCAACACCGATGCAAAGACTTCCTTCACGACGGCCGGAGGCACGACACGCTCGGCTTCCACCGCTGGCAGCGCCGCCCCAGCAGAAACGGGGACGGAGGACGAGCACGCCGCGAATGACGATGCCACAGTGGCGGCAACCGCCGACAGCGCCACGAACCGTCCCAACGCGGGGATCGCGCGCGGCCGCATTCTCAATGGTCCGAGCCATCTTTTCATGGAGCCTGAGTTATCCACCTTGCGCACGGTCCTTGGCGAACGAAACTCGGATCGATTCGTCACTGTTCAGGCGCCGGTTGAGCCGAACTCGTCCGTCGCCCAGTAGGGCGTACGGAACCGAGCTTGCCGACACACTGTAGCCGTCGGGAGGAATCAGATGGATCGACACGTTTCTGTCCCTAACACCGGGTTGTTTCTGAAGCAACAACTCGTAGCCGACGGAATTGCCGTCTTGTTTTACTACTCTGCCCGGCAGGTCATAAACCAAAGAAACCTCGCGGCTCGAACCGGCCGGCACTATCAACAGTCCCGAAAACACTGCCTTATCATGGAGCGCCGATATGGCGCCGGTTTCCTGTCCCGGAACGCCTTTGCCGATTTCCACTGAGACGCTCAACTCCGGCAGAGGCAACTCAGACTGACTGAGAATCCGGCTTCCTTCAGACATATATACGCGAACAAAATCCCAGTAGCATGCGTTCACGAGCTGGCTGTAGTCGGCGCCTCGATTGAGCCACTGGGGCTCACACGGCGGAGAATCAGGCCCGCTATGGTTAGTGTAGCCGACATTGAGGGTTGCCCTGGGCCTTTCCACTCTACTCAGGTCGACCACGTACGATATTTCCCGTTCGATGTTTCTGTCTACTTTACTCCAGCCGACGTTCGAATCGACTACGTACAGATAGTCGCCTGCAGTCGGTTCGACGGCGCCCGCCCAACCCAGGTCTTCCACGGCGTTCTGGGCGTCACTGTTCTCAAAATAGAATACCAGGTCTTTGGACTCAAGTGCACGGAGCACTGCAGACGCCAGTCGCACCAGCCCCGGCAGAGTGCTCTGACTGGCGAATTCGTCGATCAACTCCTGGAGCACCAGGTCCATATAGGCGCGACCGTGCAGATCCGTGCCGCGTTCCAGCACGGTGATCAAATTGTTGGCCGTTATTGGCTCGCCACCCTCGGGCGGAGTGATTCCCCCAACGGCCTGAACCAACCCCAGGAGCGCCCATTGGTTGATCGCAAGGACTCCGTCGACGTCCTGATTCTGGCCGATTTTGAACATGGCGCTGGCGCTCTGGGCAGTCGCACGAAAATCCGGGTCCCATGAGACGTCGCGTAGCAACCAGACCCAGGCGTTCATGTGCTCTTCCAGTCCGGGCGGCGCCGCGGGATAGAGCACCAGGCGATCCCAGTCGTCCACGCGCACGACGTCATAGTACGAAACGCCGTCCAGCGACCCGTCTTGTACGGTCATGGTCCAGATGCCCGAAACGAATCCGCCTGTGCCGCGCAGTTCGTCCGCCGACTGGCCCAGCATCAGGTATTTGCGCGGGTCGCTGTGGCCCAACAACTCGTCCGCCACGGGCGCGATTCCGTTTACGAGCTCGAGGCCGGACCGTACTTCGGCGACGTAGTCCAGCATCCCGGGCAGTCCGGTTGACCCAGAGAGAATGCTGCCATCGGCAACAAGGTCGCGCAGCGTCTCTTCCGCTTCGGCCAGTCGAGCGATCACGTCGTCGATCTCCTCGGTTCGATCACGCAACGTAGCCAGCGCCTCGGGCAATACGCCTTCACCGTCGAGGATGCCGCTCTCCGATTGACTGATAATCTCGTACGCCGGCCTCAACGCCTCGAAGCCAAGAACGCCCGCCTCGCCTATGATGACAGCGGCGTCCATGAGTCGGTCCAACGCCTCCAGTTTCTCTGAGAACGCTCCCGAGCCGCCCAGCTCGGATATGGCGTCGATCACGTCAGCGGCGCTCGATCGCGCGTCGATTGCAGTCTGACGAAAATCGGTGAGCGCAACGTAGATGGGTTCGGCGCCATTGCCCTCGGCGCCAGCGTCGCCGGAGAACTGCGTAAGCAACGGTTGCGACGCCTCTGCCAGGTCCAGGAGCGCCGCAACCAGGCGTGACGCGCTCTCGCCTGCTTGGGTCACCCGAACCAGCGAGACCTCGGCCGTCTCCAAGTCATCGAACATGCCGGAGAACGGAGGCACACTGGTCATCAGCGCGTACCCCGCCGAGCGACCCTGGTCGGACAAACCGGTCCGACCGTCCTCGAACCCAGTTCCGATTTCTTCCAGGCTGGACCGAAGCTCTGCGATCCGGGCCCGATCTCCGGAACGAACCATGGCGGATTCAGCTTGTTCGAATGTCGCCGTGAACTTCGCGGCCCATTCGAGCAGCGACGATGCGGCGTCCAGATCAGAGTCGACGCGCCCCGCCTGGGCGGCCAGCCCCATGGACTCGGTCGAAGCGATTGGCAGCCACGCGATCGACGGACCCATTCGACCCGCCCAACGAATCAACCGCAGAGGCATCGTCGAACGGTCGCGCAGGAGATCCACATCCGCCGACGCGCCCTCCAACCCGGCTCCCTCCTCGTCCAACAGCGATTCATCGACGGCGCCACGCAGTTGCTCGAGGTCGATGTCGTCAGACAGAGCAAGGCTGGCGCCGGCGTACGCGACTGCCATGCCGGCGATCACGAGTCCCGCAACGCCGATCGCGGCCAACACCGGCCAACGCCTGGAGAGGTGGACTTCGACAGCCCGGCCGGCCCAGGACACAGCGAGGTCCAGCTTTCGGAGAATCTCGGCCACGACACTGCCATTTCGGCTTTCGCCACTCGTGAACATACCTAATTATTAGCGGTTTCCGCAGGTTGGTTGTCAAGTCCTTGCGGGTACGGAGTGTCGTTAGCGATGCGTGGCGAGGTTCTTAATGCCGCGCGCAGTCCGATCCAACGCGACTGGCTGGGACACCGTCCATAGACAAACGACAAGATGATGACGCCCGCATATATCGCGGCCCGGCAACCGGCGCGACGTCGCCTCCGAAGGCTTTCCGAGTTAGCCCAAACGAGCGAATCTCGGGAGACGGCCCACCAACGGCCTGAGGTACCGGAGGAAGGCGGGTTTGAGCTCTCCGGCGGCTGCATCGAGGAACTCGGAAGGCATGGTTCTGACTTTGCCTCCGACAGCGTCGAGGGGGGCGAGTCCCGTGATGCACTCGTACGCTGACCCAGGCGCCCGTTCCAGCGTCACGATTACATCGGTGTGACCGTTCATGGCGGCTCTGACCGCGGCGCGCCCGGCCATCTCGGCCTCGGTGAGGTCCCGTCGCGAAGCCGCGGCGACAAATGAGCGCTGAATCGTGCCTGGTTTCTCGTAGCGAGTTCGTACACCCAATCGTTTGCTGACGAGTCCGGCGAGGTAGTGGGCCGGGCCGTCGTAGTAAGGATGACCGAAGTCGTCGACAAACCACGGCTCGCACTGCCCGCCCAGGACGCCGTTTGCGCTCCGGGCGTTCTCGGAGACGACGGCGACTGCGAACCCGAATCGAGTGTATGCGGCTTCTATCTGTGCGACAAAACGGTCTTCGTCTACCGGTGTCTCAGGCAGGCAGATCACGTGGGGAGCGTCGCGCTCCTCTCGTCTGCCAAGCGCCGCGGCCGCCGCCAGCCATCCGGTGTCCCTGCCCATCACTTCCTGAATCGTGATCGGCGACGCCGCGCCCATAGCCTCGGCGTCGGCGCCGGCGCCCATGGCGGCCAGCGCTACGAACCTTGCGGCGCTGCCGTAGCCCGGACAATGGTCGGTCATCACCAGGTCGTTGTCTATGGTTTTGGGGACGTTGACCACAGTGAGATCGTACCCGGCCTTCGTCGCCTCGACTGACAGCGTATGTCCGGTCTCGGCCGAGTCGTTCCCGCCGATGATAAACCAATAACCGATGCTCAGAGCGGCGAGCCGGCCCAGCACGATCGGCACGTCATCTGGCGTGAGCTTCCGCCGCGTCGACCCCAGCGCAGCGCCGGGGGAACGGGCGATCCGGCGCCAAGTCGCTTGCGGCACGTCGGTCAGATCGACGGTCTTGCCTTCGAGCAGACCTTCGAGACCGTGCGAGGCGCCGTGAACGCGACCGAAAGCACCGGCGTCGGCGGCCTCGGAAACGATTCCGAAAAGGCTGCTGTTGAGTACGTTCGTGCAGCCGCCGGATTGCATGATCAGGGCATTTTTAGGGCGGGTGGTCATCTCAATAATGGCCTGCACGCTAGAACGTCGAGGGCGTCGCGCGGAATATTGAATCCAGGCTTGGCCGTGAACGGCCAGAGCACAATTGCTTCGTGGCCTCGTCCTTCGGGCCCATCCCGGTTCACGATCACGAACCCAGGTTCGACGCGAGATTCTCGAAGTCAGTTCCGTACACGTCCACCCAGTCTTCGGGTTCGACATCGACTTCGCGGTCGGGGCCGAATTCGTGGGGCCTCGCGACGAAAGCTGTCCGCAAGCCCACGTCACGCGCCGCCATCAGATCGTATTTGTGCGCCGCCACCATCATGACTTCCGAGGGCTCGACGCCCAGCAGGTCGGCGGCGCCGAGGTAGGATTCGGGGTCGGGCTTGTAGTGGCGGACGCTCTCCGCGGAGAGGATGCAGTCCCACGGCAACCCGCCCCACTTCGCCATGTTCGTCAGCAGGGCGACGTTCCCGTTGGACAGCGTCGAGATTATGTAGCGCGACTTGAGACGAGTGAGCCCCGCGACCGAATCCGGCCATGGGTCGAGGCGATGCCAGGCTTTGTTGAAATCGACTTTCTCGTCCTCGGACAGTCCGGTGATGTTGTACTTCACCAGGAGTTCGTCGAGCACCATGCGGTGGAGAACATCGATCTTCGTCCAGGGCAGCTTGCCCGTGCGCACCAGGTCCATCGACGGCCGGTATCCTCCTCGCCAGGCGTCCGCGAACTCAACCCAGTCGACGCCGGTGATGCCCTTGGCCTCCCCAAGCTTCTGCCCTTCTCGGGTGATGCTGCCTCGCCAGTCCACCACCGTGCCGAAAACGTCGAACGTCAGAGCCTTCACGTTCTCGAGACCCATGCCTGCCCTCCCAATCGCCCGTTGTCGAAATGCAATGGCTTGAATGATCCGCCCGCTGTTCAGATTCGAATGGTAGGCACAGGGCTTCGAGGTGTCAACCGCAATATCGGAATCGGGTCTGCAAGAATCGGCGTTCCGTTTCAGTCAATTGCCAAAAGGCGAGTCGCCTGCTCGACGCGAGTCTCCGAACATTGAGCCGGCATTCATCTGTTGCAGGCTCTTTCAAGGACTGTTGACATGCATTCTTCGCAATGCAATAATCGCTTGGATTGGTCAGACCACCTGATGTTTACGACCACGAGGCGCACACTGCTACGCTCGATCAAGAAGACGAGGATTCCCGAGGAGATCGTCGCCCAGATCTACGGTTTAGTTCGCGACGGCGCCCTCAAGCCGGGCGACAAGCTGCCTCCGGAACGTGAGCTCGCCCAGCAGATGGGGGTCAGCCGCGCTTCGGTACGCGAGGCCATGCGACTGCTGGATCAAAAAGGCTTGATCGTGATCCGGCCCGGCGCGGGCACGTTCATGACCGAGGACGTGATCGAAACGATCGTCCAGGCGTTTTCGTCACTGTTGAACGAGTCCGGTGACGGCGCCGGAGACGTCTTCGAGATGAGGCTGCTCCTCGAACCGCACGTCGTATCATTGGCCGCCGACCGAGCTTCGCAGTCCGACATCGACCGACTGCGGGAGATCCTGCGCGAGCAGAAGGGTGACATCGCTGCGGGCGGCACGGGCGTCGCCTACGACATCGCCTTTCACCAGGCCATCGCAAACGCCACCAAGAACTCGGCGCTGGTCGCGGTGAACCAAGCCATCTCCGGCATCCTCAGTCAGAGCCGCGAGGACGCGTTGATGTCGCCTGAGCGCTCCAGCAAGTCGCTTCGTTCGCACGAAGGCATCCTGGCGGCCATCGAAAGCCGGGACCCGCATGCGGCCCAAATGGCGATGCACCAACACATCACGCAAATCGATCGGGAGGTCCACGACCTTCCCGGCCGCAAGGACCGCTGAAGAAACAACCCAAGCGCAGACGAAGACTTTCAAGGAGGTGAACATGGCAGTCACTGCTGTCGAAGTCGTTTTCAGAGGGATATTCCAAAAGACCCTCTCTCGCAATCTCTGCCGCAATATCGTTCTCGCGGCTCGGAAAGAGGGCAAGATAGGCACGGCGTTCGGACGTTACAGCGATTCGCCGGAGCGAAACGGCATCCCGGCCAAGTATTTTGCCGTGGTCGCCGACACTCCGTTGGAGCTCGAGGCGAGCCTTGCGACGTACGAGCCGACCGCCGTCGATGTGACGATTGTGGTCGACGACACGCTGTGCAAGGGCATCGAGTCGTGGGCATGGGCCGGACTCCAGCCGATCAACGCCATTACAAAGGAAGGCGGAACCATACTCGTGACGTCTCTCCAGGAGCCTGCCGGGCTGCTGGAAGACATCCACGTAAGGGATGAACCCTACAATCTGGCGATACTCAAAGGCGCCAAGAGCTTCTCGGGCATGTGGGTGTTCAAAGACGACCACACCGACGTCCGGTTGATGGGCGCGCTGGCGAAAGCCTGCCCACAGCTCGCCGGCCTCCAGGCGTACTTGGACACGATAGCCGACCAGACCAGCGACGAACTGAAGCAAACCTCGGCGCGCAACGCCCACGACCGTCTGCAGAGCGCGCCGGTCGAGCCGGGCCAGGGCAACACCGAAGAGCCGTTCTCGTTTGTCATGCCCGGCTGGCGCGAGATGGAAGACGCATTGGTCATACCCGCGGTGGAAACCGGAGGCGGATTCCGCGGCGGTGACGAAGGCTACCAGCCCGGCCGCAGCGAGGTCTTCAAGAAGTGGTCGACCAGGACGATGCGTCCGGTCATCAACTTCGAGACATGCACCAAGTGTACGCTTTGCTGGCTCCAATGCCCCGACACCTGCTTCGACGTCACACCCGACGGCGTGTACGACGCCAACATGGAGGCGTGCTGCGGATGCGGAGTGTGCGAAGAAGTCTGCCCCATCGCCGAATGTGTGACGATGGTCCACGAATCCGAATTCAACGACAACTCAAGTCAATATGAACACTGGAAGCGCGATCGTCACGGCTACATGAAGTGGCTTGAAGAGAAGATCGCTCTGGCCAAGGCCGAAAAGGGCGAGGCTGGCAGGTCCCATGGCCTCTACGAGTGGGACGGTTACAAAAAGGAGATCGAGATCACGGGGGTGGCAAGTGACGACTAGTACAGATTCTCTCGCGAGAGAACAGCTTATCAGCGGCTCGGAGGCGATCGCGATCGCCTGCGCCATGGCCGACGTCGACGTCATCACGGCCTTCCCGATCAGGCCATATGACACTGTGATGCAATACGTGTCCAAGCTGATCGCGGACGGCGCGTTCAATTGCGAGTACATCGTGGCCGAAAGCGAGCATTCCCAGTTCGAGATCGTCAAGCACGCATCCGCCGTCGGAGCGAGGACGTTTGCGGGCTCCTCTGGGGTCGGCTGGCTCTACGCCTACGAGGCCCTTGCCGTGACTACCGGCCTCAGGCTGCCGGTAGTGGCGATGGTCGGAAACCGGGCGCTGGACGACCCCGGCGCTTTCGGGTGCGAGCACAACGACGCCCTGTCCGTCCGAGACCTGGGCTGGATGCTTCGCTGGGTCGATACTGCCCAGGAGGCGATGGACGCGGCGTTCATGGCCTGGCGCGTCGCCGAAGACCCGCGCGTGTACCTGCCCTGCGCCATCAGCACGGACGGCGCGTTCCTGACCCACTCACAACAGATCGTTCAGGTGCCGGACCAGACGCTCGTCGACCAGTTTCTGCCGCCCTACGACCGCGGCAAGTTCGTGCTGCATCCAGACAATCCGATCACCATAGCCCCTCAGGTGAACGAGGACTGGCTCATGGAGATCCGGCGTCAAACCGACGAGGGCATGCGCCGTTCCCGCGAAGTCATCATCGAGGCCCACAACGACCTCAAGCGCATCTTCAACAGGGACGACGAGAACCCCTTCATCGAGGAGTACATGACCGACGGCGCGGATGTCGTGCTGGTCGGCATGGGCACGTTGTCGCTGCCGCTGCGGGTCACCGTGAGGCGATTGCGGGAGCAGGGCCGGAAAGTCGGGTTCGTCCGCGTCCGATGGTTCAGGCCGTTCCCCGACCAGGAACTGCGCGAGTCGCTCTCGAAGTTCAAGGCGGTGGGCGTGATCGACCGCGACTACTCGTTGGGCGCCCCACAGAACGGCGGCGTGTTATACACGGACATCCGATCCGCAATGTACGACGCCGACGCGAGAGTGCCCATCATCGGATTCATCGCCGGACTGGGAGGCCGCGAGGTCACGATTGACTCGGCGACCGAGATGTTCGACCTTACCCAGAAGGTGGCCGACACCGGAGTCATCGACGAGCAACTCCGATGGATCGACGTGAGGTGAGCGACCAGGGTCGCGGCGGAGGCGGTGGCAGAGCCAATCAAGGACCCCTTGGGTCACTCATAACAGGAGCACATATATGACAACTACGAACACTCTCTCGATGATAAGCGGCGTGCACGACTCGCCGCTCGAGGAGTACTACACATCCGGGCACAGAACCTGCCAGGGCTGCGAGTCGGCGCTGGTGATGAAACTGATGATCAAGGCCGCCGGTCCGCGCACCGTCGTGCTCGGCAGCACGGGCTGCATGTACGTCGCCAACACGACCTACTACTCGACGCCGTGGGTCGTGCCGTGGATGCACACCCAACTCGGATCGTCCGGGTCCGCGGCCACCGGCACCGCCGCTGGCCTCAAGGCCTTGATGAGCAAAGGCAAGATCAAGGACGAGCCGATGAACGTGATCTCGTTCTGCGGCGACGGCGGCGGCGTAGACATGGGGCTCTCGGCGATCTCGGCGTCGCTGACCCATCTCCAGTACAACCACCTTGTATTCTGCTACGACAACGAGTCGTACGCCAATACGGACATCCAGGATTCAGGCTCTTCGCCGTACGGCGTCAACACCTCGTTCAGCCCTCCTGGGAAACTGCACCGGATCATGCACAAGCGGTGGAAGAAGAACATGGCCGCCATGATGGCTGTCGGCCACCCGGGCGTCCGGTATGTGGCAACCGGTTGCGGCTCCTACGCCGTCGATCTGATGAACAAGGTGCGCAAAGCCTTGGCCCTCGGCGGACCTACATTCATCCACACGTACGACCCTTGCCCCAAGGGTTGGGACTACGATCCGATGTACTCGCACGAACTTGGCATGCTGGGCGTCGAGACGGGCATCTGGGTCCAGTACGAGATCGAGGACGGCGAGCTCAGGCTCAACGGCCCGTCGCGGATGATCGAGGCAGGTCGGCGAAAGCGCAAGCCGGTTTACGATTTCCTGAAGCGCCAGGGACGATACGCCCACTTCACCGACGAGGACGTCGACTACTATCAGGAGAAGATCGACGAGATGTGGGAGAAGTGGTGGCTGCCCGGCATCATCCCCATCCACCCGGAAGACGCGATTCCAGCAAGCCCCGGCTGAGGCTGACGCAACCGGAGAAACTCGAAAGCCCCGCCACGTGGCGGGGCTTTTGCCTATGAGGTTATGGCCGATGAATTCCCGCGCTCATAACTCTGCACTGCATTATCGATCACATTTGATTCTTAGCAAGATGTACGAACAACGCGGGAGCCCTGCGTCGCAAGCCGATCCACTCCTGCACGCCACCGTTCGTAGAATACGAATTTGGTTGGGCGTCAGGCAGGTGGACGCGCAAATACTTAGCGTTATGGCATAAAGACTTGTAGTTTTACTGCAATCACTTATAATATAATGCAGGCGAATAGCAGGCGAATTCACGTGCTGAGGGCAAAATGGTCAAGGAACTATTCAGATGGGAAAACTATGAAGCGGAGCTGACCAAGGCGTTCACCCCGGCAAGTCCCATTAGTGGCCGGGCTTCCTTCCACGGACGGAACGCTTACATGCGTCGTGTGATCAACGCCGTAAACCAAGTTGGACAACATGTCGTGATCTACGGAGAGCGAGGCGTCGGCAAGACGTCGCTAGCCAACGTTCTTGCCATATTCCTGGAGCCGTTCACATCCGACAATATGATCAGCATCAAGGTCAACTGTTTCCGAGAGACCACATATGCAAGGATCTGGAATGCCTTCTTCAGATCAATGGGCCTACCCGAGAGAGACAGATTCGAGCCTTTTACGCCCGCTGACGTGTTGACCGAGTTGAGAAACGACCCTCGCAAACTCATCCTCATCGTGGATGAGTTTGACCGAATCGAGAATCCTGATGTGGATGCGATGATCGCTGACACGATCAAGTCTCTCTCCGACTTTGCTGTTGACACTACGATCGTGGTGGTGGGAGTAGCCGACGACGTGGAGGATCTGATATCGGAGCACTCATCGATCGATCGTTGCCTGGTTCAGATTCACCTTCCTCGCATGCAGGCGGATGAGTTGGCACAAATCGTCGAGCAAGGCATGGCATCGGCGGAAATGACCATTTCTCCGGATGCAATCGCGGAAATTTGCACTATCTCCAATGGCTTGCCTCACTTCGCCCACGCGTTGGGATTGGCTGCCGGCCGTGCCGCCATCGATTCTCAGAAGACGTTCGTTGATGTGGCTGAAGTGGACGAGGCGGTCGATTCATTGATCAGTGAGTCACAACAATCCATACTCGCCAGCTTTGATGCTGCCGTGGCGAGTCCCCGCCGCCAAAACTACTACTTTCATGTTCTTCTTGCGTGCGCCCTAGCGCCCACGGACAACGTCGGGTATTTTCGGGCACGAGATATTCGTGACCCCTATGCCGAAATCATGGGCCGCAGGTACGAAATCCCAACATTTGTCGGCCATCTCCATCGTCTTTGCGAGCCGGTTCGAGGGGCGATCTTGCACCGGTTTGGCGAGTCGCACAACTTCAGGTTCCGGTTTACCGATCCGATGATGCAACCATTTGTTTTGATGCACGGCCTCAAGCGAGATCTTGTCAAACTCTCCCAGGTCCGACCGGTAGACGTCTAGCCTTCCCACACCCAGTAGTCGGGTGCGCACTGCGGTTAGCCCGACCTCAATCGCTCCATTCTCGTTGACACCCTTCCGGCGTCGGCCCTATAATTCAGCCAGACAGGGTGTGGGGCTGTAGCTCATCTGGGAGAGCGCGGCGTTCGCAATGCCGAGGTAGGGGGTTCGAGTCCCCCCAGCTCCACCAGCTTCCTGTCGTCCCCTCTCGCTCACCACCGGCGATCTGCCGTCTTGGTGACGCGCGTCCCGATGTTTGACACGTCCGCTCTGCCCGCCTCAGACACCCGTGCGCCGATGCCCGCCGCTCATGTATGCGAAGCGATCGGAGGAGCATAAGGTCGGCGTCGTCTCGCTCACGACGGTCGCGCGGATTCAGCAGGCGCGCGACTTACCACCCTTGAGACGTGCTGGTATAATCGCGAGACCGAGAGAGTTGTGAGGGAGCTGTGTTGCGTTATGCAGATTCTGGGGGATAGAGCATCGGCCCGCGTGACGGCCATACCCCACTTCGCCTCGCTCAAACACCACGGCTATCGCAACACCTGGGCCGCCAACTTGTGGTCCGGGGCCGCGATGTGGACGTTTATCGTCGCGGTATCGTGGCTGGTCCTGGAGCGGTCCGACTCTTCGGGTTGGGTCGGCGTAGTCACTTTCTCCGCTATGCTCCCATTCCTGTTGGCGTCTCCGATCGCCGGATTGCTGGCCGACCGCGTAGATCGCCGGCACTTAGCGGTGGTCGCGCTCGCAGGCGGTGTGGTCGTGATGAGCGCGGTGACGATACTGACGATCACCGACGCGATCGAGATCTGGCATCTGGCGGCGCTCGTGTTCATCAACGGGATTCTGCGGTCGATGCTGGAGCCGGCCGTGCAATCACTGATCCCGAACCAGGTGCCGCGCGAGGACCTGCTCAATGCCATAACGCTGAACTCGGCGACGCGGCACGGCGGCAGGTTTTTCGGCCTGTTGGTGTCCGCTCCGCTTCTCGCTGTCGACTCGATCGGCATATCCGGCGTGCTCGTCTTGTGCGTGGCATTCCAAGTCGCGAGCTCCTATCAGATGTTCGTGTCGCGCACGGTTTCGAAGGGCGAATCCGCTCCTGAACAGGGCCTAGCCCGATCGTTCGTCGACGGACTTGTCTACATCTACACGAACAGGACGATCGCGATCTTCATCCTGCTGGTCGCGTTCCACTGCGCGCTCGTCATGTCGTTCGAGTCCATCCTGCCCGTGTTCTCCAGAGAAGTCTTGGGCGCCAAAGACGGCTCCACGTTGGGATTTCTGATCATGGCGTACGGCATTGGGTCGTTTGTAGCGTCCATACTGATCGCCGGCATGCGAAGCGAAAAGAACAAAGGCCGGTGGCTCCTCTGGAGCGGCTTGCTCAGTGGCGTGACGCCCGCGATGCTAGGTTTCAGTCCGGTGCTTCCCTTGGCAATAGTGGCGGCCGCCGGCATGGGCGCGTCCCAATCCGTGTTCATGGCCCTGACAAACACCTACGTCCAAACCATCGTGCCGGATCGGTTGCGAGGCCGCATATCCAGCCTGTACCTGCTTCACGCGGGCGGCGTCATGGCATTCGCCAACCTGGGGTACGGATTCCTAGCGGATGTCTTCTCCGCTCCACCGATTCTGATCGTGACCGGAACGATGTTCGTTGCCGTCGTCTTGGGCATGGCATTGAGCCAAGCGGACTTGCGACGCGTCTACCGCACTGGCAGCGTGACGCCGGCACAAGTCGGGGCGAGGGCATAGATGACGGTTCGCAAAGCGGTCATCCCGGTGGCGGGCTTCGGAACACGGTTTCTGCCCGTGACCAAGTCCGTGCCAAAAGTGTTGATCCCCGTGCTGGACCACCCGGCAATACACTTCTGCGTCGCCGAAGCGACAGAGGCTGGGATTAGCGAGATCATATTCGTCGTCTCCAGAGGGCAGGAGGCGATCGCCGGTTACTTTGAGGCCAATCCCGTTCTCGAGGCCCACCTCGCTGGTCGAGGCGATGACGATAGGCTTCGCGAGTTGCACTCGATCAACCGCATGGCGGACGTGACGACGGTCGTTCAAGAAGAGCAGCGAGGCTTGGGCCATGCCGTCCTCATGGCCAGAGACAAGGTTGGCGACGAACCATTCGCCGTATTCCTGCCCGATGACATAATTCGGAGCGAAGACCCGACGATCGGCGCGATGATCAGGATCCACGAAGAGCGTGACGCCAACGTCATTGCCGTGAAGCAAGTCCCGGATTCGGCGATACCAAGTCTGGGGATAATCGATCCTGTTGCGGGCGCCGGGGACGTTCGGCGGGTGAAGGGCATGGTCGAAAAGCCCGCACTTGCAGACGCGCCGTCCGACCTGGCGATCATCGGCAGGTACGTGCTGACGCCCCAGGTGTTCGACGCCGTCGCTAGGGCGGGCGAAGGCGCACTTGGCGAGATACAGCTCACTGACGCCATCGCGGCTCTCATCGACGATCCGGGTGTCTACGCCTACAGATTTCCGGGCGACCACTTCGACGTCGGCACACCGGTGGGCATGCTGAAAGCGACAATTAACGAAGCTCTTGGGCGCCACGAAATGCGCGACGAACTCGTCAGATGGATGGACACGGAGTTGAAAACCCGGGTGACGTAGAGAAAAGCTCGAAGGAGGGGATTCGCAATGGACAAGGCACTGAATGGCGTCCGCGTCATAGACCTAACCCAGTTCGAGGCCGGCACCTCGTGCACACAGATGCTGGCCTGGCTGGGCGCCGACGTAATAAAGATCGAGGAGCCGACCCGCGGCGACCCCGGCCGTCGCCTATCAGGCGCGGGCGGTGACGCTGATTCTTCTTACTTCCTCAACCTCAACTCGAACAAGCGCAGCATCACGCTCAACTTGAAGACCGAACGCGGCCGCGAGATATTCTTCGATCTCGTCAGGCAGGGCGACATTGTCGCCGAGAACCTGGCGCCCGGAGCTCTGGAACGGCTTGGACTGGGTTACGACGCCCTGAAGGAGATCAACCCCAAGATCATCCTCGCCCGCGTAAAGGGTTTCGGCACGTACGGCCCGTACAGCGAGTACAAGAGCTTCGACCCGATAGCCCAGGCGGCGGGCGGAGCGATCTGTGTCACCGGCGAACCTGACGGTCCGCCGGTGCGTCCCGGCCTGACCATCGGCGACACTGGCACGGGCATGCACGCGGTCATAGGCGTTCTCGCGGCCCTATGGCAACGCGAAGCCACCGGCAAGGGCCAGCAGGTCGAGGTCTCGATGCAGGACGCCGTGCTCAACGTGGCTCGGATTGCGATGAGCGGGTTCAACGACACCAAGAAGGCGCCGCCCAGGCGCGGGAACCGCTGGAAAGGCAGACCCGGTTACGGAACGTTCAAGTGCGCTCCAGGCGGTCTGGACGACTATGTGTTCCTGTCGTCATCGCCGTTGCGCCGGAACATGTGGGACGCGCTCTTCCAGGCGATGGGTCGGGAGGACCTGCTGGAGGATCCGATGTACACCGACGCCTCAAAGTTCCCAGACGCCACCGACGAGATCAACGCGACGATCGAAGCGTGGACGATGCAGCATACCAAGCACGAAGCCATGCGGATTCTCGGTGAGGCCGGTGTGCCTGCCGCCGCGTGCCTCAACGCCGAAGACATCTACTACGACGAGCACCTGCGCGAGCGCGAGATGATCGTCACGATCGACCATCCCGACCGCGGTGAGTTCATGGTTCCGGGCTGTCCCGTCAAGCTGTCCGATTCGCCCGTCCAGGTGGCGCCGGCACCGTTGCTCGGCCAGCACACGGTCGAAGTGCTAGGCGACATGCTCGGTCTCGACGCGGATCAGGTTACCGAGTTGCACGAGCAGTCGGTGGTGTAGATCCCGGGCCGCGCTATCGGTGCGCCATCACATTGATCACGCCTGAGTTGCGTTTGTCGTCCGCGGCCGCGAAGGTTCAGATGCGCGTCGATGATGCCGATGGGGTCCGCCGATATTGAAGCAAACACGATGGCAGCGGGTAGAAGGAATCAACGCGTTGACAAACCGGTGGTTTGGCAGGGCGGTCGCCGGGCGTTCGAACTACGGCGTATAGGTCGCCCCGGCATTGCGTCCGGATTTCGCACTTTCCCTTGCGACGAAGGGGGATGGTTCGCCTTTCGTGTCCGGAGCAGCGGCTACGATCGTCCTGCAGATCGTTGGCTCACCTGCAGATGCCACCTGACTGGCGCCGAGCATCATTGCGGTGCAGCAGTCGCGAGTCCGCACCTGAATGTCTTGTTGCTTCCTGTCGCCGGGCCACCACGAAGCCACATGGGAGTTTCCGTACCGGAAAAGCTGCAATGCCACGTATCTCCCGTCCTTAACAGGAAAGCTTTGTAGACGGAATTGTTCCAGCTTCCCGATGGGCCCCCGCGCAGCAGCACGTCTTCGAAGCGCCAGTTGACGAAATCGTCGCTCACGTAGACGGAGATATCTTGGGCGTCGGCCACGCCGGTAGCCCTCAGCATGTAGTAGCCCTCGTCGGCGCGGTAGACGGTCATATTGCCAGCGTTCCAATCCGGCATGGGATACTTGTCGAATTGTATCGCTCCGATAGGTTCATAGCTGGCCGGGTCCATGGGATCGCCATCGCATACTCCGGCAAACCCGTAGTAGTTTCCGCCGCCGCGGTTGTAGACAAACAATATTCGCCCGTCCTCATAGACGCCGCTGAAGTCGTCAGTCAGGCGGACAGTGTCCTTGTCGGCGCCGCCGAAACTGAGGGGGATCACCGGCGTCTCGGTCACTTCGACCGTGTTGAAACCATCCGTGCTGACGGCGCAGCCTACCTGCCATTGCACAGCCTCGTTAATGCCAGCAAACCAGATATACGTTCTGCCGTCGATCTCCATGACAAACGGATCTGCTATGTGGGCGGCGCCATACGTCCCAGGGACATCCGACGGTTCGAGCGCTATTTTGATATTGGTCCAGTTCACCAGGTCAGTCGATTCGGCAATGAACAACCTGCGCTCGAAGTCGCCGTCCGGCGCCGGAAGGTCCCTGGCGCCTATGAATCCAAGGTGTTTGCCATCGCTGCCGGGGATGATTTGAAGGGAATACTGCTACCCACGAGTCTTAGGATGGGCTGAGAAGTCCAGGGGGCTTTCGCGGCGTGTCTCGAATCTCAAGCCCGCGTCAGGCAACGCGCCGTTCATCATCGGTCCTCCCGCTTAGCCAGTGCAGAGTTTCGCATGCGCCCTTTGCGATACTGCTGCGCAGTCATGATCGCGTTCAACAAGTGGCACGTCGGAAGTCCATTCGCCAGACACGGCGCCTGAAAGGTGCGGCATCACCGCCCATTTCAGTTGACGCCACACCCAATGTGACTCTACGGGTGCACGATCACCTTGATCGCGCCTGAGTTGCGTTTGTCGTCGGCTGCGGCGAAGGCCTCGCCGATGGAGTCCAGCGGGTAGTGTGTCGTGATGAATCCGGACGGGTCGACCCAACCGCTGGACAGAAGACGGAGGGCCGTCTGGTACTCGGACACGCCCTCCCATGAGGAGTAGCTGTTCGACCAACGGATGCTCAGCTCTTTGCGGTAGGCGGCCATCACGTCGACGCTCGATGACCCGGTGAAGACCCCCAGGACGCTGACGGCGCCGCCGTAGCGGGCCATGCCTACCGCCTGGTCAATGGTCGACGCTCTGCCGCCGACGGTCTCGAACACGACATCGGCCCCGTGCCCCCCGGTAGCCTCAAGCAGGGCTTCGACCGGGTCGCCATCTGAGATGGCGAGCACCACGTCGGCTGCGTTGGCTTCCATGGCGATTGTCAGAGGCTCGGGCCGGGTGCCAACCATAACCACTTGTCCGGCGCCATATGCCCTGGCGAGCTGGCCCAACGTCATGCCGATGGCGCCGGTCCCGATCACGACCACGGTCGAGTCCGGTCCGACCGGGTTCCGGTTAAGGGCATGGACGCCGCAGGCGTAGCAGTCCAACTGAGTCGCGGCGTCGAACGAGATGCTTTCCGGCAACACGTGGCAGTTTGAAGCGAGGCAAACATCGAGTTGCGAGAAGCCATGGCTTTCCTGGCGTTCGCCGCCGCGGAAGCCTCGCTGCGCGCAAATGTGGTTCTGGCCGTGTCTGCAAGCGCGACATACGCCGCATCCGAGTAGGTGCTCCGCCTCAATGCCGATGCGCTGACCGGCGGAAACGTCTTCGACGCCTTCGCCTAACGCCACGACGTCGCCGGCCAACTCGTGGCCGCGCTGGTGAGGCTCTCGGATTCCGCCGACGGGCGGCGAACGATACGGGTGGAGGTCACTGCCGCAGATTCCGGCGGAGCGCACCCTGACCAAGATTTCGCCCGGTCCCGGCTCGGGGTCCGGCAACTCCTCGACTCGGATGTCGTGTCCGCCGTAAAAGATTGCTGCTTTCATATCTCTAAACGAGGTCCCTGTACCACAAAGGTTCCTGCCATCTTGTCATGCAATGCCTGCTTATCTATGTCCCATAAGGCCCAGAGATAATCTAATATTCCTACAACGCCCAAGGTGAACGCCGAGAGGAATCCGAACACTATTCCTTTGACCAGCAATTCTCTGACGAATGTCCGGCCCCAACCTGATTTCATGCCTGAGTCTGTGATTGCGCGGATTCCCATGATCTGTTTTCCGGGAGTCTGCCCTTTGCCAATTACGATCAGCCACCAGACGAGGTAACCGATGATCAGGGTTGCCAAGAATAGGACACTGTCAAGCAACATCACCACAAACCTCTGGCCAATGCCAGCCAGTCTGACTCCGTTGGGCGCAAGCAAGAATTGGCCACACCAATTGCAGAACTTGCTGTCGCCCGCGTGCTGGCGACCGCAATTCGAACATCCAGTCCCGACCGAACCATACTGGCCCGCTGCACCAGGCGGTTGCGCACCGCTCGTATCGAGCAAGGATTGCCCACATTGGTCGCAAAACTGGCGTTCTACGGTGTGCTGTTTCCCGCAACTTGGACAATACGTTCCCAGAGGAACTTGCTCGTTTCCCATAGCCGAACCCCCACGGTGAATAATTGAGGCCGGCTGTTTCGTTGCGAATCGGGCCTCGCGCGGCTAGTATAACCGTTCTGGCCTGAGTTTACAATAATATACCTCGATCTTAGAGGGCAATATTCTCAAAGGTCGATATTATTCCACGACACCTACGTCAGGCTTTCATCGAGGATCTCGAGCAGGTCTTTGGCCTTTTTCTCGCCCTCGAGACCTTGCGCGCCAATGCCTTCCTCGAACATCTGGACGCAGTATGGGCACGACACGCCGATCGTGTCAGCGGAGGTCTCCAGAAATTGCTCCGTGCGGGCGTGGTTCACGCGCTGGCCGCGGCTCTCCTCAATCCACATGTGTCCGCCGCCCGCGCCGCAGCAGAAGCCTCGCTCGCGACGACGGTCCATTTCGACTAGCTCCAGGCCGGGGATCGCGTTGGCGATCTCTCGGGGCGGGTCGTAGACGTCGTTGTGACGGCCGAGGTAGCAGGAGTCGTGGTACGCCACCGACGACTGGATCGTCCCGACCGGCTTGATCTTGCCGTTCTCGATGAGTTCGGCGACGAATTCCGTGTAGTGGAGCACTTCGTATTCGCCACCCAGGTGCGGGTACTCGTTCTTGATGTTGTTGAAGCAGTGCGGGCAGATGGTCACGACCTTCTTGACGTTGTAGCCGTTCATGGTCTCGATGTTCTGTTGGGCGAGCATCTGGTAGAGGTACTCGTTGCCCATTCGGCGGGCCGGGTCGCCGCTGCACGTCTCTTCCGTCCCCAGGATCGCGAAGTCGACGTCCGCACGTTTGAGGACCGACGCCATCGATCTGGCGATTGCCTGGCTCCTATGTTCGAGGGCGCCAGTGCAACCGACCCAGAACAGCACCTCCGCGTCCGGGTGGTCTGCCATCAGTTTGACGTCCAAGCCTTCGGCCCAGTCAGTGCGCGAGTAGGTCGTTCCGCGCCACGGGTGGCCGCGCTGCTCCATGCTCAGCAGGGCGTTCTGGGCCGTCTCGGGCATGCTGGCCTGCTCCATAACGAGGTAGCGCCGCATGTCCACGATGCTGTTGATGTGCTCGACGCCGACGGGACACTCGCGCATGCACGCCCCGCACGTTAGACAGTCCCACAGGGCTTCTTCCTGGACCCAAGTGCCTATCAACGGCTTCTCTTCTTGGATGTCTTCGCCGTTCAGGATGCCCGGACCGGTCTCCAGCACGTGCTCCTTGATTCCTTCCACGATGTGCATGGGGGAAAGGAGCTTGCCGGTGATGTTCGCGGGGCACGCATCGGAGCAGCGCCCGCAGACCGCGCACGCGTAGCCGTCCAGGAGTTCGCGCCACGTGAAATCCTGGACCCGACTCGCGCCGAACGCCTCGGCGGTTTCGAGGTCTGTCGGAGTTATCAGCGTGCCGCGAGGTTCCAGCGAGCGCGTGTACCAGTTCAACGGCGCCCCAACCAGATGCATGTGCTTCGACAAAGGGATGTACATGGCGAAACCCAGGATAATGCCGAGATGGAGCCACCAGAACAAGGCTTGCAGCCCGTTGGCCAGATCTCCGTCGATTCCGGCGTCGATCATGACCTCGCCAATCGCCTTGCCCACCGGAGCCGTCGCGTGCGGACCCTCGCCGCCGGAAGCGACGTATGCGCCTTCGGTCAGCAAAGTGAAAGCCATCAGCAACCCGATCAGTATCAGAATGTAGCCTGATTCTTTTTTCTGAGTTAGGTCGAAGGATAGGCGGCTGGGCTTGACAACCCATCGGCGCACCGCGACCCACACGAGCACGAAGAAGAAGACCGTCGCCAGCACGTCCAGGTAGAAACCGAACGCCTCCACGCCTCGCTCGGAAAGCACTTTCTCCGAAAAAGGCCGCCAAGCAGAGTCAGCCCAAATGAACAGACCGTAACTCGTGGAGAACGACATGAATCCCCAGAAGATGAATGCGTGGGTGAGTCCGCCCCTGTCTCGTATCGAGACGCTCTGGAGGACCTTGAGTTGCGCAACGACGATCGACGCGGCCGGGATCAGGCGCTTGATCGGCGGCGAAAACCGATCGGGCCGCTTTCCGATCATGACGAGCCTGAAGACGCGACGCCAAAGGATGTACCCGGCAGCGGAAAACGACAACGCCGACAGCGCATAGACGGCCAACCAGATCGGGATCACGCCAAACAGGTCTTCCGGAGGAACCATCGCCTGCTCCTGCGCCGAAAATATGGGTCGCTCGACGCCTGTCGGAGTGTAGCACAGGGAGGCTGTTCGGGCTACTTGATCAGGTTGCAGAATCGGGCGGTGCTCCGGTGCTCTGGCCGTTCACGGCCAAGCCCACGTCCCACCCCAGGCTCGGCCTAATGGTGATAAACAAATTGCGTGGACGTGACCTTGTCTCGCCATTCTGAGCGCGCACGCGAAGAATCTCGTCGCGTTCCGCTCGGGGTCGCCGCCTGAAGCCCAGATGCTTCCCCCGATCACATCGGGGGAAGCATGGCGAACTGACTTGAGCACAAAGCGATTGGTTGATGACCATAAGGCCGAGGCCGCCGCTGGTCTCAGGCTCGGCTCCTCACGAAGCAAAGCTCACAACGTGGCCCATCGCACTATCGGAACGCCACCAGGACCCACGCGGCGGTGGCCACCCACAGTACGATTGACGCCATCATCGGATAGTCCGTCAGGATGATGTCTTCCGGGTTCTCGCCAAGATTTCGACTGTGCACCAGATACATGTACCGGAAGAGCCCGTAACCCACGAAAGGGATGGTCAACATCATCGCGTGGTTGTCGGGCAAGTTCGGAGCGGTGAACGTGTACAGCGAGTAGCTAATCATGGCTGACGTGGCGACGACGCCTGACAGTTGGTCCAACAACCCCAACGTGTATCGACCAAGAATGTCTCGCTGGTCGGGGGCGGAGTCGCCCGCCGACGCGAGTTCGCTCCTTCGCTTGGACAGAGCGATGTAGAGAGCTGCCAACCCAGTGCACAGGTACAGCCACGGCGAAATCGGCACGCTTAACACGGCAGCGCCCGCCACGACCCTCAATACGAACCCGGCCGCGATGGCGAACACGTCCACGAGGATCACCGACTTGAGCGCGAATGAGTACGCCAACGTGGTGAGCACGTACCCGACCGAAACCCCGCCGAACCAAGGCTCCAGCACGAAGGCGCCTCCGAGGGCCGCCGCGATCAGCACGATGGCGACGACCGTCGCGGGCGCGGCGGAGAGGGCGCCCGACGCGATTGGCCGCTGTCTTT
>CEQE01139917.1_pt1 | contig 33413 bp, 28 predicted proteins | sample 356201 | NCBI WGS metagenome assembly CEQE01 (sample SAMEA2619970, study PRJEB7988) | marine metagenome | biome: marine biome (ENVO:00000447); feature: mesopelagic zone (ENVO:00000213) & marine oxygen minimum zone (ENVO:01000065); material: "saline water (ENVO:00002010), including plankton...
GCCGACGGCGATCCGCGCGCTGATGCGCTACGGCGACGGACCACTCGGTAGCGTCGATCACTCGCGGCTCGAACGGATCGTCTCGGCCGGCGAGGTGCTCAACCCCCCGGCGTGGGAGTGGCTAGCCAATACCATCCTCGGTGGCCGCGTGCCGGTGCTCGACAACATGTGGCAGACCGAGACGAGCGGGCCGGTCTTCGGGAACCCCTACGGCCTCGGCCTGCTGCCGGTGAAGCCCGGGTCGGCAACGGTCGCGCTTCCGGGCATCGAGGCCGCGGTCGTCAGGTCAGACGGTTCCGAATGCGACGTCGGCGAGAAAGGGATCATGGTGCTGCGACAGCCATTCCCCGGCCTCACCGCCAGGCTCTGGGGCGAACCCGAGCGCTACTCCCGCGACTACTGGGAGAAAGTCCCCGGCGCGTACTACACCGGCGACTCGGCGCACGTTGACGAGGACGGCTACGTCTGGTTCGGCGGACGCGCCGACGAGATCATCAAGATCGCGGCGCACCGCCTGAGTACGATCGAGGTCGAGAGCGCCTGCCTCAGACATCCTGCGGTCGCCGAGTGCGGCGTCGTCGGGCGCCCCGACGAGACGCGCGGCGAGGTGATCTCGGCGTTCGTACTCCTCAAGAATGACCGACGCCCCTCGGACGAACTACGCAGCGAACTGATCGACACGATCCGCCACGGCCTCGGCGCGATCGCCGTCGTCGGTGAGCTGAATTTCGTGTCGATGCTCCCGAAGACCCGGAGCGGCAAGATCATGCGCCGCGTGCTGAAGGCGGTGGTCCTCGATCGCGAACCCGGGGACATCACGACGATCGAGGAAGCGGGGTCAGTCGAAGAGGCCCGGCAGGCCTGGGAGCAGATGAAGGCCGACATGGTGCGGGCGGACACGAAGGAAGGGTGACGGATCGGTGGACGACTTCAAGGCATTTCGCATTTTCGAGACGGACGGCGGAAGTGAGGGCCGGATCGCCAGCATGTCCCTCGACGAGCTCAGCCCGGGCGACGTCGTCATTCGCGCGGCCTACTCGAGCGTGAACTACAAGGATGCGCTCGCCGGCACCGGGACCGGCAAGATCGTCCGAGGCTTTCCGCGGGTCGGCGGGATCGACGTCGCCGGCTCGGTCGTATCGAGCACCGACCCTCGGTTCAGCGATGGCGCCGACGTGCTGGTGACCGGCCACGACATGAGCGTCACCCACGATGGGGGCTACGCGGAGTACGTGCGTGTGCCCGCCGACTGGGTGGTGCCCCTCCCCGACGGACTGTCACCGTTCGGCGCCATGGCCATCGGGACCGCCGGCTTCACGGTGGCGCTGTCGATCATCGAAATGGAGCGCAACGGCCTCACACCTGAGGCGGGTCCGGTGATCGTGACCGGTTCGACTGGCGGCGTCGGCAGCATCGCCGTCGATCTGCTCGCGACCCTCGGCTACGAGGTCACCGCGCTGACCGGCAAGGCCGACGCGCACGATTACCTCCGAACGCTCGGCGCGCGGGAGGTGCTGTCGCGGAACTCGCTCGAGATGGGCACGCGTCCGCTGGAAAAAGCCAGGTGGGCCGGCGCGGTCGACCCCGCCGGCGGCGCGATCCTCGCCTGGCTGACCCGCACGATGCGCCACGGCGGGTGCATCGCCAGTTCCGGACTGACAGCCGGCGTGGAGCTGAGCACGACGGTGCTGCCGTTCATCCTCCGCGGCGTCAAGCTGCTGGGGATCGATTCGGCAATGTGCTCGGCCGAGCAACGCCGGGAGGTGTGGGCGCGACTCGCCGCGGAAATGAAACTCAGCCACACCGACGCGATCGTGCGAGAGATCGCGCTCGACGGCCTGCCCGACGCATTCGCCACCCTGCTCAAGGGTGACGCGCGGGGCCGGTTCGTCGTCAAGATCTAGATCAGCTGGGACCGCACTGCCCGGTCACTCGGCACCCACGGGCCGTAGCGCGACGCCGGCCTGCTCGAGCCCCGCCCTGATCTTCGCAGCAAGTTGTTCCGCGCCCTGCGTGTCGCCGTGGACGCAGACCGTCTCGGCGGCGATGGCGACGGTCGATCCGTCCGTGGCCTCGACCGTGCCGTCCGTCACCATCCGCAGCACGCGCGCGACGACGCGGTCGGGATCATCGATGACGGTCCCGGTCTTGCGACGAGACGCGAGCGACCCGTCAGGCTCGTAGGCCCGGTCGGCGAACGCTTCCGCCGCAACGCGCAGGCCGGCCGCCCGGCCCGCTTCGAGCATCTCCGACCCGGCCAGACCGAAGAGGATGAGCGAGCGGTCGGCAGCGGCCACCGCCCGCGCGATCGCCGCCGAGGTGGCAGCGTCGCGGACAGCCAGGTTGTACAGCGCGCCGTGCGGCTTGACGTGCTGAAGTCGCGCACCTTCGGCCGCGGCCACACCGGCCACGGCACCGACCTGATAGAGGACGAGGTCCTCGACCTCGGCCGGCGTGGCATTCATCTCACGCCGACCGAAGCCGACCAGGTCGGGAAAGCCCGGGTGCGCGCCGATGGCGACGTCGTTCGCCATCGCCAGACGGATCGTCCGGCGCAGCACCGACGGGTCCCCCGCGTGGACCCCGCAGGCGATGTTCGCCGAGGTGATGCTGGGCATCACGGCGACGTCATTGCCGATCGTGTAGGCGCCGAACGACTCGCCCATGTCGCAATTGAGGTCGATTCTCACGGCCTCATGGTAGACGCTGCGACGCACCCCCACAACTCGCGGGCCGTGGAGACACCGACATCGGTCCCTGGTATGCTTCGGGCCTTACACTCCACACACTCCACTGCGAGTGGCCACGAAGAGGAGAACGATCATGAGTCGAGGCCCCTGGATCACCCTATTCGCCGTAGCAACCCTGGCGGGCTGTACGCCACTCACACCGGAACAGCAGGTCGTCGCGGATGCCGCTGCTGCGCTCGGCGGCCGCGACCTCGTCGAGGGCGTCACCACGCTCGCGATCGAGGGTGACGGCACAACCGGGAACTTGGGCCAGGACATGACCCCTGACGCCACCGGGCAGCAATACACCGTCAGCGGCTACATCCAGCGCGTCGACCTAGCGGCAGGGCGATCCCGCGTCGAGCGGACGCGCACGCCCGCCTTCACCTACTTCCGCGGCCCGGATCCCCAGTCGCAGATCTTCGGCGTCGATGGCGACGTCGGCTACGATGTCGCACCCGACGGCACCGCGACGCGGGTCGCGAGCGGCGCCGCGCGCGATCGTCTCGCCGAGGTCTATCACCACCCGATCACGAGCGTCCACGCGGCGCTGGATCCCGCCGCCATGCTCACGAACGCCGGGGCGAGCGACGGTGAGGCGTTCGTCGACGTGACGACCGCCGGCGGCGCCGCGTTCACGCTGGCGATCGACGCCGAGTCCGGGCTGCCCAGCCGCGTCACGTCGATGGCGCACAACGCCAATCTGGGTGACGTCGCGGTCGAGACCACGTTCGCGGGCTACGAAGAGGCCGCCGGGCTGATGCTGCCGACGCGCCTGACGACGGCGACCGCCGGCTATCCGACGGCCGACATCAACGTGACGGTGCAGAGTATCAACGCGGATGTCGGCGACCTTGCCGCGCCGGCCGGCGCGGCGTCGGCGGATCCTCCCGCCGGCCCGCCGCCGGTCGACGTCGTCGTGGAGGAGTTGGCAGACGGCATCTGGCTACTGGGTGGACAGTCCCACCACAGCGTGCTCGTGGAGTTCGACGATCACCTCATGCTCTTCGAGGCGCCGAACGAAGCCCGGGCCCTCGCCGTGATCGCCCGAGCCCGGGAACTCGTGCCGGACAAGCCGCTGACGCAACTGGTGAACTCCCACCACCACTTCGACCACTCCGGCGGGATCCGCGCAGCGGTCTCGGAAGGGCTCACCGTCATCACGCACGAGGCGAACGGCCCGTTCTATCGAGCGCTGGTCGTCCGGGAACGGACGATCGCGCCCGACGCGCTCAGTCGGACTCCGCAGGAGCTGACGCTCGAGACGGTCGGTGACGAGAGGACCCTGGAGGATGCGTCGATGACGGTGCACCTCCATCACATCCCGGGCAGCCCGCACGCCGATTCGCTCCTGATGGCGTACTTCCCCGAGGCACGGCTGCTCGTCGAGGCCGACGCTTTCAGTCCGGGCCGCGATCTGCAGCCGTTTGCCGCCAACCTCCTCGAGAACATCGAGCGGCTGGGCCTGCGCGTTGACCGGATCGTGCCGATTCACGGCCCGGTCGTCACGTTCGACGATCTGGTCGCGAACGTCAGGGGCACCACCGACTGATCCCCGCCGCGCAAGACCACGGAGGACGGAGAGGCTCGAGAGACTTGGTCGGTTCATCACGTGCTGGCTCGTCGCCGGACTCGGCCTGGCCGGCGCCGCGGCGCCGGTCGCCGCGCAGAACGGCCGGTCCGAGCGGCCGAATATCGTCCTGATGTTTCCCGACAACCTGGGCTGGGGCGAAGTGGGCGCCTACGGCAGTGTCCGCGGCGTCGGCACGCCGCGGACGCTGTCGCTCGAACCCTCGACCCGGCTGGCGAGCCCGCCGTCGCTGGTGGTCGAGACGACGCTCGGTGGCGTGCTTGGCGACCCGTCGTCGTCGAACCGGACGGCCTACACCAAGGGCTAGCTCTCTCGGCCACGCGACGAGGGCCGAGCGCTACCGCCTCGAATTCGGGCTGACGTGCGGATCGACCTGCGGCCTCGGGTACCACTCGTTTGGGTCGGCGGGGATCATCACGTCACGGCCAGGCATCTCGACTCTCGGTAGACTCTCGGCGTTCATGACGTCGCGCTCTGCGACGAGGCCATTCTGAAACAGAATGAACGCGGTGAGCGCGTAGACGTCGTCGTCGCTGAGCGGGCCCTGCGCGTTGACTCTCTCGGCGAACGCGTAGCCCCCTCGCGTGTTCCGGTAGTTCTCATTCGGCGGCATGCCTCTGGCGATGTAGTCCCACAGCGTCGTGGCCGAGGCCCAATAGGCTCCGACGGACTTCACCGGGATGAGCGTCGTGAGCGAGGATTCGCCTCCCACGAGAGGCGCGGGAAAGCAGCAGTACATCTCCGGCGTGTACGGCTGCTCCCGCCTCCGAGACATGAAGGGCTCTGCCCCGGTCGGTCCGTGACAGTAGGCGCACTTCTCGGCGTAGATGCCCGCGCCTTCCGCGGCGGTTCCACCCCCTGGGGGGAGATCTTGTCCGGAGGGACCGACGATGATGCCCCAGGCGCTGACCTCTTCATCCGTCGGAGCCCTGCCCAGCCCATACGCGGGTCCCTGCGCCAGCGCGGAGCTGGCCGCCAGGGTCAACACAACGACGAGTGGTACGAGAAGATCAGGATTCCCATATCGCATTGTGAACGCTCCCATCCCGATCGACCTTCCAGGGTTGAATGGCGTTGAGGTGCTGGACCCGGTTGGTGGACGTCGTCCAGTATTCGTTGTCCACGCCCCAGATCTGGTTCAACTCGGCCAGCGATGGCTGGATGTCCCCCCGCTCGTCGGTGCAGCGCGACTGCAGCGTCGCCTCGCCGCCCTGCCACTGCCAGGGGAAACGGAACCGCGTATGTGCCATCCGGTGCACCGGTTCCTGAATCTGCGCATCCGCCCAGGTTCGACCACCGTCCACGGACACTTCCACCCTGCTGACGGCGCCCCCGCCAGACCAGGCCAGACCGGTGATCTCGAAGAATCCTGGGCCCGGCAGCTGTTGCTCGCCCGACGGGAATGTGATCACGGAATTTGGTTCGAACTCGAACTGGAACCAGCGTGCCTTGCCGTCCGGCATCAGATTCGTGTAGACGGTGATCTCCCACCTGGTGAGATAGGCCTCGTCCACGACCTTGATCCGCCTCAGCCACTTCGTGCTGCGGGTGCCCTCGAAGCCCGGGGCGAGCATCCGCAACGGGTAGCCCTGCTCGGGGCGTATCGCCTCGCCGTTCTGGCCGTAGACCAGCACCGTGTCGTCCATCGCCTTCGCCAGCGGGATGCTCACCGTCCACTTCTTCGTCACGTCTTCCGCGACCACCCAGCTGGCCCCATCCTGCACGCCAGCCTCATCGAGCACGATGGAGAGCGGCACCCCGGTCCATTCGGCGCAACTCGTCCACCCGTGGGTCTCCTGAACGGTCCGCGCGTTCCGCCTCGGACCGCGCGTCACGTAGCTGCTGCCCGCGCACATGAGGAAATGGGTCCGCGTGACGGACGGCAGGCGCTTCAACTCGTCCATCGTGAAGACCAGCGGACGGTCGACCATGCCGTCGACCAGGAGACGATGTGCCTGAGGATCGATATCCGGCGACCAGGCCCCATGGCTCACCACGTAGTGGAGTGGGTTCGGCGTGATGATCCCGACCGAATCTTGAAGCGGCGACTGCCCCGAGTGCAATCTCCCGCTGCCACGGTGCGATGTCTCGAACCGCGAGCGGACGCCGTAGGGGGGGATCCGGGAGACATCCGCCGACATCGGCTGGCCGCTTGCCGACGGGGGACCGCCCACCGCCAATCCGGCCAGCGCCGCGCCGCTCTTCAAGAAGCGCCTGCGACCCTGTTCCTTTGCATTCATCAGTTCTCTCCTGGTGGCGGCTCGCGCCAGCCTTTCTCTCGGTAGTAGTCGCTGACCAGCCGCGTGATGTCAATCGTCGTGCCCGCGGCCGGTCCGTCGGGAATCGGCGCATCCACGAAGCGCCGTGGCAGCGTGTCCTCGTCGGGCCGGAGCCCTTCGCGGAGGTTGAAATCGCGCTCGGCCTGGCCAACTTCGGTACACACCTCCCACAGCTGGCCTGGTGAGACGTCCTTGCCTAGGAGTCCGGAATAGGCGACGGCCGCAAGGTCAAAGTCGACGACATCCATGCAGCACGAGATGTTCTTGCAGATCGTCAGGCTGTCCGACAGGATGCCGAGGTGCTCCGCGTAGTTGACCAGGGCGCCCTTCCCCTCTTCCTTCAGCGCATGCGCCGCATCGGGATTGCCGACCCGCCGGATCGCGAGGACTTCGTCTCCCGTCAGCTCGATCGAGGGCTCCGCCCGGTAGTGGTCACCTCCCCGGGAGTTCACGGCGTTCATGAGGCCGTACCCCTTGATCCCTCTCGGGTCGGCCGAGAAGAGTTCGAGCCCCTTGACCTCCGCCGTCAGTCGTTCGGCCTCGGGCCCGAACACCTCGGCGGCGCGTCGCGAGCCGTCGGCGAGCAGGTTCCCGATCCCCTCACGCCGCGCGATCATCTCCGGCAGTCGCAGCAGGGCTTCTCGCGAACCCCAGCCGAGATCGATTCCGTCGACGTCCGCGTCCGCAATGAGCCCCTCGTGACGACACTCCATCAGCCACGCGATCACCTCAGCGGTGCTGATGCAATCGAGCCCGAGCCGGTTGACGGTGTTCGACACGCCGACGGCCAGCTCGAGGTCGGCGTTCCCGCACTTGACGGTGAACCCGGCCTGGGCCTCGTACTCGGGGCCCTCCCCCTCGTTGTACTCCGTGACGTTGTACCGCGAGCAGTAGATGTTGCAGTTGTAGCAGGACTTCGGTTTGACCACATGGTCCCGTCGCAGCGCCCGGCCGTTGACCTTCTCGACCTCGTCGAAGTTGGCGCTGCGAAAATGGTACGCTGGCAAGACTCCCATCGCCGCCAGCGAGTCCATGATCCGGGTCGTGCCGTACAGTCGGCGGGATTCGAACTCGGGGTGCCCCTCGATGGCCGCCTCGAGCTCGGTGCAGGCCCGCCGGAACCGATCCGGATCGGCCGGCTTCACCGGCTGGCTGCCGCGCACGGCGATCGCCTTCAAACGCTTCGAGCCCATCACGGCGCCCATACCAGTCCGGCCGGCCGCTCGCGCCAGGTTGCAGGAGATGATCGCGTATCGGACGAGGTGCTCTCCGGCCGGGCCGATCGCCGCCACCTGCAGATCAGGGTCGTGGAGCTCGCGGCGAAGGTCGGTGGTCGTCTCCGTGATGTCGCGTCCGACGAGATGCGACGCGTCTCGAAGCTCCACCGTGCCGTCATCAATGAGCAGATAGACCCATCGCTCGGCAGCGCCCGTGAACACAATCTGATCGACTCCGGCCCAGCGCAACTCGGGCGCGAAGAAGCCGCGGGCGCCGGAATCGCCCAGGTAGCCCGTCAGCGGACTCTTCGCGCTGGCGATGAAGCGGCAGCTGCCGATCAACTCGCTGCCTGTCAGCGGGCCAACCGACAGGCAGAGGATGTTCTCGGGACCGAGGGGATCGATGCCGGGTGCCAGCTCGCGCAGAAGCGTGAGGCTGTTCCAACTCCGTCCGCCGATGCCGTCGTCAGGCGTCGAGGTCGTGGCAATCTCTTGGGTCGTGAGATCGACGCGCAGACACCGTCCGCGACAGATCGTCATGAATCCACTCTCTGGCCGGCGGCCCAGCTGTCACGCAGCGGCACACCCTGCACCTCGACGTAGGCGGCGCGCTTCTCGGCCGGATTCCCATCGGACGCCGCAAACGCCTCCAGCGATTCGCCGCCCTCGTCCACGTTCGACAACGCATCGGTCGGGCACGTCCTGACGCACGAGACGTCGCCATCACAGAGATCGCAGAAGAGTGGCAGGTCCTCGTAGAATCCGACCGCACCGACCGGACAGGCGCTGACGCACTCCTGGCACGACGTGCACAACTCCCTGGCGAGCGCGATCTCCCCTTCCTCCCCGACGGTCAGCGCGTCGGTCGGACAGACGAGGCAGGACTTCTCGGCACAACTGACGCACGCGACCGCCATGTCGATCCCGATCTCTTCCAGTTTGGCCACGCGGATGCGCGAGAGCGCAGGCGAGACCGCGCCGAAGTGAAAGGCACTGCACGTCACCTCGCAGATCCTGCACCCGACGCAGAGTCGGATATCGCACTTAATCACTGGGTATTCCTTATACGCGCCGCCCCGATCCCGAGGTATGACCGCGGTCATACCTCGCGGCGTCGCGTCGGCCCTACCCTTCCATGGTGAACCTCTCGCGGATGCATCGCCTGACGTACGCGATCATCGCCGCATGCCTCCTCGCCAAGTGGCCGCTTCACGCGCACGTCAAGTGGTTCAGTGAGTTCGACTTCGGCGACCGGCCGCTGACGCTGGCCAAAGCGGTCACGCCGACGTTCATCGCCCTCGCCGGCCTGAGCATGGCCACGATCGGGCTGTTCGTCTATCTCGACCGCCATCTGGCGACCTCGCCCTGGTACACCAGGATCAGCCAGTGGCTGGCCGCGCGCCGCGTCCACAGCGTGCTGGTGATGCGGATCGGCCTCGGCGCCACGCTACTGCTCTCATGGCAGGCGGGCACCTTGTTCGTGCCGGAACTTGCCGTCAGCGACTGGGTCGGCTGGGTGCAGTTTCTGGTCGCGCTGCTCCTGATCTTCGAAGCGGCGGTTCCGGCCGCTGGAATCATCGTCATCGCGTTGTTCGTGGTCGGCCTGACCCAGTACGGGACGTTCCACATGCTCGACTACACCTTCTTCACCGGTGTGGGGTGCTACCTCGCGGTCAGCCGCTCCAACGACCCAGCCTTGCGGAGTTCGGGTGTTCCGGCGCTGTATACGACACTCGGGTTCTCCCTCTGCTGGGCCGCGCTCGAAAAAATCATCTATCCCCAGTGGAGCAGCTACCTGCTCGACGTGCACCCGCAGTTGACGCTCGGACTGGAACCGAACTTCTTCCTGATCAGCGCCGCGTTCGTCGAGATGAGCCTCGGATACTTGCTGATCATCCGTCTTCTGCAGCGCCCCCTGGCCCTGATAATCACACTCGTCTTCTTCCTGACGACCATGGTGTTCGGGAAGACCGAGGTCATCGGGCACACCATCATTCATGCAGCGTTGATCGTCTTCCTGCTCGAAGGGCCTGGAGAGCGCTACCGAGCACCACTCGCGTTTCTCGAACGGATTCGTCTCCGAACCGCCTTTGCGGCCGTCAGCTTCGCATTCCTGCTCGTGATCCTGATCGTCCCCTACGTCTACATCGCCCAGCGCACCTACAGCGCCAACCTCTTAGCGGCGGGCCCGGCCGCTTCGGGCGAGCCCCGCATCTTCTTCGTCGAGCCGCAGGACGGAGTGACCGTCGAAAGCCCCGTCGCATTCCGCTTCGGCTCCGAGAACTTCACGATTGCCGCGCTGGGCGACAGCGGTCGGGCAGGCGCGGGACATTACCAACTGGGCGTCGACACGGATTGTCTCCCCCCCGGCGTGATCATCCCAGAGGGCCAGCCCTGGATCCATTTTCCCGACGCGACCTCGGAAATCGTCGTGCAGCTCGAGCCGGGCCCTCATCGGTTCTGCCTTCAGCCCGGTGATGACGAGCATCGAACCCTCCCCGGAGAGCAGATGTCGGCCGTCATCCAGATCACGGTGAAGTGAGCTCGCCTGCGCTGCCGGGCCGCCGCCCGACGCCGCTCAGAACTGGAATCCGGCCGAGAGGTGCAGGTGGGTACCGTCGTCGAAACCCTTGGCCACGTCGAGCTTCAGCTGAAAGACCGTCGCAATGAAGAAGAGTCCGGCACCAACGCCCTGGTGGAAGCGGGTCTTCCTCAGCTTCTGGCCGACGTCGTACGCCGCACCCGTGTCATAGAACACGGTCACGCCGGCGTTTCCGACGTTCATCGGCGACGTGAGCGGCAGGCGAAGCTCAGCCGATGCGACGGCGAGGTTGTCGCCGACGAACTGGCCGAAGGAGTAGCCGCGCACCGTCGGGCCACCGCCCAGCAGCGGTTGCTCGTAGGCGGGCAGCGCCTGGTCGGCACCCTCGTACAATCCTCGAATCGACAGGACCGCCTGACCGAAGGCCCCCTTGTAGCCGCGCAGATCGACCCGGGTTCGACCGACCACTCCGCCCGACTCGGCGACGTCGAGCCACGTCCGCGCCACTTCGGCGAAGACGGCATCGCGCGGGAACGTTGGGTCGTGGCGAGTGTCGACCGCGAGGCGCACGGCGTAGGTCGCGAACCGATCAGGCGACTGATCGAATTCGATGTCGGTCCACCGCGCGTCTCCGCCGACGCGCACGCCGCTCGCGACCTCGACGTCGACGCCCGCCCACACCTCGACCCGGCGATCGTCGACCTCGAAGTGGGGGTGCTCTCGACTGGTGACGCCTCCGCCGGCCCGCAGCTGCCCGGGTGAGCCGCGATCGAACTCCTGGTTCAGCTCGACTGCCGCGCGCTTGGTGCCGCCCCAGGTCAGCGGCATCGAGAGCTGCTCGCCCACGCCAAACAGGTCGAGCGTGCTGGCCCGAACGCCGTAGGTGAAGCCGTAGCCCTCGGCGTACGAGAGCACCGGCATGAACAGCGACTTCTGGGCCAGCACCTGTCCGGTCCGGCGCAGCAGATTGCCGGTCGGCTCTGCCGCACGCTCGCGGACCACGAGAATCAACGCGACGTCCTGAGTCGCCGTGAACGATCGGTAGCGCTTGCGGACCTCGACGTCGTCGAAGCGACCGCTCTGCCTGAGACGTCCCTCGATCGACTCGATCGCGCCCGGCGCGAGCGGATCGCCCAGCGCGATCTCGGCCAGCCGGATCACGTCGCCGTCGGGTATCGAGTAGTTGCCGTGGACTCGCACCTCGACAACCACCTCGGGTGATGCGAGCGGTGCGGCCTGGGGTGGGGTGGCCGCCTGACCATGAACGGACACGGCGGCAGTCCCAAGGCATGCCATCCCGAACGCCCAGGCCAGCAGGCTGCGGCCGGCGGCTCGCGGGAGGCTACTGCCCGGGAGGCCGGAACGACCGGATCGTGGCACTGACCTCGGCCTCCTTATAGTTCGAGAAGGCCCGTGTGTAGGCCATCTGAAGCGAACCGTAGGCGGACGTCACGCGACCGCGCATCGTGATTCCCTCAGGTAGCCAGATGCCGTCGAACGGCTGGCTCATGGCCATCGACGCCCGCATTTCGTCGACCCGCACCAACCATCGGAGCGGCAAGAAGTCGAATCCGACGTTCTCGAAGGCGAACCGTACGATCTGCGCCTCTTCGGGATCGACCCACATCGTCACGAGCGACGTCTTGCCGAACTTGTGCTCCATCTCCCGCTCGTACTGCTCGTCCTCATCGTCGACGGGCGCGTCGGAGCCCTCGTCCGATTCCTCGTCCGAGAACAACCGCGTCGGGTAGTACTCGATGCGGAACACTTCGTGCCCGTCCAGCACCTCCCGGCCCGCAAAGTAGTAGTTACCCGGCTCGAACGTGAAGTCGAAGAAGTTGGCCTCGGAGATCAGCCTCGGCTCGACCGCTTCCACGTCCTCGTCGCCCTTCGCCTGGGCCTCTTCTGCCCGCGTGTAGCGTCGTTGCTCGTCGCGCAGCCACTCCGCTTCGTACTCTTCCCGCTCGACACCGTCGATCGTGACGCCGTCGTAGCGCTGCGGGCTGCGGATCAAGAAGCCGTCGCGGATGTACCAGGTGAACTCGCGGTCGAACCCGTACAGGTTCACGGCGCCAGGCCCCTCCAGCGTCAGGGTCTCGCGCTCGTCGAGAATGTAGTCGTGCAGCGTGAGCCAGTTCTCGGCCCGCGACTCCAGCGCGCGCGCCATGAGCGCGTCGACCTCGCCCTGCTCGACGCCGGGGAAGGGCGTCGATGCCGCGGGCGTCAGGATGAGCAACTGGATGCAGGCAACGATTGAGAAGAAGATGGCGGCGGATCTCGACATGCGCTATTCGCCCCTCAGCGTGAGCCGGAGTTGCACTCAGAGATACGTCGGCTCCGACGAAAGGTTCCCCCGCGACTGACGGAGTGCCGGCTCAGAAAGAAATCACCAGGGCGGTTCGGAAGACGGTATCCAAGCTGTCCTTACGCGCGTTGGCCGATCCGAGCACGAGGGTGGCCCCACCCGACGCCACGGTCTGGTACAGCTCGTCGCCGGTGCCGGGGATGCCGTCCGGGTCCAGCAGTTCGGCATGCGCGATGACGTCGAGGCCGGTCTCGAGTGCCGGCTCGTTCTCGTAGAGCAACTGGAGGCTGACCTTGAGCGACAGGTTGTCGGTTATCGACACGGTGACGGCGTTGGTCGTGTTGAACGAGTAGTCAGACGCATTGGCGACGTTGATGTTCGTCGTGAAGTCACTCTCGAAGACCGTCACAGCGCCCAGCCGCTCCAGGTAGTCCAGCCCGAGCCGCGCGCCGCCAAACCGGCGGACCTTCTCGGGATCGGGCGCCTCTTCTTCGCGATCGGTGAAGCTGAACCCGTAGCTCGTCGAGAACTGACGGTCGTCCGTGTCGCTCCAGGAGTTCCCGACACCGGCGAAGGCGATGTACCGGTGGAGGAGCCCGGCATCCTCGTTGCGATCCCAACTCGCGCCGGCGTTCCAGAAGAACTGCTCGTTGATGTCCTTGTCGTACTTGCCGCCAGCGAGATAGTTGGCCACATCCGGCGTCGGAGCGGGCTTGATGAACTGAAAGGTGCGGTCGTCAGGGGTGGCGCCCACGGGGAACACGAACCCGGGGTCGACCAGAAAGAACCGGTCGTCCGACGTGTCCGAGCGGACCGACGTGACGTCGACCTGGAGGCGCGCGTCTGCCCAGACGTACCGCAACCGGTTCGCGAACCCGAGCGTGCGCGCCGCCGAGTTTCCGTCGGTCTGCACGTAGCTCAGATCGGTCGCGTTGGACCACCCCAGGTCACGTTCCTCTTCGTCCGCCGGCTGCGCGAACCCCACTCCGGCCCCGATCCACAGCACGCAGGCACACACCACTCCGCTACGCAGCATCATCCGCTCTAACTCCTTCCAGATTGAGAAGTGATGACCATCCTTTCCGAATTTATGGACCCGGGCCTAGAGAAATCGCTACAATGCGCGGGGAATGTCGCCAGTGGATGAGCGTCCGTCGCAGACAATTCGGGAACTGCCGGAGATCACGGCGGCGACCGACACCCGGGACTACCTGTCACATGCCGCAGCGCTCGCGCGGCAGCACGCCGACTACAAACTGATCATCGACGTCGACGCGTATCTCCAGGAAGCGCAGTTCTTTCCCGAGATCATCGACCTGCTCGAGAACGACGTCCTCAAGCAGACCGCCCAGGCGATGCTCAAGGGCGTGACGATGCCGCTCGGCAACCGCTCCCTGAGACACCGCAGAGGATTGAACGATGCGAGTCATTGATACACACGCTCATGTCACGGCGCCGCAGGAACTCTACGCCTACAAGGCGAGCCTGCTCTCGCACCGCGGCGCGCACGGACGCGGCCGTCTGGGCATCACCGACGATCAGATCGTGGCGGCGCTCAACACCCCGACCTTCAACACCGTGTCCCACCTCGAACAGTTGAAGGAGGTCGGGACGGACATGCAGCTCGTCTCGCCCCGCCCGTACACGATGATGCACAGCGAGAAGCCAGAGAAGCTGGTGCGCTGGTACATCGAGGCGGTGAACAACGTCATCCACCGGCAGTGCGAGCTGTTCCCGGAGATCTTCCGCGGCGTCGCCGGCTTGCCCCAGAACATGGGCGTCAACCCCGAGAACTCGATCGAGGAGCTGGAACGCTGCGTCAAGGAACTGGGCTTCGTCGGCTGTCTGCTGAACCCCGATCCGAACGAGGGCCAGGGTGAGCCGCCACCGGGCCTGGGCGAGGATTACTGGTATCCGATCTACGAGAAGCTCGTCGAACTGGACATCCCGGCCCTCGTGCACTCCGCGAGCTGCCGGTCGCCCCGAGAGCCCTACTCGCTGCACTTCATCAACGAGGAAAGCATCGCGATCGTCTCTCTGCTCAGCTCGAGCGTGTTCAAGGACTTCCCGAAGCTGAAGATCATCATCTCCCACGGCGGCGGTGCCATTCCATATCAGATCGGCCGCTACCGTGCGATGTGGTCGCGTCGGAAGCAGGGCGCGTTCGAGGACATCCTGAAGCAGCTCTACTTCGACACCTGCCTCTACACCCAAGAATCGCTGGACCTCCTGTTCAAGTGGGTCGGGCCGGAGCGCTGCATGTTCGGATCGGAGAAGCCGGGTATCGGCACGGCGAAGGACCCGAAGACCGGCGAGTGGATCGACGACGTCAAGAAGAAGATCGACGCGATCGACTGGCTGAGCGACGCCGACCGCGCCCGAATCTACGAAGGCACGGCGACCGAGGTGTACAAGCTCACGTTCTAGGAACGAAGCAGTGACGCTGCTCGGCGTCAGGGCGACCTAGCGCGAGCGGGTGGCCGAACTGGCGAGAGGCCTGCCGGACGCCCCGGCGGGCGCCCCAGCCTGGGCGGGCGCCAACACGAATCTCAGCGGTCCGTCGAGCTGACCTCGCCGTCACCGTCCCCGCCGTCACCGTCGAGGTTGGTGTATTCCTCACCCGTCCTCTGCTCTATCAGCCGCACCATCCCCTTCGCATCCTTGACCTGGCGAATGTCGGCGGCCACCTTCTGAAACTCGGCCTTCAACCGGCCGCGCGCGTTCAGCGGGCAGACCATCAGACAGATCTTGCAGCCGTACATCTTGTAGAACCACGGCAGGCAGGCCGGCGCATCGACGTGCCAGCGCAGTACGCCGTTGGCCTCCTTCTTCTCAGGCTTGATCGCGTCGCCTGGGCAGAACCGGGTGCAGATGTTGCACGACGCGCACACGTCCTCGATGCCGTGGTCCTTCGGTCCGTCGATCGTCAACGGTAGGTCGGTCGAGGCCGCGACCAGCCGGAAGGACGACCCCAGCTCGGGCGAGATGAGCGACCCATGCTTGCCGAGCTCGCCGAGACCGGCCAGATAGCCGTAGGCCGGTAGCGGGATGTCGCCCATGTTCGGCTGCGCGCACGCACTGTAGCCGTACGACCCGATCTGCTGCGCGAGGCGCACCGCCATGTCGTCGAGCGTGTAGTAGACGCGGTGCACCTCGCCCTGCGAGCGAGGACCGACGTCGATCAAGCAGTCGTACTTCATGGACATCCCGAAGACGATCACGAACCGATGGTCGCGTTCGGGCGCGTCGGTGAACAGCAAGCGTGAATCGTAGGCGGCGATCCCCACCACGTCCGCACCCATCTCCTTCACGAGCGCCTTGACGTCGGTGGTCATTGCCTCGACGTCGTCGATCTCGGTCCGCGTCTCGTTGACCAGCGCTTCCCGAGCCGGCGCCAGAACGAACCGACGGAGGAAAATCTGCCGTCTCGCCGACGCGGGCATCCGGCGCCTGAACATCTGACCGCGGCTGGTGGCCCCCATATCTCGCTGGGTGCGAGTCGGCCGCTGCGCGCGCTCGAGATTGATCTGTGCCATCGTTCTCCCCCTGCCCCGGATCCGTCGTCAGAAGCGCACGAGCCGCGTGGCCGTGCCGCCCCGCCGGTCGCACACCGCCTTCGAACCGAGGTGATGCTGCCAGTCGACGATCATCGCTTCATCTCCATGCGAACCTGCCCGGCTCGACCTCCCTGTTGGCCGCGCCACACACTGGCGCCGCCCCGCGCGAGGCGTTACGATCAAGGGTTGTTCGTTAAGGGCTGACCTTGATCCGACGAGCCATTCGTCACTTCCCCACCTTCGAGATGAACGCCGAGCGCGGCGTCGCGCTCGCCGATCAGGGATCCGTCGCCCTGGTCCGTATCGTCGCGTTCATGGTCTTCGCCCGGGTCCTCCCGCCCGACAGTTTCGGCGCGTTCACGCTGGCGCTGACGCTGTCCCACATGACCAACCAGCTGCAGCATCACCTCGTCGTCCTGCCGTTCATCATCACGTGCGACTCGCCCGAACGGATCCGCGACGACGGCCCGAACTGGCTCTGGCTGAACTACCTGATCGCCGCCGCGCTTGCGGGCGGGCTGCTCCTGGTGGCCCGGCTCGTCACCGCGCTCGGCGGCCCGGTATCGCTGGCCACGATCTTCAGCTACACGAGCGTCACGCTGCCGATGTTGTCGGTCTACATGTTACATCGCCGGTGGCTGTACCAGATCGGTCAGCGCCGTGGTCTCGTCGTTGTCGTCGTGGCCTACGTGCTGACCTACGCCGTCGCCATCCTCGTGACGCGCGCCTGGTACCCAACGCCCTGGGCCTCGGTGCTCTCGTTCGCCGCCGCCAGCGCTTCCGGACTTCTGGCCGCCGTGCCGTTCATGCGGCCCGCGCGCTGGACGCCAACCCGCAACCCGCTGCGCTGCTGGGCCGAGACGCGATCGTTCTCGAGCTGGACCACCTTGAGCTTCACCGCCAGCGCCACGTTCAATCACGGGATGAACCTACTCCTGGCCTCGATCCAGGGCGCGGCGGCCGCCGGTGTGATGTCGGCCACCCGCCAGATGGTCGTGCCGGCCCAGACACTCGTCATTTCCACCGATAGCTTCGACAAGGTGCGGGCCGGCGCCCACTACGGCACGGACGGCGTCGCCGGCCTGGTCCGGTCGGTGCGCAGCACGCGCACTTACATGGTCGTTCTGGCCGGTCCCTATCTGCTACTGCTCTTCCTCGCCGCACCGTGGACGCTCGGCGCGTTCTACGGTACGGGTTTCACCGACTACGTCCTCGAACTCCGACTCTGGACGATCGCCTCGTTCCTCAGTCTCCTGATCCAGCCGAAGAACACGCAGCTGCTGGTCCTGCACCAGTCGCGCGCGATGTTTGTCGCGCACGCGGCGGGCGCCGTCGCCGCGCTCGGCAGCGCCGCCCTCCTCGTGCCCGACTACAGCATCGCCGGCGCCTTGGCCTCTCTGGCCCTGAGTCGATCCGTCAACCTCGTCGCCGTCCACTTCCTGGCACGCCGGGTCACGCGCGCGGCGCGGCAGGCGGAGCGCGCCGCGCTGCGCGAGGACGACACCTCACGCCCGTCGCGGAGGCTTTCGAGATAGCGGCGACCCGTCTGTGCGCCAGCGCCTTGTCGAGCGCGGAACTCGGGGATCGTCTGCTGCGTTCCGACCACCGTGGCACTCATCTGAAGCCCTCGCTCATGGGGCGGTCCGTCGAACAGGCCGTCGCGGCACCCCGGATGAATACCACGGGCGACCTGGACCTGCGGCTCGAGGAAGCCTGGCCGGCCGACGATGTGGAGGCGTTCCGGGGAATGGGCTACGCCGTCCAGACGGGCGGGGGCGCGCGGATCTCGGCGGCCTTTGGTGACCCGGCGTCTGGCGCTCTAGCCACCGCGAGACGATAAGAGCGCATCGCCATCATGACGAGCGTTTGGAACGCCCAGATACATTCTCGCTGGACATCGATCCGAGGCTGCGGCAGAATCCCATCGAGGGACTACAAATGAGAGAGCTACTGCGCGACTACTTCGACGGCGGCGTGTCGAGACGTGGATTCTTTCGGCATCTCGTGGCGGCCGGGCTCACGGCGAGCGCGGCGCGGTCGGTGCTGGAGGCGGCGGAGAGCGGCGGGCTGGACGCGGCGCAGCCCGCGAGCAGCGGCGCCTACCGTCAGTCGGGCACGGGCGGCGACCTGCTGCTCGAGCAGATCAAGGCGGCCGGCACGAAGTACCTGTTCGCGAATCCTGGGTCGGTGGAGACGCCGTTCTATGACGCCATGACCGACCGTCCCGAGGTGCAGCTGATCATGGGGCTGCACGAGGGTGTCGTGATCGCGATGGCCGACGGCTATAACAAGGTCAGCCAGAAGCCGGCGCTCGTCAACGTCCACGCCGTGGCTGGCACGGGCCAGATCGGCGGCCAGTTGTTCAACGCCAACCGCGACGGTTCGGCGATCGTCATCACCGCCGGATTGAACGATACGACGACCTACAGCGACGACCTGCACCTAGCACCGGCACCCGGATCCACCCAGATCGACATCAACGAGCAGTTCACGAAGCTCTCCTGGGAGGTTCGGAGCGGTGCGTCGGCCGCGGTCGCGACCCGTCGCGCCTTCAAGCTCGCCGGAACCGCGCCGGGCGGGCCGGTCTACGTCGCCTTCTCCCGGGCCTCGATGGCGGAAAAGGTCACCGGCGAGATCTGGCCGGCCGAGACGTTCCTGATCGACGCGCGCCCACGCCCGGCCGCAGACAAGCTGGAGCGGCTGGCGCGCTGGCTCATCGAAGCCGAGCGCCCGGCGGTCATCTTCGGAGACGAGATCTCGAGGACGAACGCGCAGGGTCGCGCCGTCGAGCTATGCGAACTCCTGGGTCTCGTCGCGGCCACGGGCCAGCAGGCCTTCGGGAATTTCCCGACATTCCACCCGCAGTACGTCGGTGGGGTCCGGGCCAGTCGCCCGTTCCCGTTTGGCGGGCACGATCTCGTCGTCCAGTTCGGCGCCCGCGATCCGGGTGGCGGCTCGGTGCCGCGTCAGATTCGCTCGCCGGAACGCTACGCGGCCGTCGGCCTCGATACCAGCATGCTGGGGCGGACGCAGCCGCTCGACCTGGCCATCGTCGCCGACGTCAGCGTGGCGCTCGAGGAATTGATCGACGCGGTGCAGTCGCTGGCCACGAAGGAGCGCCTGGCGACGATTCGTGAGGCGCGCCTGAGCGCCATCACGCCGGCGGTGGCGGAGGCGCGTGCGCGGCGCGAGGCCGCCAGCCGCGAAAACTTCGCGACGAGCCCGATCCATCCCGATCGGCTGGACTACGAACTGAACAAGGGGATCGACCCGCATGCCATCGTGGCGATGGAGAACCTGACCGGCCCCACCAACTTCATGCGGTTCGGCTTCCGTGAGGACGAGAAGATGCGGCTCCGGTCCAACGGGACGGCGCTGGGCTGGGGCGTCGGCGCCGCCATCGGCGCTCAGTTGGCGGATCCGGACCGCCAGGTCGTGCTGAGTATCGGCGACGGGTCCGTCATGTTCAGCGCCTCGGGCTTCTGGACAATGGCGCGCTACGACATCCCCGTGCTCACCGTGGTCTGGAACAATCGCAACTACCAGACGGTGCGACGCGGATTCCACTCTTACGGCGGACGGATGGCCGAGACGGGTCAGTACCACGGCATGTATCTGGGTGACCCGGACATCGACTTCGCGGGCCTCGCGGCGAGCCAAGGCGTCAAGGGCCAGCGCGTAACGAGCGCGGGCGATCTCGAGGCGGCGATCCGGACGGGTGTCGAAGAGACTCGGGCCGGCAGGCCGTATCTGCTCGACGTGGCGATCTCGACGAGCGGCGGCGGCGCCGAGTCGACGTGGCATCGGAAGTTCAGCCTCGCCGCACAGCGGCGCACCGCGTAGCGGCACTCGGCGGCTGACACTTCCCCGTCTGGCCACCTCACCGGCGGCGCGGCCCCGGGCGCCGCGCCGCCGGCCCGTCAACACTCGACGACGTTGACGGCCAGCCCGCCCCGCGACGTTTCCTTGTACTTCGACTTCATGTCGGAACCGGTCTGACGCATCGTCTCGATCACGGCGTCGAGCGACACGCGATGGGAGCCATCGCCCTGAAGCGCCAACCGGCTCGCGTTGATCGCCTTGACGGCGCCCATGGCGTTGCGTTCGATGCACGGAATCTGCACCAGGCCGCCGACCGGATCGCAGGTCAGCCCCAAGTTGTGCTCCATGCCGATCTCGGCGGCATTCTCGACCTGGCCGGCGCTGCCGCCGAGGACCTCGGTCAGCGCACCCGCGGCCATCGAGCAGGCGACGCCGACCTCGCCCTGGCAGCCGACATCGGCGCCCGAGAGTGACGCGTTCTTCCGGTAGAGGTTGGCCAGCGCCGCGGCCGCCAGGAGGAACGCCATCACACGCGCCTCATCGGCGCCCGGACAGAACGTGACGTAGTACTGCAGGACAGCCGGAACGACTCCGGCCGCGCCATTGGTCGGGGCGGTGACGACGCGACCGCCGGCCGCGTTCTCCTCGTTGACCGCCAGGGCGTAAAGGTTGACCCAGTCCATCGCCTCCATCACATCCAGGCCGGTGCCCCGAGCATTTCCCTCGCCGAGCTTCCGGTACAGCGCGGGCGCACGGCGCTCGACCTCGAAGCCACCGGGCAGGACCCCCTTGCTCTGGAACCCTCGCGCCATGCACCGCTGCATCGCGTCCCACACCTCGAGCAGCCGGCGACGGGTCTCGGCTCGGGGACGCCACGAGTCCTCGTTGGCGGCCATCACGGCGCTGATCGGATCGCCGCGATCGCTGGCCATCCGGAGGAGGTCGTCCGCGGTGGCGAAGTCGCACGGTCGCCGGGGCGCATCGGCGCTTGCGGCGATGTCCGGGTCGGCGTCGCGACGCTCGGGGACGACGAATCCGCCTCCGACCGAGTAGTAGGTGCGCTGGGCGAGATTCGCGCCGTCCCGGTCGGTCGCCGTGAATCTCATCCCGTTCGGATGAAACGGCAAGGTGGTCGTCTGGTCGAAGACGAGCGCGGTGGCCGGGTCGAACGCCACCTCGTGCCCATCCGGCAGGACCACGGTGCGGCGGGATCGACCGATTCGGGCGCGTGGCCCTGGAGCCCGAGGATCACGGCCTTGTCAGATCCGTGGCCCTTGCCGGTCAGGCCCAGCGACCCGTACAGCTGGACCGATACCGCTTGGACCGCCTCGATCTGGCCATCGCGCTCGAGTCGTCGCACGAACCGCGCCGCGGCGCGCATCGGACCGACCGTGTGGGAACTAGACGGACCGATGCCGATCGTGAAGATGTCCAGCGCGCTGACGATTCCAGACCGGTCCACGGGTTGACCTCTATTTGTTCATACTATAACGTTATGATGTTAACTACATTACCACACGCCGGGCGGACGTCCGGCAGGGAGCGGTCCTCATGTCAGAGACACCAGGCCTTCGACCCCTCGACCCGGCGGATCTCCAGGGTAACCGAGCACGCTACGACGCCCTCATGGATGTCGTCGTCAATCGGATCACGACGCGCGAGTTCGATTCGAGCTTCGACGTTCCGCGAGAGCACTTCGAGCTGATCCTGGAGGCAGCCCGGCAGGCGCCGTCGGGCGCGAATTCCCAGCCGTGGCACTACATCATCGTGACCGAACAGCCGGTCAAGGAACAGATCGCCGAATACTTCGTCGGCGAACAGCAGCGCCGGATCGATCTGAACATGAAGTTTCCGACCCCGAACTACAGCGGGCTGGCAACGGCTCCCGGCTTCATCGTCGTCGTGACGGACTTCCGGTTCGTACGCGCCTTCCCGGTCCTGCGCGACGAGCACTCAGCCCTGGTCCGGTCCGAGGTGAACGACATGTACGTCCAGAACGCCGAACGGATTCTCCTGCAGAGCGTCGCGGCGTCCACGATGTCGGCGCATCTGGCTGCGACGGCGCTCGGCTACAACGTCTGGTGGGTCACGGCGATCGGGCAAGAGGGCGCGCAGAAAGCGATGAAGCCGCTGCTGGGGATCCCCGACGACCTCTCGGTGCTGGACATCATGTGCTTCGGCCCGCCCAAGACGAAGACCTACAAGCGCTGGAAGAAGTCGCTGGGTGAGATCATCAACTGGGACCAGTTCCAGCCCGAACATCATCTCTCCCTGGACCAGGTCGAGGAGTGGATCCAGACCCAGCGGCACAAGGTGATGTACCGCGATGCGAAGAACGTCGACTAGTCGGCGGGTTGCGCGGCCGACTGTTCATCGGCTCGACGACTATGTCGGGCACCTGCTCCGGCGGGCGCATCTCATCAGCAGCGGGGTAACCGCGAAGTACATCCGCGACGTGGGCCTGACGCCGCCGCAGATGGCCGCCCTGCTCAAGCTCCGGGAGGTCGAACGGGTGTCTCAGAACGAACTGGGACGCCTGGTGGCCATGGAGCGCGCGAACATCCATGGCATCGTCTCCCGGTTGCTGACCCGCGGGCTCGTCGAAGCCACGACTGACGCCACCGACGCCAGGAAGACCGTCCTCCGGCTCTCAGGAAAGGGGCGCAAGCTGGTGGAAACCGTCGAACCGCTGCACTGGCAGGCGATGGTCGAAACGATGAGCGTGCTGAACGGTCGCGAACGCGGCCAGTTGCTGCGACTCCTGAAGAAGTTCTGCGGCATCACCGCGCCGGGCTGAGCCTAGCGGCGATGACGGCGGCGGCGCCGGGATCGTCTACCTCACGACCGGCGCGGCGGCGCAGACGAAGCTCTCGGCCGAGCCTTCTGGTCCGTTGCCGTCGTAGACGGCCATCTCGGGATAGACGCAGACCCGGCGAGTCCGCACGACCTCGCCATCCTCGACGCGCTCGCCGATCAGCTCGCCGGGCGCTTCGCCTTCCTCGACCCAGGCGACGAGCGTCTCGAACCATGGAATGTTCGTGGCGCCGACGCCCGGTGCGGCGTGGAATCCCCCCGGCACCAGGTAGAACCTGTAGAAGTCGTCGACCGGCCCCATGGTCTCGAGGACCTGCTTGAAGTAGTTGAGTGAATTGACCGGTGGGACCGCGGTGTCGGCCCAGTGATGGTAGTGAATCATCTTGCCGCCGCTCGCCCGGAGCGCCGACAGGTCGGGATCGTCCGCGTCGACGATGTCGGCCATCGCCGCCATCCGCGCTGGATCGGCGTCGAAGTCGAACGTTCGCCAGTCGTAGTCGGGATCGTCGTCGTCGAAGGCGGTGTACTTCATGAACGCTTCGGCCAGCGACAGGTACCTGGCGGTGTCGCTCTCGGGATAGACCACCCAGTCGAGCCAGGCGCTCTGCGGGCCCCGCGCCGCCATCCACGGCGGCTGCTCGCCGGCGATCTCGGCGCCCGGCGACTGTCCCGGAAACAACTGCCGCCCCTCGGAGTCGCGGACACCATCGTAGATCTTGGCCAGCGCGGCGATCTGCGCCGTGGTGAAACAGTCGGCCGTCGCGGCGCCATCGCACCGCGCCAGGTGCGCTTCGGGATCGAAGTCACAGACGAGCGGGTTGTCGATGACGCCATCCATGACGCCGTCGAGACCATCACAGCGGCCGTAGACCGCCTCGGCCAGCGCCGGCATCTGGTCGGGGCGGACGTAGCCGTCGCCCGACATCGCCTGCGCCTTCCAGAGACCCCACATCTGGATCTTCGAGATGTTCAGCGTCGGCGCCGAGATCAGCACCCCGTCGAAATCGTCGGGATATCGCTGGGCGGACATCAGGCCCTGCCGCCCGCCGGCGGATCCCCCGACGAAGTAGGCATAGGCCGCGGGCTCGTCGTAGAACGCCTCGATGACACCCTTGACGGCGACGACCGTGACGTGGACGGCACGGAACCCGAAGTCGATCTCCTTCTGCCGGTTGTTGTAGCCATAGCGGCTGTCGCCCTCGGTCGCGTAGTCGTAACCCTGATCGGTCGAGGCGGCCGCATACCCCATCCGCCGCGCATCGGCCATCCGGCGGTCGTTGACCCGCCCGCCCGACCCGGCGTTATCGACCATGTAGAAGCGGCCGTTCCAGGGCAGCGGCAGCTGCGCCTCGAATCCGACGTCGGGCAAGACCGTGCCGGCGACCCGGCAGTAGCCCGCCCCTCCGCCGTCGGCCTCGACAAAGCGTGCGGCGATCAGCGTCACCGAAGGCTGGGAGAACGCGTACAGCACCTGATGGCACGCGTCGGACCGTTCGTCCGCCACCGCCGAATGGGAAACGGCAAGCGTCCCCACGACCATCAGAACCAACACGCCAGTGCTACGCATCACGTCTTCTCCCCCGGTGACCTACCGTCACACCACCCTATCGAACCAACGCCGTGGCCAGCCACGGCTGCCAACTCACCAACCCAAGCACGACCGCCGTCGTGACCAGAAACGGGAGCACCGCCACGAACACTCGACCGGGCGGGATGCCTGCCGCGGCCGATGCCACGTAGAGCCCGGTACCCACGGGCGGCGTCAGCAGGCCGAGTACGAGGTTGATGCACATGACCACGCCGAAGTGAAATGGGTCGATACCGTACACCCCGGTCGCAATCGGCAGCAGGATCGGCGCGACCATGATCATCGCCGGGATGCCGTCGATGACCGTCCCGATGAGCAGCAGCGCGACGTTGGTCAACAGCATGAAGACGAACGGGTCAGCCGTCAATGCCACCAGCGCGCCCGCCAGCTGCTGCGGCAGCTGCTCGAAGACTAGCACCCAGCCGAACAGTCCGGCTGTCGCGATGATGAAGAGGATGACCGACGCGTTCATCCCGGCCTGCACCACCGCACGCCAGGCCTGCGCCCACTCCAGTTCACGGTAGTACCACCGGCCGAGAATCACGGCCGCCAGGGCGGCCAGCGCCGCCGCCTCGGTCGGCGTGGCAATTCCGAACATCACGCTGCCAAGAATCACGGCCGGGATCGCCGCCGCCGGCAGTCCGTCCAACACGGCACGACGCCGCGCCGAAGAGCTCATGGCCGCAGCCCGCGGATAATCGTGGGTGCGTCCGAGCCATCGCACGGCGAGCACGAACCCGCCAAGCATGAGGACGCCGGGCAGGATGCCGGCCAGGAACATGTCGCCGATCGATACCTGGGCGATCACGCCGAAGATGATGAACAGCATCGACGGCGGAATGACCGGCGACAGCAAGCCACCGGCTGCCGTCGTCGCCGCGGCGAAATCCCTGGAGTATCCGTGCTTCGCCATCTCGGGCACCATGACCCGGGACATCACCGCGATCTGGACGACAGCCGAGCCCAGGATGGACGCCACCATCGTATTGGCCAGCAAGTTGACATAGGCCAGTCCGCCGCGGGTTGCGCCGGCCGCCACCGAGGCGGCCCTGATGAGGCGCGCTGTGATGCCGCCGGCGCTCATCAGCTCCCCTACCAGCATGAAGAGCGGAATGGCCAGCAGCCCGTAGTTCTCGGTCGCACCGAACAGCTGCAGCATGTACGACTGGAACAGCACGGTGTTGTCGGTCAGGACGATGTAGGCGCCGGCCGACACACCGAGCACGACGGCCACGGGCAGGCCGAACAGCAACAGGCCGAGGAAGATCGCCGCGAGTGTCATGGGCGCTCGGCCCCACCGCGTACGAGGAGGGCCTCAAGCGAATCGAGCCAGTTGGCGCTGGCGTGCAGACACGTCAGGACGGCCATGACCGGCATGATCAACCAGACCCACCACTTGGCGATGCCCAGCGTCGACGTCTGCTCCCGGTACACGAAGTTGAAGCTCGCCTGAATGAACGCGCCGACATCGAAGTCCGCGGCGACTAGCAGCCGCGGATCGAACCAGAGCCAACTGAAGACGACGAGCGAGGCGCCGAACGCCACGACGACCGTGTCGCGAAGCAGCGTGAGCCAGGGACGGAACCATGCGGGCGAGGCGTCGTGCGCGAGCGTGATGGCTGTGGCCTGCCGGCCGCGAACGCTGGCCGCCGCGCCGAGCATGAACGCCCAGACAGCTGTGTAGATGGCCAGCTCATCGACCCAGAAGAGGGCGACGTTGAACGCGCGCGTCACGACGTTCAGCAGGATCAGCAGCAGCGTGGCGAGCACGAGCGCGCCGACCGCCTGCTGTTGCCACCACGCCGCCGCGTCGGCGACGCGGCCCAGCAGGCTCCGGCAGGTTGCGAGTAATGGGGCGTCGGTGCGCACGGCCAGGGAGTTCCGAGGCTCGGTCACTGAGGCGAGGAGCGCCCGGCGTTCGCCGCGGCTTCCGCCTTCAAGGTCGCGAGGATGGGCGCCTGGCGCGACCAGATCGCCTCCCACTCCGCAATCACGGAGCCGAACGATGCCGCATTCACTTCGATGATCTCGACATCGGCGTCGCGGATGGACGTTTCCCACTGCCGTTCCTGCTCGACGTACTCATCCATCACGCGGTCGAGGTGTGTCCGCATCAGTCGGCCCACCAACTCCCGATCCGCTTCGCTCAGGCGGAGCCAGGTCCGGCCGGAGATGACACCGACCGACGGGAACATCATGTGGTTGGACAGCATCAGCGTGTTGGCCGACTCGAAGTACTTCACCTTCCAGATCGCCTCGAGGTCCATGTCGATGGCGTCGATTTGCCCGTTGGTGAGCGCGTCGTACACCGACGCGAGCGGCATCGGCGTGGGCGCCGCGCCGAGCAGTTGGTAGAAGTCCCGCAGCGGCACGAACGGCGTAATGCGAATCTTCCGGCCGCCAAGGTCGGCAGGCACCGCCAGTGCATCGCGGGCCAGAATCTGACGCATGCCCGCCAGGCAGTATCCCAGCCCGAAGACACCGATCTCCTGTGGCAGCGCGTCCAGCATCCGCTGCGCGGTTCCGCCGCGCAGCAGCGCTGCGGCCTCGCCGACGTCCGCGACGAGATACGGCGCGTAGAAGGCCCCGAATTGCGGCAAGCGGTTCGTGATTTCCGACACCGTCAGGATGGCGAAATCCAGCGCGCCCGTCTGCAGCAACTGCAGCAGCTGCGCTTCGGTGCCGAGCTGGCGGGCAGGGAACACGGCGAGCGTATGCTCGCCGTCGGTCGCGGCCTCGAGCGCCTCGCCGAATCGGATCGCCGCCTCGGTCCAGAGGTGCGTCGGCGGCGTGATCAATCCGAGGCGGAACTCGCGCGCGGTCGCCGGGCTCGCGCCCGTCAGCGTGCCGATCAGCGCCATCGCCAGAATCACCACGCGCATGGTCGTCTTGCCTGTGACGAGAGAGTAACCTCTCCGCTCCCCGATTGGATCATCGATTCCGTCGAGTTGCCAGACTGCCCGGGTGAACCGTCGCTGGCGGACGGTGAACGGCGTCTCATCCGGCGCTATGCCCTGGGCGGTCCACGTGCGCTTGTTCCCAGGTGCTCGAGTTGAGACAATCGTCGAGGGGACCTTGCGGCGATGACTGGCTGGCGGCGCGTTTGGACGAGAGAGCAGTTCGCGATCGGCGCTGACAAGCGGCCCACACAAGCCTGAGGTGTCCATCGATGCAGAGGTCTGCGATCCCGAAGGCGAACAGATACTTCTTGAAGAAGCTGGAGACGCTGTCACTCGACGAGCTGAGACGGTTGCAGTTCAGCAAGACCAAGGAGACCCTGGAGCGCGTGTACTCCAAGAGCGCCTTCTATCGCGAGCTCTTCGACAAAGCACGAGTCACACCGGAAGACTTCAAGGCCCTATCGGACATCGCCAGGTTCCCATTCATCGACAAGGACGAGCTGTTGCAGGACCAGCGGGCTCATCCGCCGTTCGGGCGAACGCTGTGCGTCCCCCCCGGCCGGACCCGCCGCATCAACCTGACCAGCGGCACGTCCGGGCTCGGCCAGGAAGTGCACTGCCACGACGAAACGTCGATCCGCGCGGCCAACGCCTCCACCGCCTCGCACTTTGCGGCGATCGGGTTGCGCAAAGGCGACGTGTCGGCGGTGCTGCATCCCCTGGGTACGATGACGGGCGGCATGCTGTCGTACGAAGGCCTGCGCCACTGTGGTGCCGTACCGCTGCCGCTTGCGGTGTTCGACACGAACCAGAAGGTCGACATGATGAGGCGATTCTCGCTCTGTCACATGCTGACGACCCCTGCCTACCTGACGCGGGTCACGGCCGTCTGCATGGAACACGACCTGGAGCCGAAGACGGTGTTCCCACACCTGAAGGGCATCACGCTGTCGACGGAACCCTTCACGGTTGCCTGGGCGGAGCGGATGGAAGAGATCTGGGGCACCGTGGTCCACGACATCTACGGGTCGAGCCAGCTGAATCTGAACTTTGCCATCACCTGCAAGTATGGTGCTGTGCCGGATGGCGAATTCGGGTGTTATCACCTGGCCGAGCATTTCGCGCTGGTCGAGGTCCTGAACAGAGAGACTGACCGACCCGCCGCCGTCGGGGAATGGGGGGAACCGGTGGTCACGACCTTTTCACGGCACGCGATGCCGCTCGTTCGGTTCAGGTCGAACGACCGGGTGAGGTTGCTGCCACCAGGATCGTGCGACTGCGGGCGCACGTCCGGCGCACTCTGGGAAGTAGGAACGATCTCGCGCTATGACGACATGCTGAAGATCAAGGCCACCAATGTCTGGCCGCAGACGATTGATGAGGCGGTCTTCTCGTTTGACGAGATCGAGGAGTACAACGGCCGCGTATACATCAAGAGCGACGGTCATGAATGCGCCGCGATCAGCGCCGAGTTCAAGCCACACACGGTCGATGAGGAGGCCAGAACGGCTATCCTTCGAAGACTGAGCAAGAAGATCAAGACGATGACGCAGGTCACGATGGACGTCGAGGAGGTTCCGCACGGTACGCTGCCACGATTCGAATACAAGGCGAGGCGCTGGAGCGACGAACGCACCAAAGGACTGGAACAGGTCAAGTTCCTGGAGAAATAGGATGCGCTCGCGGCTCTCACCCGAAGGACCAGTGTCGTGGAAGACCTCCTGAAGGGATTCCCGGTCGTCGTCGAACAACCCTTGAACTGGGGCGACATGGACATGCACGGCCATATCAACAACGTGTGGCTCTTCCGGTACATCGAGAATGCGCGGATCGCGTACTACGAGGCGATCGGAAAGCACCAGCATGAGCAGGCCAGCGGTACGAGCTTCGTGCTGGCCGCGACCTCGTGCACGTTCAAGTCAGCCTTGGTGTACCCCGACGTCGCGGTCGTCGGCGCGAGGATCGAAGAGATCCTGACGGACCGAGCGGTCATGGGCTATCGGGTGGTCAGCCGGGAACATCATCGGGTTGCGGCCGAGGCCCGTGCGACTCTCGTATCGTACGACTATGCAAAGGGCGAGAAGGTCGTGTTCCCGGAGGTCTTGACGCAGCGGATTCATGCACTGGAAGGCAAATCATACCGAGGCAAGGAGCAACAGCGATGACGCCGGATCCTACGAACAGCGCAGCACTCAACGAACTCATTGACCACAATCTGACCGCGGGAGCGGCGGCGCCCGAGGTGCGCTACGAGAAACGTCCAGCGAAGACCATGGATGGCGAGCCGATCGAGGGCCTGTACAACGCCTGGATCACGCTCGACAATCAGAAGCAGTACAACTCGTACACCACCGAGATGGTGAAGGCCGTCATCCTCGCGTTCCGCGAGGCCAGCAACGCGCGCGATGTCGTCTGCGCGGTCTTCACGGGCGCCGGCGACAAGGCGTTCAGCACCGGCGGCAACACGAAGGAGTACGCGGAATACTACGCCGGACGCCCGGCAGAGTACCGTCAGTACATCAGGCTCTTCAACGACATGGTGTCGTCCGTCCTGGCGTGCGACAAGCCCGTCATCTGCCGCGTCAACGGGATGCGGATCGGCGGCGGTCAAGAGCTCGGGATGGCCTGCGACCTGTCCATCAGCCAGGACCTGGCGCGCTTCGGACAAGCGGGCCTCAAGCATGGGTCCGCCCCTATCGGGGGACTGACCGATTGCGTCCCGGCGCTGATGGGCACGGAACAGGCGATTGCGTATTGCACGCTTGGAGAGCACTGGTCGGCCCACAAGTCCTATTTGAGGGGGATGGTGATCGATATCGTGCCGGCGCTGAAGGTCGACGGAGAGTACATGGCCAATCCGCTCGTCGAGACCCAGCGCTTCGTCGACGAGTACGGGCGCTTCGCGTTTGGTGAGCCGAAGTCTGGAGCGGCTCTGGAGCAGGGAAAGGCACTCCTGAAGTCAGGGACGATCGACCTCAGCCTGCTGGACGAAGCCGTCGATCGATACTGCGCGAAGTACGTTCACCTGTTTCCCGAGTGCTTGACCAAGACCTTCGAGGAGCTGCGGAAGCCGAAGCTCGCCGCCTGGAACGCCAACAAGGAGGGCTCCCGCGCCTGGCTGGCTTTGAACATGATGACCGAGGGGCGCGCCGGCTTCCGCGCCTTCAATGAGGCGGTCGGTCGAGATCGTGAGATCGATTTCGTCGCCCTGCGCCAGGCGATCGCTCGCGGTGACTCCTGGACTCCGGAGTTGACGGAGAGCCTGCTCCCGGCCGCGCGCGCGGGCAAATGATCACGTTGTAGGAGGCCAATCCGAACCAGGTAGTACCTGGCCGCATGACGGTCAGAAAATGGCCGGCGGGTTGACGGCCGAGGCGGCGGCGCAGACATCCCCGTGTCACGGCGCCGCCTCGTAGACGATCTCGCCACCGACCATCGTGAGCATCACCTGGGCGTCCCGGATCTCGTCGACGGGCACCGTCATGATGTCGCGGTCGAGCACGACGAGATCCGCGAGTTTGCCTGGTTCGATCGAGCCGAGCCGATCCTCCATGAAGACCACGCGCGCACCGTTGATGGTGTACATCCGCAGCGCTTCCTCGCGGGATATCCGCTTCGCCGGGCTCATCAGGCTCTGCCCCGTCCGGCCGTCGATCCGCACCAGCGACTCCCAGAGCGTGAACAGCGCCTCGTAGTGCGCGCCGTCGGTACTCTGAGCGAGGTTGACGCCGGCGTCGAACCACCATCGCGTCGGGATGACGTTCTTCCAAAGATCGCTCTCGAACCGGTCGACGTAGACCGCCGCGCCCTTGCTGTAGTCCACCGCCGTGTAGCCGGTGACGTGCAGGCCGAGCCGCTCGGTCCGCCGCACGTGGTCGGGCGTCGGATGCTGGAAGTGCTGCATCAGCCAGCGGCGATCGACGATCGATGTCTGCGCATTCGCCGACTCGATCGCCGTCAGGATCATCTCGGCCGCGGCATCGCCCGCGAAGGTGAACTGCAGACGGAGATCGTGCCGAGCCGCCAGCTCTGCGATCGCCGACAGCTTCGCCTGATCCATCGGAGTCGAACCCGTCGTGGGTTCTCCGTAGATGTCGAGGTAGGGCTCGTACATGTACGCGGCGCCGAACTGGGTCGCGCCGTCGAACGCGACGGTGACGCCGAGCGTCCTGATGACGTCGTCGCCGGAGCCTCGCCCGGACGCGTCGGCGAGCCGACCCATCCATCGATCGATCGCATCGACGGAGTCTGCGCTATTCACGCTGTACGACATCACCATGCGACCCGGCAGGTCGCCGCTCGCCCTGAGCGCTCGATAGTGTTCGAGGAATTCCGGTTGCGCCCCGTGCGACTCGAAGATCGTCGTCACGCCGGCGGCCGTATTCTCCCGCAGCGCCGTGCGAACCGCGTCGCGCTGCTGCTCCGGCGTCGGCCGGGGCAGCATCCGCTGCAGCGCACCCCAGAGCGGTGACGGCAGATAGAAAATCATCCCCTCGATCAGGCCGGTGGGCTCGCCGGTCGACGGGTCACGGTGGATGCGCACGTGCCGGTCGTCCTCCGGCCCGCTCGCGGTGATGCCAAGGCGGCTCAGCGCTTCGCTGTTGAAGATGACCGGGTACGGCCAGATGCCGATCGGGATGTAGACCGGGTTCTCGGGCGCCGCCGCGTCGAGGTCGGCGCGGGTCGGCCAGCGCTGCTCCTCGAGACTCCCCGGCAGATGGAAGTAGTCGGGCGGCTCGCCGATCGGCGTCGTGACGATCCATTCGCCGGTTGGCGTCCGAGCGGCCTCCGCGCCGATCGCCTCGACGATCGCGCGTACCGACCCGAGACCGACCAGCGACGGTGAACGGAGGCCGCGCTCGCCTCGACGGAAGGTGTGGGAATGCGTGTCGATGAAGCCCGGCACGACCGTCCGGCCTTCCAGATCGACGACACGCGTGTCCGGCCCCGCGAGCGCCCGCACCTCCGGGTTCCGGCCCACTCTCACGAACCGCCCATCGGAAATCGCGACCGCTTGCGCGACGCTGAATTCGGAGTCGACCGTCACGACGTTGCCGTTGACCAGCAACAGGTCGACCGGCGCGGCAGCCTCGAGCGACGCGTCGGTGAAGACGACCTCACCGCCCACGACGGTCATGAGGACGGCGATCTCGTCGAGTTGATCGTCCGGCACGGTCAGGAGGTCGTCCGACAGGACGACGAAGTCGGCGAGCTTGCCTGGTTCGATCGAGCCCTTGATCTCCTCCTCGAACGTCAGGTAGGCGTTGTTCCACGTCGCCATCCGCAACGCTTCCTCTCGCGTCACCTTGTGCTCGGCGCCGAGGATGCTGCCGTGCATCGTCGCGCGCGAGACGAAGTAGGCGAACGTCTGCAGCGGCGGGAACGGCACGACACCCGAGTCGCTGCCCGAGGCGGCGATGACGCCGCCGTCGAGATACTCGCGGACCGGCGGCACGCGGGCGGCTCGCTCCGCGCCCCAGTAGCGCGTCATCGCCGGCCCGGCCACGTAGGGATGGTGCTGGGCCGTGAGGGCGATCCCGAGCGCGTTCATCCGCTCGAAGTGATCCGGCGACGGCAGGAACCCGTGCTCCAGGACCCAGCGGCGTCCGACAATCGACGTCTCGGCGTGCGCGGCTTCGTAGGCCGCGATGACCTGCTCGACCGCATCGTCGCCGACCGCGTGGGTCCCGGGTCGCCAGCCGAGCCGATTGATCTCCTTGACGATCTCGACGTAGCTGTCACGCGGTGTGACTTGCAGGCCGCGGAACGTGCCGCCCTTGCCGTAGGGTTCCGCGTAGGGCTCCCGCATCAGGCCGCCCTCGTATCCGCCGTCGACCATCAGCTTGATACCGGCCGGCCGCAGCCACTCGTCCCCGTCGTCGGGCCCGACGCCGAACGCCTCGATCGTCGAACCTACGCTCTCGGCCGTGGCCTGGGGTCCGCGCGGTCCGCCCAGGAGCGCACTGACGCGAATGGTCAGCACGCCGCGCTGCCGCATCTCCTCGAGCAGCCGGTACTGCGGCGGGCCGATCGCCCCGTACCGGATGCTGGTGAGGCCGGCGGCGTTCA
>CEQE01081462.1_pt1 | contig 33405 bp, 27 predicted proteins | sample 356201 | NCBI WGS metagenome assembly CEQE01 (sample SAMEA2619970, study PRJEB7988) | marine metagenome | biome: marine biome (ENVO:00000447); feature: mesopelagic zone (ENVO:00000213) & marine oxygen minimum zone (ENVO:01000065); material: "saline water (ENVO:00002010), including plankton...
ACGGCATTTTTTGAAGTGCCAAGAAAAGATTTAATTTTTAGATTTTGCTTAATCCATTTGAAAAATAATTCGATTTGCCATCTGGATTTGTATATAGCGGCAATAGATGAAGCAGCCAAACCAAATTGGTTTGTTAAAAAAACCAGCTTCTTTTTTCTTTCCTCATCATAAAATTCTATTCTTCTTAGATTTTCTGGATAATCCTTTTCAGCATAGCACCCTCCCAAAGAAATAATCTCGTCTTTGAGCACTCCTTTTCCTTTGAGTTCTTTGTGCTGTCCGATAACATGGTAATTGAAATTACTTTTGGCTCGAGTAACAAAATAGGCTCTTTTTTTAGTCAAAGAATACAACCACTTAAAATCCAAATACCCTCTATCAACCGAAACGATGCTGTCCGGCGGTAAAGGAAAATTTTTTTCTTTAATTACTTTAGCCTCATGAGCTTTCCCATCCGTTACTACCATAAAGGAAGGTAAGGCTCCTGAATGATCATAAAGACAATGGAGTTTTATTGCCCCTTTAGTTTTACGAAACTTAGCCCATGGAAATACAGATAAATATAAATCAATGGTTGAGGCATCAATTGAATAAAGAGGATTTTTAAAACGAAATTTATGCTTCGGCGTCAAACTTTTACATCGTGCCAGTAATTGATAAAATAGTTCCTCAAATATCCGATAGTCCCGGTTATTATTTGCATCTGAAAAGGTAGATCGACATACTTTGTCCAATCCTAAGTGATACCACTTGCTATGCTGTGTTCCAAGACCAGTTACAATATCTCGAAGACTATCTTTACTCTTGATTTGGGCATATAACATCGTGATAAACTGTCTCCAAGCTGTAAAACTTTTGCAATAGTGATTGCCTTGATACCTTTCCACTGATCTGTCAAATTGGTATCTCGGTATTAATTTTAGAAGCTCTGTAAAGATTGTCCCAACTTTTAACATGGCTTGATCCTCCTTTTTAGTAATGTTTTGCGTAAATTACATTATCTAAAAGTTTGGAGGGTCAAGCTACTTCTTTTTATTTTAACCGGACACTTCTGATCTGGCATGGGACAGAAGCCCGTAAAATAGGGACTTCTACATGCTACGACTATAGAACAGAACGATTAAGCCAATTTGGTGATCGTTTGGCGATTATATAATTTTTTAATCTTAAAAAATTTCTTGATACGATTCATTATAGATCTAGATACGACGGTGTAGACCATATTTTGCAATAAAAAAAGTGATCGCAAAGTACATAATACAAAGCATCCAGAAAAAAAAAGAGGTTCGTTCAGTTCCTCGCTTAGAGAAGACGCCTAAAGTATTTTTCTGACAAATTGTGCAAAGGGGAAACTAATAGTTTTATTATAGCGATGGGATTTCGCTTTGCAATTTGCTGATTTCGTAAATTTTTGTTACCTCATGAACCACAGGCTTTATGGCTGGCAATTATATTCAACATATAGTGTTTTGCAAAAAAGCAGTAATCAGGTAACGGGGTTTGAATTAGATGAAACAAATTAGTCCGAAGTCTCAGGAGCTAGACTAGCTTTTTTTGTGGATTAATACTGGAGGAGTATATTTTGTATCTCAGCAGCTAATATTTATACCTTTGCGTAAAAGTCAACGAACGAGTTGCTGAGGCTGCAACTCAACTCGTTGAATAAGTTCAACCAAAACCGCAATAATTCGTCCGGTTTCATGAAAATCATCCGTACCTTTTTTTGCATATCAGATTGACGTTTGTTAAGCTGTAACTGTCTGACCTGCTCATAGACAAACAAATAAACAAACATACTTTGTACGACGAACAGAAGAAAATCACAGTATAGATTTGAATATAAGATGTTATGGGAATACTTAATATTTTTTAGCTGAAATAGCAGGCATAATAAAATTACATGGAATTAATAGCAAGAGGTATAGTATGAAACGGAAGATATTAGGTAACGTTCTGAAAAATTAAATGCAGCAAGAATATTCACCCAATATTCGTTCCCAAAGACCATAGGTAGTGGTTTATACTGATTAATAAAATCTTAAACCAACTTGAATTTTCTTCTGTCATTTTTCTATTTGTCGGGATTAATGCATGGTTTATGATTAGCTAATTTAACAATTACTTCACTTGCCCTGTCCGCAGCTGAAATACTATTATCAGGCAAGTTGTTCAGTAAAAAATCTCTTTGTATTTTCAACCTCTTGTTTCTGAAATCTTCATCATTTCGAAGTCTATCCAAAATTGGAATTAATTCTTCAGGGCTATTAATTGCTAAGGCAACCTTTTCAACCACAAGAGGAAACGCTAAAGGCCTGCCGGGGATATTGTATACAATAACTGGTATATCATAATAAAGAGCTTCTATTCCAATATTCGAATTAATAATTAAAACCGCATCAGCAACAAGAAAAAGATCATGAAGTTGATGCATAAAAACAGATATATTCTTAATTGCTTTCATGGAGATAACGTTTTTAATAAAATATTCACTTGCATCACCCGCTTTTAGTTTAAATACAAACCTAGAATTTTTGCGTTTTGAAAATAATTCAATTAGTGCTTCATTAAGTTGAAACATCTCAAAACTCGTTGGATGGAGGATCAGTCTAAGCTTGTCCATTGATGGTTGTCTCAAATGGCTTGTCCCAAAAAGAACAACCTCATCATTCTCTGAGAATTTTAGTCGTTTCCGTGCTTCATAACGCATTTTTTCAGCTCTTTTTGATAAATTTCCAAACCTTGGAATACCAGTTAAAAATAGTTGATCTTGACTAATACCCCGATGAATTTGCAAATCATAATTATATTTAAAACCCTCAATTTCATGTGATGGATAAAATGGAAAATGTTTTATATCGCTTTGAGGGTGCTCAATAATTTTATTATTCTCGCCCATGACGCCATTTACTGCACCATGAGGGATATGTAATACAGAAATACTGTTACGTTTTGCAATTTGTGAAAGTATTATGCGTTTAGCGCCCCATATTTCACTAACCAACACTATATTTATTTTTTCATGCTGTATAACACGTTCTACAAGTATTATGAATTGGATCAAGTCCGGAAATGCAGTTTTGATAAGATTGAAAAAATATTTTTCAGAGATATTAAAGAGGGATAAATTTCCAAAAATTAATTTTGGATTTATTTTTTCGCTTTTCTTGAGTTTCTCAAACAGAAATGATGAGTCCAACACAAGTTTACAAATATTTTTTTTTATTTTTGACGTGATATATCTTGATAATGGCAAATGTATAAGTCTTAAATTAAAGTAACAATTCATTTCATCTTCAAGATAATAAAGAAAATGGTTACTTTTTCTTAAATAGCTTTCTACTAAATCCTTTCCAAAAAATGTCAGGTCGCTTGCATTCAAAGCTAATGCTCTAATAGAATCGTTATTATTACATTTAACAAACAACAGTGTTTTTATAGCATCAACCAAAAATATTAGAATCTTTTTTAAAAAGTGTAAATATCTGTTAGGGTCAAAGCAAATAAATACTCTCGATAGTATTTTTCGTATTTTTAAATTAGAACTATTAAAAATTTTTCTTTTAAAAACATCTTCAGTTCCTTCACCATTAATAACTTCAAAATCAAATCCTTTTTCACTTTTTAGTACTTGAAAAGCTTTTTTATGTGAAGACTCATATATATAAAGAGATCCTCTAGGCTTTGAAATAGAAACATCATCTACAAAAAAAACACGATCAGGATTTTCTTGTTTAATAATATTAGAAACGTCAAGAATTGCCTTAATGAGATAAAGAAAAAATTTAAATACGCTTATCTTAAGCGATTTCCCTAGGGAAATTCCTTCATATACAGTTATATCGTTGCCTTCATTATCAATAAACCACTGCTCCGCTAAAACTAAAGCTAAATTTTGAGCTTCCTCATGCTCTTTACTATTTCTAAATTCTTCCACAGTTTTACAATGGATTCCTTTTTCCTTTAAAGTTACGAGAGCCAAAGCATCGTTAACAATGCAAATAGTGTCTTGATCTAAATAAGAATGTGAAATTTTAAGGAAAACTTTTGAAACATCAAAATTATCAATAAATACAACTGTTTTTGGCATTTATTATTCCCTGGCAACAATCAAGATATTAGCAGAAAGCAGGTTTTTGGAGAGAAACGGTTGAAATGGCAAACAAATTTTATCCCGCCTATCAAATTAAATTTATCGTAAAAAAGGTTGATTCGAAATAATCATGTCTCTTTATCCCTCAGCTTTACCAAATACGAATATTTACTGAAGTGTAGTTCCTTGTCAAGACAAAAGTTAGACTATCTTTTATTGATTCTTCTCACTTGAAAGTATATAAAAATATGCGTATATTTGCTATTAAAGCCTATTAAGGGACTCCTCAAAGAGCCAATACTTCCACAGGGTGGTCAGGAACCACAGCCAAATAGGGCTACCGCCCCAAAAATAGTAAATAAAACTTTGTAAAAAGGCAAAATGTTGCAAGTCAGTAATGCAGGAGTTCTTTTGGATTCAAGTTTTATATTATTCCACTACAAAAGTTTCTTTTTTGTAGGAAAAATTTTCTGTTGCTCACCGGAGCGTCAGTTCCATTTGGTTGCGGCCCGCTGGCCGTTTTATGTGGCTTGTGATTCATCACTTGAAAAATAATTGAAAAATTAATGAGCAAATGATGAAAAAATCTATTGCAATAATTACAGCACGGGGTGGAAGCAAGAGGATTCTCAGAAAAAATATAAAACCATTTCTTGGTCATCCTATTATTAAATATTCAATAGATGCTGCTTTACTGGCAAATTGTTTTGATGAAGTAATGGTTTCTACTGACGATAAAGAAATCGCGGAAGTTGCTAAAAAATTCGGAGCTAAAGTTCCTTTTTTAAGATCGGAATATTCCTCTTCAGATTTTGCAACATCTGCAGATGTATTAGAAGAAGTGCTTATAGAATATAAAAAAAGGAATAAACATTTTAAATATTGTTGCTGCATCTATCCTACGGCTCCTTTTATATCACCAGAAAGATTAAGGGAAGGTTTTAAAATATTAAAAAATAAAAATGCTGATACTGTATTACCAGTTGTACGTTTTAGCTATCCAATTCAAAGAGCTCTAAAAATTCAAAACGGTAGATTATTGATAATTGAACCAGAAAATTTAAATGTAAGATCTCAGGATTTAATGCTTACATATCATGATGCGGGGCAGTTCTATTGGTTAAAAGTTGAAAGATTTTTAAAACATAAGAATTTGTTTAATGAAAATACACTGCCTATAGAGATTCCAGAATTAGAAGTTCAAGATATTGATACTATGGAAGATTGGAAAATTGCAGAAAATAAATATAAGATTTTAAAAAACCTGTAATTCTAAATTGACTTATCCTTTATACTATCACACTGTAATAACTTTTTTTAGGAAGTTTTTTTGTTTGCTCACCGGAGCTGCAGCTCCATCTGCTTGCAGCGCCTCACCGCTTTATGCTTTGAATTTATTAAAAAAACATAAACAATAAAATGGATTTAAAATATAATGTATTAATAATTGGAGCAGGAAATATAGGAGCATTTTTTGATACCCCTGCAAATGATAAAATTCTGACTCATGCTCACGCTTTTACAAAACATAAAGGGTTTAATCTTATCGGTTTTCTTGATAAAGATACCCAAAAAGCTCAAAAAGCGGCTGAATTATGGCGCTGTAAGGCATTTAGAAGTCTTGATAGCGCCTTTGAATATTGTACGATTGATATAGCTTGTATTGCTGTTCCAGATGATTATCATTACATTATTTTAAACACCCTTTCTAAATTTCCACTACAAATTGCTTTTACTGAAAAACCCCTTGCCCAAACCAATAAAGAAGCCAAAGAATTAATTCAAATTTTTAAACAGAACAACATTGAGATAGTTGTGAATTATTCCCGCCGCTTTGTTCCGGAATTTGAGAAGATAAAAAACGATATTACTAAAGGGATTTATGGTGAATATATAACAGGCACAGGATACTATGGTAAGGGGATTATTCATAATGGTTCTCATCTAATTGATGTTTTAAGATATTTTATTGGAGAAATTGATAGCGTAAAACCGGTTGATAGTATTTCAGATTATAATATGGATGACAAAAGTATTGCTGCTGTTTTAACTTTTGAAAATAATAAACCATTTTTTATTCAGTGTGTTGATTGCAGGAATTATACTATATTTGAAATTGATCTTTTTTTTGAAAGAAAAAGAGTTAGAATCCACGATTTAGGTTTTAAAATAGAGGTATATGAAATCCAAAAAAGTAAAGTTTATGAAAATTATAATAACATAATTAAGGTTAATAAAATCGACACATCACTTCAACTGGCATTATATTATGCTGCTGAAAATATTTATAATCATTTAGCATTTGGACAGAGCTTTAAATCTAATATTGGTGAAGCATATAAAACGCTGAAAACCTGCATAAAAATTATTGAAAGTATAAAATAATTATGAGAAAAAAAATTTTTTTGTTTTCCAGAGATCCTGGTGGCGCAAATACAGTAATTCCTCTTGTTAAGCCTTTAAAAGAGAAGGGTTACATAGTAAGACTTTTTGGAAAGGATGCAGCCTTAGAAAAATATTTAAAAGCTGACTTATCAGGATTTAACATAGCAAATTTCGTTAAAAATATTGATATTGAATATATTAAAAAATTTTTAATAAATGAACAGCCTGATTTTATTATTACTGATACAAGTTTGGACTTTATTGAAAGGTATCTTTGGAAAGCAGCAGAGGATTTAAAAATACCTTCATTTGCCATACTTGATCAATGGGTAAATTATGGAATAAGGTTTTCAAAATATAATCCCTCGGAGACGAATGAATATAATAAAGACAAAACATACCCATATTTACCTTCTAAAATTTTAGTTATGGATGATTTTGCAAAGCAGGAAGCAATTAAGGAGGGGCTGCCCCCTGATAGGATCACAGTTGCTGGACAACCCCATTTTGAAACGCTTTTAAAAAAAAAATTATCATTACAGAAATCAAGAAATTTGCGAGAGGAATTATGTATAAATCAATCCGATTTCCTAATTACATTTGCATCAGAACCTGTTTCTAAAGATTATCAACAATCGGGTGACTCTGGGCATTATTGGGGTTTTACTGAAAAGACTATTTTTAAAGAGCTTTTTAATGGTATTAATGAAATTTCTTTTAAATACAATAAAAATATTTCAATTATTATCAAACTCCACCCAAGGGAAGATATTGATAATTATAGTAATATGGTTTCCCCGCTCAAGAGAAATAAAATTACTTTAAATGTTATTAAAAAAACAAATCCAACTGATCTGATTCTTTCATCTGATCTTATTTGTGGAATGTCTTCAATATTTTTAATAGAATCTATTGTTTTAGGAAAACCAACTATTAGTATACAAATAGGATTAAATAAAGAAAATCCTTTTATATTAGATAGAAGGGATATATTAAAGAGTATTGTTGATCAAAAAACACTTATAAAACAATTGGAATCTATCATAATTAAAAATAACTACCCTTCATATAAATTTGATTTTATAAAAAATCCAGTAAATAACATTTTACTTCAGATGGAGAAATTTAGATGTCAAGGTTAGCATTATTGGGGGGTAAAAAAGTTAGAAAGACTAAATTTCCACCATATAAAGTTATTGGAAAAGAAGAGGAAGAAGCTGCGATGAGAGTTTTGAAGTCTGGGATACTTTCAAAATTCTTAGGCTGCTGGCATGAAGATTTTTATGGTGGGCCTGAGATAAGATCTTTGGAAAAAGAATGGAGTGAATATTTTGATGTAAGGCATGCTATCGCCGTAAATTCTGCAACTTCTGGAATCTATTGCGCTGTCGGAGCAATTGGAGTCGGACCCGGGGATGAAGTAATAGTGTCTCCTTATACAATGTCAGCTTCTGCAGCTGCCCCTTTAATATACAATGCCATCCCGGTTTTTGCTGATATTGAAGAGGACTATTTCTGTTTATCTCCCCAATCGGTTGAAGAGAGAATCACTGAGAAAACAAAGGCTATAATTGTCGTTGATATTTTCGGCCAACCATATGATGCTTATAAAATTAATGCAATTGCTAAAAAATATAATCTTTTTTTGATTGAAGATTCTGCACAAGCTCCAGGAGCAACATATAACGGCAAGTATGCTGGAACTCTTGCTGATATTGGTATATATTCACTTAATTACCATAAACATATTCACACAGGTGAAGGTGGAATTGTAGTAACAAATGATGATGTCTTGGCAGACAAAATCCAATTAATAAGGAATCATGCTGAAGCTGTGGTTGAAGATAAAGGATTTAATTCGCTGGCAAATATGATAGGTTTCAATTACCGAATGACAGAAATTGAAGCAGCAATTGGTAGAGAACAATTAAAAAAACTTTCTTATTTATTAAATAAAAGATTGGAAAATGTAGAATATTTATCAAAAGAGTTATCAAAAATACCCTGTCTTAAATCAGTAAAAATTCGACCTGAATGTAATCATGCATATTATGTCTACCCAATTAAATTTAATCAAAAAATAGCGGGTGTTCACAGAAATAAATTTGTCGAGGCAGTAAAAGCAGAATTAATGCCGATAAAGTCAAGAGAGACCGAGGGTATAAAAATAGGGTGCGGGTATGTAAAACCTCTATATTTGCAGCCATTATATCAAGATAAAATTGTTTATGGAAACACAAGCTGTCCATGGACATGTAGTAAATCCAGAGGGGATCATACTTATAATAAGGGAATTTGTCCAACAACAGAAAAATTGTACGAAGATGTATTAATAATACATGAATTGATGCGACCTCCAATGACTGAAGAAGATTTGGATGATGTTATTAAAGCATTTTTTAAAGTTTGGGAATATAGAGAGGACTTAAAATGAAAAATCCATTTTTAGTAGGAGATAAAATTTATCTTAGAGGTTTAACTCTTCATGATTTAGATGGTAACTACATTAACTGGCTGAATGACGCAATAATATGTAAATATAATTCTCATCATGTTTTTCCATACAATAGAGAAAATGCTGAAAATTATATTAAAGATGCTTATCATTCCAAAAATAAGCTAGCATTAGCAATTGTGTTGAAGAAAAATGACTTACACATTGGAAATATTTCTTTACAAAATATTAATTATATTAATCAATCTGCCGAGTTTGCAATTATTGCAGGAGAAAAGAAATACTGGGGTAAGGGATATTCAAAAGAAGCAGCTTCTTTAATTATTAAACATGGTTTTATGGAATTGAATCTTCACAGAATTTACTGTGGGACATCGGATGATAATATTCCAATGCAAAAATTAGCTCTTTCTATTGGAATGACAGACGAAGGACGAAGTAACGATGCACTATTTAAACATGGTAGATATGTGGATATAATAAACTATGGGATCCTAAGAGATGTTTTTATAAAGCATAACCGTTCACAGGGATCGGGGGTCAGGAAAAATGCCAAAAGGAGTGGTAGGAAAAAAAGTTGACGACAGACATTTCATGCTACAAACTCGTAAGAGGCCGTTTTTTTTACAAAGTTTTATGTGCAAGTTCATAGTAGTAGCTCCATTTGGTTCTGGCCACTAACCACTCCGTTATTAATTCTGCTACTTATTTTTTATAATATTGAATAACCTTTTTTACAGCATTAATTACATCTTCAACATCTTGCCCATTCATCTTTGGATAAAGAGGAAGGGAAAGAATCCTTTCATAAAACGCCTCTGCTATAGGGAAATCACCTTTTTTGTATCCTAGCTTCTTTTTGTAGTATGGGTGGAGATGGACCGGAATATAGTGTACCTGGGGCCAAATATTTTCAGCGCGCAAAGCAAAATAGATATCTTCACGAGTTCCTCGAAGTTTCTCAAAATTTAATTTAATAACATATAAATGCCAAGCGTGTTTGAGCACAGATTTCTGAAAAGCTGAAAGATTAGGTAAGGAAATTTCTTCCATATCCTTAAAAGCAGCTTGATACCGCTCTGCAATTTTATTTCTCAGTTTTATAAATTTTTTCAATTTTCCCATCTGTGAGATTCCCAAGGCACATTGAATATCCGTAATTCTATAGTTAAGTCCCAAATCAGTCATTTCATATAACCATATTAATTCTTTTTTTAGTCTTCTCCTAATGTCCGTACTGATGCCATGCATTCTGATAAAGCGCGTTTTCTTTTCTAATTTTTTATCATTAAGCAGAATCATTCCTCCTTCACCTGAAGTAATATTCTTTACCGGATGAAAACTGAAAGTAGCCATATCAGAATGTGCGCATGTACCAACTTTAAACCATTTATTACCTACCTTATATTGGGATCCAAGGGCGTGAGCTGCGTCCTCCACAATTTTTAAATTATATTGATTGGCAATTTTTTTTATGTCCGCCATGTCGCAAGGTAGCCCTGCATAATGTACTGGTATGATGGCTTTTGTCCTCTTGCTAATCTTTCTTTTTATCTCATCATGGTCAATATTTCCTGTTGTAGGGTTAATGTCAGCAAATACTGGCCTTCCTCCCATATAAAGAACAGCATTTGATGAAGCCACAAATGTCATAGGGGAAGTAATCACCTCATCACCGGGCTTTATTCCCAATCCAAACATGCAACCATGAAGAGCTGCTGTACCGGAACTAAGAGCAATAGCGTGTTTTGCTCCAGCGTATTCTGCAACAGCTTTTTCAAATCTTTGAATTGATGAACCCATGGTTAACCAATCAGAACGTAAAACCTTTACAACCGCTTTTATATCCTTTTCATCAACCCAATGCTTGGAATAAAAAAGAGGTTTTTTTCTAACAGGCTTGCCGCCATGAATTGCTAACTTTTTTGACATATAAATTCCCTTCTAAATCTGAGCATTTACCACATAGCATAATAGGCCAGAAATATAATTCTATTAAAAATTAATACTCTCTGCTCTTACTTTCGTTGAATTTTAGTTACTTTTTGGCTAAACTTTACCATACGGTAAGACTTTTTTCTATTATTTTGCTAATAATTGCAACCTTATTTAATTGTATAGATATAAAATGAATATTGTTATTCGAACTGACGCATCGGATAGTCTCGGAACAGGTCATGTAATGCGTTGCCTAACATTAGCTGATGAACTAAGAAGTTATGGAGCAAAAATTAGCTTTATTTGCCGAGAGGAGACAGGGAATTTAATTGAATTAATAGAAAAAAAAACGTATAAAGTTCACACTATATCTACCAGCATAAGTCTGGAAACGGACAAAAAGTTAACTCAAAATGTTCTGAAAAACCAGCCAATATTTCCTGATTGGTTAATTATTGATCATTATGAGATTGATATTTCATGGGAATCTTCTCTCCGCATGTTTACAAAAAAGATCATGGTCATCGATGATCTTGCAAATAAAAAGCACGATTGCGATATTTTGCTTAATCAAAACTACGGTACTAATGAAAACAAATATAAAGGATTAGTTCCCGAAGATTGTATTCGACTTATAGGTCCTAAAAATGCCTTGCTGCGACCTCTGTTTGTTAAGCTAAGAGAAAATATAAAAGAAAGCAATGGTGAAATTAAGCGTATTTTAGTGTCTATGGGAGGGGCAGACACAACAAACGAAACCTGTAAAGTGTTGCGAGCTATCACAATGCTAAACCGAGCTGACATTGCGACTGATGTAATTATTGGTTCATCCAATTCCAATCTTAAGGAGATTAGAGCTTTGGCATCCCAAATGCCTAACACTACCAGTCATTACCATGTGGAGAACATGGCTGAACTTATGTTGGCTGCTGACTTGAGTATAGGAGGGGGCGGCACCACAACATGGGAACGATGCTGTTTTGGATTGCCAACTCTTATTATAACCATTGCTGAAAACCAGGTTGATGTTATAGAAAAATTAGCAAAAGATGGTTATGTTATTTATAGCGGCTGGCATAAAGATGTTACTGAACAAAATATATTTGAAGATGTTCTCTTCTTGCTGAGACACGAGGAAATTGTTAGACGGATGTCTTCAATTGTAAAAAATATTGTGGACGGCAATGGAGTGAAAAGAGTTGCAAATTATATTATGAATAACCTGCAATCTATTTATCTGAGGCCGGTAACTATAGATGATTGCGAAAGGGTGTTTGAATGGAGAAATCATCCTGAAGTAAGAAAATATTCTTTTGATCCGTCTCCTTTGTCATGGGATGAGCACAAACAGTGGTTTTCAAAAAAAATATCTTCATCGAAAGCGGCATTTTTAATTGGAGAAAAAGACAATATTCCTGTTGGAGTTTTAAGGTATGATTTTAGAAAAAATGATGCTCACATATCAATTTATGTAAGTTCGGAATTTTTAGATAAAGGAATTGGAACAAAATTACTTAAAAAAGGAAATAATTGGATAAAAGAACATTATCCTAAAATAAATAAAATAATCGCAAATATCATCCCGGGCAATCATCAATCCGTCAAAGTATTCCAAAAAGCAGGTTTTAAGGAAAACAGTTTAACGCATATTTTCAATTTGCAATGAAAGAAATAGAGATTTCTGAAAAAAAAATAGGCCTGAATCATCCACCGTTTATTATCGCTGAAATGTCTGGTAATCATAACCAGTCTTTGGACAGAGCCTTAGACATTGTTGAAGCGGCGTCTAAAGCTGGTGTTCATGCCTTAAAACTCCAAACATATACTGCAGATGCATTAACCATTGATGTAAAAAAGGATAATTTTTTAATAAAAGACCGGAATAGTCTTTGGAATGGAAAGACACTATATGAACTTTACCAGCAGGCTTATACTCCCTGGGAGTGGCACAAACCTATTTTTGATCGTTGCCGTGAATTAGGTTTAATTGCTTTCAGCACCCCTTTTGATGATACGGCAGTAGACTTTCTGGAAGATTTAAATGTCCCGGCATACAAAATAGCCTCGTTTGAGAATAATCATTTACCCTTGATAAGAAAGGTAGCATCAACAGGAAAACCCATAATTATTTCTACTGGTATGGCAACTAATGCTGAATTAGATGAGGCTGTCGGAACAGCACGTAAAACCGGATGCAAGGATATAATTCTATTGAAATGCACAAGCACTTATCCATCATCTCCTGAAGATACAAATTTGAAGACCATCTCTCATTTAAGGCAGCTTTTTGATTGTGAAGCAGGGTTATCCGACCATACACTTGGGATTGGCGTTAGCATTGCCGGCATTGCTCTGGGAGCAACTGTAATAGAAAAACATTTTACTTTGTCTCGATCCAATGGAGGTGTTGATTCTGCATTTTCAATGGAACCGGACGAAATGAAAATGTTAGTGGAAGAAACCTATAAATCATGGCAGGCATTGGGGAAAATCTACTACGGTGCAACGGAAAATGAGAAGTCGTCCGCCAAATTTCGACGTTCAATTTATGTGGTGGAAGATGTCAGAAAGGGTGAAAAGTTTGCCGCTAAAAACCTTAGAATAATTCGTCCGGGCAATGGTTTGCCTCCCAAATACTACGATGTTCTTCTGGAAAAAAAAGCTGCCTGCAATATTAAAAGAGGAACTCCTATGAGCTGGAAACTTGCAGAGACAACAAACCCCAAGTAAACGTTCCGAAAATTCTACAACGTATTTTCCAAAACTAGTATTCCATTATCTTAATTGGAGCAAATCGAACTAAATTCCAGTTTATTTTTTCGATAAACCTCCATTTGTCATGCCCCTATATAGAAATTCTTATGCTATCTAAAAAAATTTTGCAAGCGCAAAAATTCTGTTGTCTATATTTTTAGCGAAATCTCTTGCTTTATCATCAAGCGGTTTTAGTAGAAAAAGCATAACTATAAATACAGTTCCATAAACCATTACTTTTAATATAAGTGATATAAAACTGCTCCCATCGATTAAAACTGCCGGCCATAAAGCCACAAAACATGCTAACAATATATTTAAATCAAAGGTTAACGGAAATTCTGTTTTTATATGATAGCGCACAAAAAGCATCCCAATAACGCCATTGAGAGATTGTGAAAAACCGGTAGCTACCACGACACCCCAAACACCATATTTAGGAATTAAAATAATATTAAGCACTATGTTAAGAATTCCTCCGAAAAATTGAATTTTAAGTGCTAAAGCTTTTCTTTGTATAAGGTAAAAGACAGGCGTACAAAAACTTGATCCAACCAGTATCCTAATACTATGGAAAATCGCAAATATTTTAAAATAGGCAGTTGCCGCAGAAAACCGATTTCCATAAAGAAGCTCAATTATTATATTTGCGTTGAATATCGCAAATATGTAAATGGGTATTAATAGTAATACAACTATCTTTGTCACCATAGACCATGAAAGGGCCAAACCCGAACTTCCTTCTCTCGTATATATTTCGGAAAAAACAGATTGAGATAGCGCGCCAATCCCTTGCAAAGGAAAAGACATCATAGAAATAAGGCTAAAACATAAAAAATAAAGACCAATTTCTTCTTTTGGAACACCAAAACCATTCATAATAATAACATCAGCTTGAGTTCCCAGGCCAAAGGTAATAAAACTACTCAATGCGGCTGCAAGTCCAATTTCGTATGATTCTTTAATTTTAATAGATACGGTATTTCCAAATATATAATCCTTCCCTAATAAAACTAAAATAAAAATGCTTATAGTGGTAGAAATTATGAAGGCATTGAGAACACCAGCCACTCGAAATCCTATTAAAAAAAATAAGATCAAAAACAAAAGGTTTATTAGTTGATTAATTCCCTCTAGTATAGAAACAAATTTGATCTTAAGTAATGCCCTGAAAATCATCGTTATATAAGAAAAAATCATTAAAGTGAATAAATAAAGAGTGATTAAGGGAAGATAACGTGAAAAATCAACTTCCTTGAAGAACCCCTTGAGTAGAGGTTCAGCCAAATATAAAATTACCGCTATTAGAAAGATAATTCCAATCCTATAAAAGAGGAATTTCCTGATTAAGTACCGCATTTTTTCTTTTGCTTTTCCAACTGTTTGTAAAGATGGGAGTTTTATATTCAATATGGTTTCAAACCCAAAAGAGGTGAACAATCTTAATGTTGCTGAAATTGATATGATTGTGGCATAAAGTCCCAAGTCTGCCTTTCCAAGCTTCCTGGCAATAAGAATAGAAATAATAGCTCCAAAAAGACCTATAATTATTTTCCCAATAAAATTCCAGAATAATCCAGATGTGAATTTTTTAGACAGTGACATGGGCTTAGATTATCCCTTAGTCCACCATTGTTAGGAGGGATTAAGGGGAGGGACTACCATCTTTTTGATTTATTTGCAATAAAAATGGAAATTTCTATACTAATAAAGAGAATTAAAAGCTTTTTTGCTTTATATGGGAATTGATCTTTTTAATCTCCGGATGTTTTCTTACATATTCGGCAATAAATGGTAATTTAAACTCTTTATTATCTTCTTTTAGTTTTTCATAAAGCAGCCGTATCAAAAATAAATCTTCAGGAGTATCTATAGTAAGGCGAATATTTAAATCTCTATAATTGACAGGAGCTTCCAAAGATAGAATTCGATATTTTTCACGCTGTTTGTATATATGAAGTGTTACATGTTCTCTCTCGATTATGCTTTTTACAGATTTATTAAGTTTTTGTAAAAGACTTGTTGAGAGAACTTCTACACCCGTTCCAAGGGGATAACCCTGTTCTCCTCCGTTTATAGCCATGTCCGGTTTTTTCCGAATATATAGAGCAATAGTCCGATCCATTCCATCTACATCTGTTAATATATTATCACCACAAATCCTTATAACAACATTCAACTCAAATTTTTCAGCCGCATCATTAAAACGAGTTAGAACATTTGTTTCGCGTCCTGCAAACCCATCTACCTCCAATTTTTCTGCTAATTCCAACAGAGCTTTATCCTCTTTTCCTTTAGTAGTTGCCAAAACTATTCGGGACAGGTGCTTTGAGGATTTCAGGTTTTCAATAATATGCTCCAGAATGGACTTGCCTCCTACTTCCATTAATGATTTTCCAGGTAAACGCTCGGAACCCATCCTTGCCTGGAGTACGGTGCCTATTGTTCCAGAATATTTCATGACTTAATCCGGTATCTGAGGGTGATTACAGGCTTTACAATGACGACGTAACAGTACATATTTTCCAACCGTTATTATTTAATAATGCTATTTCCTTGAAACATAAATCATTCGGCCATTCAGGATTAATGACGACATAAACATTGGGATTTTTATTATATTTCTTTATTCTAAATTTCAATCCGATCCTATCTCCCCAAATTAATTCTCTTGGATATAATATTTGGTAGGTAGGCCCAGTGTGTAATGTGTCTGAGGATGTTGGTAAAAATATCACCGATCCATCATTGGTGGCATCTTTAATTTTATACGCTATTTCATAAGTACTTTTATACATGTTCGGATTGTCGGAGGGTCCTGTCAATAATCTTATTTGACGATGAGACAGATCTTTATTTTTAATTAGAAAATTTATTCTGGGAAGCAAAAAATATGAAGATAGAACTAACAAATTCCCAATTATTATCAGGTATAGAAAAAGATAATCAAAATTATGTTTTTTGCTTAGATTCTTTAACATACTTCCCATTGTTTAATACAGCAATCCAAAAAATAAAAACAGGATAAAATGCCAACAATTCCCTTGTGCTGGATCCACTCACAAAGTTACCTGGCTCAGAGAAAATAGCCGTGAAATATTCATACCAATGTTCCCATCTCCCTCCTCCAACGTTATAGAGTGCAAAATGCCAGATAAGATAGAGACCAATAAAGCACGACAAATATTTTAAAGCGATATTATTTTTGAATGCTTTGAAAAGAAAGATCAAAAAAAAAGTAAAAAAGTAGAAAAAATGATTTACTACTGTTTTGGCCAATGTAGTCTGCAATCGTTTAAAGATAAACATCCAATTAATGTCCCATAAGAAAAGCAATGATACTATGAGAATCGCCGCTATGGTTAATAAAATAACAGCTTTAATTAACACCGCATTACTATTGAGCCTGGCATAAACAATATAAATAACAATCAGAGATGCATATAGTGTCAAAAACATTGCAAACTCTTTTTCACCATATGCTTTCATAACACCAATATATATAATCCACGGTAAAAATATTCCTACGGTTGGCAACAATAACAATCTGAATTTATCAATATCCTTATTTTGTCTGCTTGCACTATAAAAAAAATATAAGAAAACAGGTATCATAAAATACCAAATAAATTCCAACCTGGCCCAAGAAGAAAACCCAAAAAAAATCCCGGCCAATAGCATAAATCCCTTAGATGTCTGTAAACTTTGTTTATGGGCAGGGAAGAGCGAAGAGTACCAGCAAAAAATCCCGATTGAAAAGAAATAACCAGCTATCAAATTTAACAATGGTAGATAACTGTGCCACCATATATATGGGGTTGTTGCTAATACAATTGAAAAAATTGAAACCAGTTTTAAATCAGCGGTGTAACAGCTTAAACGAAAAAAAAAAGCAAGACAAAGGAATAGATAAAAAAGTGGGAAAATAATCTGAATTGCAAAAATATTATTTAAATATAAAAAAGCATAAGTTATTGGAAGGAATAAAGGTTTTTTATAAATGATCAGTATTTTTTGGTAAATGTTGCTTTCAGAAGCGATAATTTTTCCATAATACTCATACCAAATGCCGTCTGCTGTTGTAATGGGATAAAAGACGCTAATAATAACACTGAGTATAAAAAGTGTTCCTAAAAAGGATAATAGCATGAAGAGATATTTTTTCTTAATTCTTTCAAAAATCCAGGAGTCCGGATTTAATATATTTTCTTTAAAATAAAAAAAAAGAAATATTAAAATTACGGCATAGCTTAAAGATATCAAAAACGAAGTTACTGGAATTTTAAGGAGAAGAACAACAAACATAAACAATGAATTAAAACCAATCGCCACTCCATAAGATAAGCAGATTCTTTCCATTATACCAACTCCAGGTATAATTTGAGTAACGATGGAATAACCGATCAGTAGAACAAATAAAATGTTTAATGTTTCTATCAACCTACTCTCCTCTTTGTTTTACTTAAAAAAACAAATGTAAAAATAGATCCCCAAAAAAACACCCAAATTATGGACATTATTCTATCCATTGATGCAGCAACCACGCCTGCAACCATTCCTACTTCCAACCAACCCGATATGGCTCCCACAACAGCTTCTCTTATTCCTAAAGCTCCCGGGACAAAAGAGATGAAGTTTGACAACATAGAAAATGTCGCTATCATTAAGCAAAATGGAAAAGCTATTTCATGGTGAAAAATACTGAAGGAATATAAGAGGCGCAAAGCCATTAATAAAATAAATAGATGTTCTAAAACAATAATTGTTAAAAATACATTGCTCTTGCTTCTTATCGTTTTCCAGCCATCTAATACCCTGTAAAATGGTTTTAACAAAATAAAATCTATTTTTTTCTCTTTTATTTTTAAGCACATACAAAATATAGAAAAAAGAATAAGCAATATATACATGAAACAAATTGTGTAATTAAAGTAATTGTATTCAACATAAGCCCACCCTAAGGCAAAAATTCCCAATCCTCCAATGCCTAAAATATTCAAAACAATTGAACCGCTTAATGTTGCTAAAAAATTAGAATAAGTTAAATTATGAATCTTTTTAAGATATATCCCTCTTGATGCCAAACCGCCTTGCAACGGCAAATAGTTATACATAATAGACGTCACTGCCAAGCCAAAGCTTTCCGACAGCTTCAAATGAACGTCAAAAATTTTTGCAAACAAGTAAATCCTTAAACCACTTAAAACATGAACAAAAAATATCAAACCTGAAAAATACACGAATTGCTTATATGTGATTCGAGAGATTTTAGATACTTCTGTCGTATTATGATTAATAAAGGCATAAACGACTAATATCAGGATTAACAAGAAAAAAAAATAACCAAATAATTTAAAAGAATATTTACTCATGAAATTTTCAACCGATCTTTTGGTTTAATGACAATTCAATAAACTTTATGTTCTCAATAATCGAGTTTTTAGCATTAACAGCAATCACTTTTTTATCTTTTCCAATTAATTCGTTATATATGTATTCTTTTTCCTTAAAATAACGTAAGGAATGTTCTGGTTTTCTCTGATAAGCTTCATCTGCGCCAATTTTTAGATAAAAACCACAGGTTGGTCGCAAAATGATGCTTTTTAAGAATTTACATATCTTTAAGGGCAGTATTCCTAAGTAATGCAAATGAACAAGAGAGTCATAAAAATATCTGTCACAAACTATAAGCTTTCTAAAAATATTAGAATTAATTGTACAAACAACTCTGAAAATTATTATATCCAAACAAAATAGCATCACCCTTGCAACTCCTAAAAGAGTGCTTAATCCTTTGCGTAGCAGAGATTTTTGATCAGGGATAGCATGAATATCATTAATTCTTTTTTTTAAACTTCTATTGCCATACTCTAATACTTTCCCTAAACACCCATACAATGAGGTTTGGTGTATATGTATTGTTTTTGGCTTTAAGCGTTTTTCCTTAAGCTTTTCATTCAATTCTGAAACATAAGTGGACTTGCCTGCTCCATCTAATCCAGAAAAGGTTATAATCATTTTTTTTTGAAAGACAAAGTTTTTTTGCAAATTATCCAGTTATCAAAATAAAGCTGTTTGCTGGCACTTCTTTTTCTTTCTTCTGTAAAGCCAAAAATATCCAACCAGGGTATAACTAAATAGTTGCCTTGGTATAGTCTTCAGTTTGCAATCTAAAATGTCTTTGGTTATTTTTTGAAAGTATGTTTTAATTAACTGTGAATAAGAATAATAGTAAGGCATTATGCAATCATTCAAATCATGTTTAAAGCCCAGATCAGGAATAATTACATCAAACTTAAATATTTTTGCAAGGTTTTTAAGGGTTTGAAGATACAAAATTAACCCCTGCCGCCAATTATATTTTTGTGCCATATTGAATATATATTCCCAGTCAGTAGTTTTAGTAATCAGATCCGACACATATAACAGATCTCCAAAAGTAATATAATAATTTTCAAATATGGAATGAGCTGCTGCTATTAATATCTCATCTTCATTAGAAGGAATATAAAACTTTACTCCCTCTATATTTTTCTCTTTCCTTCGTTCCCAAACTGTATATTTATCAAGGCAAATAATCCCATTCCAGGACACTTCAGAATGCAAATGAATGAAAACATTATATTTTTTCTTTTCATAAAAATGTTTATCAGGTTCCCTGAGATTGGATAAATTTGGTCGAAAAAAAAATCTTTCTTTTCCCAAAATTTTTCTGCTTTCATTATACATAGGATCAACAACAACTAAATCAATATCATTATCAAAGAAGGGATAAGTCAAAAAAGATTTCATGACAAAAGCTTTAATTTCTTTGGCTGAAAAAAGATCAAGCGCTTCCTTTAATAATTTTTGTCTATTATGCTCATTCTCTTTATAACTGTTTTGAAGGCTGACGAAGAATTCTCTGGTTTGTTGGGACATAGAATGATCTTTCGACAGCAAATTGTTTAAGTATGGAATTAAAACATTATTCAGGCTTGCAATTCTATGCAGTGCTTCGTGCTCTCCCGGGCTAAGAATCCGGGGATTATTGTCATGTCTGTTCAAGATTAAATTCGAAAGAGTAAAAAAGTTTTTATTAAAATTTAGTTGTTTCTTCAAAATATCTCCTATCGAAATTCGGAATAGAGAGATTGGTAATTTAATACCATTTTTTCTACGTTGAAAAATTCCTTTATTGCCTTGCGGCCTAAAATTCCCATTGAGCGTCTGCGCTCATTATTTAAAAGTAATTCGATAATAGCATCAGAAAGCGCGTCCTTGCTGCCGGGAAGTATTTTTAATCCAATATCTTCGACCATAATCTCATTTAAAGGAGGAATATCGGTAATAATAATTGGTTTTTCCATACTTAGCGCTTCTAATAAGACCATCGGAGTATCTACTTTAAACAACATTTCTTGAACGGGAAAGATGGATATGTCGCAAAGATTTATCAATTCCGCCATATCCGATACGTTCCCTAAAATCCTTAGATGTTTCTCAAGACCATATTCTTTGATTAGTTTTTTAAAGATTTTTAATCTTGCATAATCATTTCTCTCTCTAAGACGAATAGCAAACATAAAAACAGTATTAACCTTTTTTATCACCTGGGGTATAACATGTAGTATATTTTCAAGCACTGCAAATTGCGAAAAATATCCACAGTGTAGAACAATCTTTTGAGAGGAAATTTCCAATTCCTTTAGAAGCCTTGCACTTTTCTTCATCGGCTTAAATTTATCTGTATCTATCCCTATATTAATTCTCCTGATATTTTTTTTTGTTATTTTTTTTATTCTTTCTTTCGTATACTCCGAATTAACAACCAGGATATTACCGAAGAGTATTTTGTTTAAATAAGTTTTACCAAAATTTTGTTTTAAGATAAAAGGAATATTTTGGACGCTATATTTTGAAGTGACAAGTTTTTTTAATAAATAGGAGCAAAAAAAAGATGGGGAAAACATAAAGTGAGATAGATCAATATCGTCTTTAGAACTAAGTAGTTCTTTAATAAGATAAACCTTTTGTAAAAAATTCATGTTATTTTCTGTATAAACGGGGATATACGTTATATTTTTATTTTTAATATCAATCGGAATATTTGTTTTTCTTTTTCCCATGACATAAAAGGAGTGATTTGCAATACGGGAGACGATTCCGTAAATTAAATTTTTTGAAACCTCATCCCAAGGGGGCGAAATTGCTCTGCTAACGAACAGTATATTCATAAGATTTGTCCACAGAAACTTTTTTCAATTACAATGGAACAAAAATATTTTTAAAAACCCAAAATGTCATGCGGAAATTATCCACTCGTATAATTACAAACAGATTTCTTAGAGGTGTTTAATGAAGGGTGATCAAAATAAATCCAAAAATGTTTCTGATCCTAAATTTTTTCGTCAATTAACGCCTTTGAACCGTTCATATACAAAATACCAGAACCTTAATTCAAAAGGATAATCAAACAACCTAAGTTTCCATCTTGCTCTCGCGAAAATCAGAAAAGAATTATTAAACATGATAGTCAAAACTGCCAGCCAAAATGATCCGCAGCGAATTTTAAGTTGCTTGAATGACCACTGGTTTAAAAGCTTTAAAACAAAAAACAGACGTACTATTATTGTTATTGCTTCATATTTATTTCTAACTTCCTTGTCTACCCAGGAAACATTGTTTTTGTTACTCCATTTCCACATGCCCCAATCTTTTAGCGATTTAGGGAATTTGTACTGATATTGAATCTCTATAGACCGAGCCAATTCGGATCCCGGAAAGGGAGTAAATATAAAAATACCGTTTACCATAGCTTTCGGATGAATTTCCATAATTTGATCATACAAGTCCAAAGTCTGGTTCAACTCTTTATTAGTTTCGGTTGGTAGACCAATCATTAAGCTGATAACCGGTTTAATATCATGCTTTTTAAATATTTCCACTGTTTTAATCATTTTATTTGTTTTTTGCTGTTTTTTAATATATTCCAGTAAACGATCTGATCCAGATTCTGCTCCAAAAGCTAATTCTTTAAAACCCGCTTCTCTTATTAGTTTCATCATCTCATCCGAATACCTAGGAACATAATCACTCCTTATGGAAGCGTAAAAATCGATTTTCCAGGATTTATCAATAATAGCTTTGCAAATGCTTTCAACTCTTTTACGGCTCACAAAAAAATTAGCATCCTGGATCGTTATACGATTGGGTTGAAAAGTGCTGATGATATATTTCAACTCTGATATAACAGTTTCAGCCGATTTAGCCCGCCATGCTCTTCCGTAATTAGCGGCATCACTGCAAAAAGTGCATGGGTGTGGACAACCTTTGCTTGATATAAACTCAAATTTATCAATAATGTTCGGGTATCTTCCCATTTTTAGAAGGTGATATGGCAAATTACCCAACTGATTGAGATCAATAGGTTTGCTATCTGGCGTCGAGACCACTTTTCCATTTTTCTTAAATGTTAATCCTGGAATATCATCATAGGGCTTTTCTTGGGTTAACCCTTTAGTCAACTTCAATAAAGTTTCTTCACCTTCTCCTCTAACCACAATATCAGCATAGGGATTATTAATTACATCATTAGGAATAATTGTGGGATGAGGGCCTCCCCAGATTATCTTTGCTGCCGGGTTTTGCTTTCTTATAAACTTGGCTACTTCAAGGCCATGGTAAATTTGAATACCGGACATAGTGCTGATACCGGCATATAAAATATTTCGGTAATCCACTTTCCTGAAATCTTCAATCCTTGAGTCAACTATCTGTACATCATATCTCTCCTTTAACAGTGGTTTCGCAATGTACAATAGTGGAAGGGGAATATTAACATCCTTTACATTATATTGTCCCGGGAAGACAAGAATTACTTTACTCATAATATATATTTATTTAAAGTATTCCATCAGGCTAAATTATTAATCATTTGATTATGTAAGTTAACGAGAGCATCTACGATTTTCAACGATGGAAAAACTCTTATATTTAAATGATCTTTTTTTCTAAACTGTCTGTAGTTTTTCAAAAAATAATTTATTTTATCATCATCAAAACCAGACAAAAGAACATTTTCAGTTAAACCTTCGATTCTTTCGGTTTTTTTTCTTAACAAAAGACATGGTATCCCAAAATAATAACTTTCTTCCTGAATGCTTCCTCCATCGGTTATTATAAACTCTGCCCCTCTCTGGTATTGTAAAAATTGTTCATAATCAAGCAAAGAGGTTAAAGTAATATTTTCCTCGCTTCCCAGTAGACGATAGAACCCATATTTTTCCAGTCGTATCTTTGTTGGAGGGTGAACACAGAACAAAACAGTAATGGTTTTTGAAATATTAATAATATGATTCAAAATAAATTTCATTCGCCTCTTCGAATAAATCGACTCAAAGCGATGAATGGAAACCAAAACATATGGTTTTTTTAAATTTATATCTGTTTTTTGCAGGCGACTTAGAGCATACCTCACAGAATCAATATTCGTATTTTCCGATACATGTATTACTTTTCCTTTGCATCTCAATTTCTTTATATTTTGTGAATATTTATCGTGTGAAGACACCAAATAATCTGAAAACTTCATTGAAACTATACGTATAAATTCTTCAGGAAAAGGATGTAGAAGGTTGTGAGACCTTAGGCCGGACTCCAGATGAGCCACTTTAAGGCCTGCTCTCTTCGCCAAAAAAATAGAGAGTAAAGTAGTGGGAGTATCTCCATGAATAATACAAATTCCTTTTTTGTTCTGAAAAATTTCTCTCGAAACTCTATTTTTAAAAAGAAATCCTTTTAAAAAAAACGTAGCAATCCAAAAAAATGCCGTCAGAAATGTTGCTATATCGTCTTTTCCATGGCGCAAACTGAGATCCGGTTCTTTTATCCCAAAGCTTTTCCTGAATTTTTTGGAAAGTTGAGAATGCTGACCGGAGTCGATTAGAACATATTCTATATTCCTTTTATTCAGCTCAAGCAATACCGGAGCTGTTTTCACATATTGCGCTTTTGTTCCAATAAAAAAAAACAGCAAGCAAAAAACCTCTTTTAATCATCGTAAAACTTTTAATTACATGTGTTTCTCGAAAGATTCCTCATCTAATTTACCTCTTTCGATTTAATTCATTTTTTTTAATTCTATATAAACTATTCTCAATATATTCCCTGTTAATTGAAATAAGGTCAGCAGCAAGTCCTATCAATACGATTTGAAAACCGACAATAATTAGTATAGCCGATAAAATAAGAGATTGGACATGACCGGCAGTAGACGCAATAAGGAAAAAGTACAAATAACGACATCCCAAAATAAAACCTAAAGCGAAAGAAGTACCTCCTATATATGTAAATACTTTTAAAGGTCTATACATCGCATAAATTCTTAAAATTGTAACCATGGATTTTCTTAAATAACCCCAAGTACTTTTAAATAATCTGGATTCTCTCAACTTCTTATTGGTTCTAATTGCCACATGAGTTATCGGAATATTTTTATTACCGGCTATTATGATAGTTTCAAGAGTATAGCTGAATTTAGAAACAACATTAGTCTGCAAAGCAGCTTCTTTGCTATATGCCCGAAATCCGCTCGTTACATCAGGGATATTCGTGCCAGATAACTGTCTGACAACCCAACTTCCTAATTTTTGAAGAAAAATTTTAGTAGTGGAAAAGTGCTTTATTTTCTCAACTTCTCTATCGCCTATAACAATTTCTGCTTTATTTTCTAAAATAGGTTTTATTAACTTAGGTATATCACAACTGTTGTATTGATTGTCTCCATCTGTATTTACAATGATATCTGCTCCAAGTCCTAATGCAGTGTCCAGTCCAACCATAAATGCATGAGCAAGACCTCTGTTGTAAGATAATTGTACAATGTGATCAATCCCCAATTCTTTAGCAACCTCCGAGGTTTTGTCTCTACTACCATCATCAACAACCAGTATCTCCAGTTTATCTATACCATCAATTTTCTTTGGAATATTCTCTATCACTAAAGGGAGTGTCTTTTCTTCATTTAAGCAGGGTATTTGGACAATAAGTTTCATTAGATTTTCATCTCTATTAATCTATTTAGCCGCTGAGAACGCTAAGTTTTTCTAAATTAATATTTGCTTTCCTCGATTTTACAAATTTTTTTCCATTTTTTTTATCCTTTAGCGCACCTTCTTGCCACTTCGTGGCTTATGTTGATAAATTTCAACATTACTATCCGACTCAGGGGTTTTGAAATGGTGAATTTGAACCTCAAAAACATTATTTCCGTATTGAGCAGGATAATCCAGCGCAATCTTTTTATAACCATTATTTTTAATATAATCAAAAATATATTTTTTATAAAAATTTTCTTTCCTTTTAATTTCCGCTCTATTCTCAACAGTTTTTCTCAGAACCGATCCAATTAAAGAATTTTTTCTTAAAATAATCCAATCAGGAGGTTCTGCAAGCGGTATTTCATCAATTCGTCTCATATTTGTATGAAACGCAAATGACATATTTTCATGATTCATTAAAAATGTATCATCTCTTGTCCCGTACTTTTTTACGTATTTTACTATTCCATCCAGAGGTCCTCTGTATTGATGAGTAATCTCATATAAATATTGTAAAAATACAGACTTTATTTGAACTTGCCAGTTAAACGTAGATAGAGGGCTTCTGAAATATTCGATATTCTTGAGAGACTCTGTGATTCTATTTCTGGAAAGATAATCAATTCCTTTGAAAGCATACAAAGGTCCAACATGAACAACATTAGAAAAGATTAATAGCCCTACAATTGTTACCATTATCACAGGTTTTTGTGTTGGTCTCAACATGCAAATAATACGGGCCGTAAAAATGTAAAAAAGGGGTAAAACCCCTGCTATATACTGTTGTAAAGGAATAAAGTTCATTGTGGAAACACCTATAGTTGTAAAAATCACAATTACTAACAGTACAAGTTCTTTATGCTTTAAAAGATAGTCTTTTTTACAAAACTCTATGGGAACAAAAAATAATAAAATCAGGGGAAAGATATAATTGTTAATTTGAAAAACAAATGCTCCAAAACGTTTTATTAGCGCAAACAAACTTAAATCATAGGCCATACCACCTGTTCTAAATATATAGTCACTGCTTACCCGTTCAAAAACAGGATATATATAAAGAATCCATGGTGCAGTAAAGAAAAATATTGTTATAAAAAGTGGAACAAATTGTTTAACCCTATCTCTGGTTCTCTCGAAAACCAGTAAATGGAAGACTATTCCCAGCAGAACTCCAGCGCACTGAACATACATGGAATGAAAAAGCAGAACGGATGATATAACAAAGCCAACAGCGCTCCACTTTTTATGTTCGAGTATTTGAATATAAAACCATATTATTAATAATGTAAGTGGCATTTGAAAAGCGATATATCGAGCTGTTCTGAAGTACAATAATAGAGGGACGGAACAGGTAAAAAGTACAGCAGCAACAGCAGCCTCTTTTTTACTTTCTAAAACCTTCAATGATAAAAAATACAAGAGGGGAACTGAAAGCACGCCGAACAATGCGGAAGGAAATCGCGCTGCAAAGGAATTTTGCCCGAAAACATATAATGATAAGGCTCTCACATAAAAGGGGAACCAGGGTTGTTGTTTCCATACCCCATTAATAGCGTGAGTATGGCCAAATTCATTTATTCCATCACTAGTTGCTGGATAACCATATTTTAAAATTGTTAGGCTATAAAAGGTATCTGCCCCTTCATCGACTTGTAAAACATTTTCTCCAAGCCTGGGGATTATTAAAACAACACTTAAAACAATTAAAAGCAACAATGTTTTGTGATTATATAGTTGGTCCATTAATTTGTTCACGTATAAAAAATTAACCACAGCAAATCACAAAAGTATTGCAAGTACTCTCGTTCCCAAACCGGATATTGGAAACGAGAGTCTTATTTAGTTTTTTTCTGTGTTATTCAGCGGCTTAATTAAGATTTGCTTCTAAGAGAGATATTTGATACTCCACAAATCACATTTCCCACAAACCTCAGATTGTTTTTCTCGAAATTCAATAAATTTTTTGTTATACCAGATATTTTTTAATTCATTTTTAATAATATTATCGATTTTGTACCTTGGCAGACCGCAACAGGGCGTAACATCCCCGTTTAAATTAATGTAAACATATGAATATGTTTTGAGGCAATATTTCCCAAAACGGTGCAGTGCATGTTTTAAAATTTTGTATATTTCTCTTTGCACACCATTTCCTACCGAATATTGTATACAGTCAATCTGAACACCGTTTTCTCTTCCTAATTTGTGGGTTCTATCTAAAATCTCATTTTCTTCTTTTAATGAAGGCCTTGGAAGGCCACTGTCAAAACGTTGGTCCAATCTTCCCAGGTTTACATTATCGATACCAACAGAAGCCCCCCAACGGATAATCCGACATATTTCATCTTCACCATTTTTCTGAATGGTTGATTGAACGGTTACTTTCGGCTTCCGGTTATTTCTAAGTTCCAATATTTTCTCAATATTCACTCTGGCTTCATCATTTTTATGGCCAAATTTAGAGGGACTATTTAATGTGTCGATGGAAAAAGAAATAGAGTCAATTCCGGAATTGACAATCCTCTCTGAAGTGGAATCGGAAGGAAAAATTCCGTTTGTTGTTAACTGAACCTGAAAACCTTTTTTTTTACATATTTTAATCATATCGAATATGTTAGGATGCATAAAAGGCTCTCCCCATCCGGTCAGAGTAATTAACCGAACTTCACTTAGTTTATTTATAATTTTCTTAAATATATCGAAATCCATGTGTCTGTATTCCACACCTATGTTTTCCCTCGGACACATTGCACAGTCAAGATTGCATTTATTGGTAATCTCAATTTGCGCCTGAAAGGGACACTTGGGAAGCAGATAAAGCAATCTCCCGGCGGTTTCTTTAATAACTCCCAACATCATACAAACTCTTTAATTAGCTTCCAGTATAGATTAATCACAGGGCTCAAAATATTTTCGAGTAGAGGATTCTTTATTCCGCCCACCACAAGTCTTCCCGTAAGAATTCTAACAATTTCCCTGTCTTTTACCGCCCTCTTACTTTGAATCGCAATTCGCTTTTTAATAATCGTCGGAGACATTATCAGCAATTCAAAGTAACTTTTTATTTTTTTTACAAACCATCCCTGGGCAAGAGCAAAATACAGCTCAGCAATCTCTACCAACAATATTGCAGGAAAGATTAGCATCAAAGTTTTTAAGCTGTAATTTTTTAGCAGGAGGTAAAGCCTGTTTTTTTCAGAATAATAAAACTTATCTTTGTGACGGCTGAAGTGATATTTATGATATATAACAGCTTTAGGGTTTACAATCAATTTCATTCCAAGAAGCCGGAGTCTCCATGATAAATCATGGTCTTCGTGATAAAAAAAGATAGACTCATCAAAACCTTCTAATTTTTCAACAAGATCTCTGTGGACAATAAATATGCCTCCACAGGGTACTTCTTCTTCTTTTAAAGAATCACTATCTTTTTCATAAATATATCTTGGACATGCTATCCCAACGTAGTTAACATCAACACCAAATGAATTTATTTTATCTTTTTCACCATGCATTAATATTTTGGGAATAGCTCCTCCAACATTCGGCTTTTCCAATGATTTAAGCAGTTCTGAAATACAGTCAGGTTCCAGAGAAAGATCATTATTGAGAAATATTAGATATTCACTTTCACTTTCGGCTATACCTCTGTTAACTGCTGGTCCAAAACCAATATTAGTGTTATTTTGAATAAGCTTAACTTCCGGAAAATTCTCTTTCATGAAGTTCACAGAACCATCATTTGAAGCATTATCCACCATTATAATTTCCAGCCTAGGAGAGGTTTGTTTTAACAGGGAGGAAAAGCAGTCTTTAAGATGCTGTTTCCCATTCCAGTTTACAACGACAACAGAAACAATTTTATTATTCGAATACTTCATACAGGCTGTTTTCAGTTGGAGCAGGAAATTGTTTTCTTTGGATTCCCGATCAAGTCGGGAATAACAATCGAAGATACTAAATGCCATTCCCGTGGGAATCTAATTTCCAGTTTTGAAAAGGGAAATGTAAACTATTATTACTCTACATAGCATAATATTAAATGATACATGAAATTATTAAAAATTAAAATAATCATAACTGTTAAAATCCTTTGAACTTAAAATGCTATTGAGAAACATCAGGTAATAGATTAGAATTTAAAAGCTTTTCAAGAATATTTACCTTCAAATTCACTATAAAAAAAAACCGATTATAATGGATCTGCTTTTATTATTTCCCCCATTATCAGTAGAAGAAAGATACGGGAATCGAAAACTTGGAGACGTAGGGGGACATTTACCTCCTTTTGGTCTGGCCTGCATTGCAGCTTATGTCAGAAAACAATCCTTTTCAGTTAAAATCATAGACGCATTAGCAGAAAATTTAACGGTAGAAGATATCCTGGAAGATATAAAGAAACAACAACCAAAAGTTATCGGTTTTTCCGCTATGACCCCGCAGTTTTTTAGAGCTGTGCAACTTGCTGAAGAAATATCAAAACATTTCTCAAATATTTTAATAATAATAGGTGGTCATCATGCTTCAATTCTTCCTGACCGTACTTTAAAAGAAAATTCCTGTTTTGATATGCTGGCTTTTGGTGAGGGAGAAAATACCGCACTTGAAATACTGGAAAAATATAAAGAAACCAGTTGGGACAAATATAAATTTTTAGAAGACATTAATTGTTTAAGAAATATTGATGGAATTGCTTTTCGAGATAAAAATTCTAATATCATTTTAAACAAACCGAGAAAACAAATAAAGGACCTGGATGTTCTTCCGCGCCCTGCATGGGACTTACTGCCCATGCAGAAATATTTACCTTTGCCTAATCAATATTTGAACAAACCAGTACTTCATATGGTTGCTATTAGAGGTTGCCCATTTGATTGTGACTTTTGTTCTAATACTGCTGTATTTGGAAGAAAAATAAGAGCCAGATCTCCCAAAAAAGTTGTGGAGGATATTTTATTTGTCAAGGATAAGTATAAAATAAAAGAAATTTCTTTCTGGGATGATACCATGACGATCAATCGGAAATGGATGGAAGAGTTCTGTAACAGTCTGATCGAAATGAAAGCAAATGTTACCTGGACATGCTATTCAAGAGTGGATACTGTTAACTTCAACATGCTAAAGCTTATGAAAAAAGCCGGTTGTTGGAATATTTTTTATGGTTATGAATCAGGAAACCAGCAATTACTTGATAATATTAACAAAGAAATTACTCTTGAACAAATCAGGAAGACAAACAAATGGACTAAAGATGCCAATATTGAAGTCAGGGCTTCATTTATGTTTGCTATCCCTGGAGAAACCCCTGAAATGGCTAAAAAGACAATTGACTTTGCTATTGAATTAGATCCTGAATATGCCCAATTTTGCATTACTACTCCCTACCCGGGTACAAAACTTTATGAAGCTGCAAAAAATTCTGGAAGATTATTAGATGATTTTTCAAAATACAATATTTGGGAGGTCGTATATATTCCTGAAGGTTATAAAAATGAAGATGAAATTATAGCTATAGAAAAAATGGCAATGAGAAAATTTTATTTTAGATTAAAATTTATTTTTAATAAACTCAGACAGGTACGGTCGATTGAAGACTTACGAAGGTATTATAATGGATTTAAAATGGCAATAGGATTTGCCAGCTAATTCTACAACTAACTCATATGTATCTATCCGTTGTTATTCCCGCATACAATGAAGAAAAAAGAATTGGAAGCTCATTAACTAGGGTATACGAATACCTCAAAAAACGAGATTTTGATTTTGAGATTATAGTAATAGATGATGGTAGCAAAGATAAAACATTAAATTTACTAACAGAATATTCTCAAAAAAACCCTAACCTAATTGTTTTAAAAAACGAAAACAATCAGGGAAAAGGGTTCTCTGTAAAAAAAGGTATTTTAAAAAGCAAAGGGAATATTATTTTATTTACTGATGCGGATCTATCGACTCCTATTGAAGAAATTGATAAATTGATTAATTACCTTAAGGAAGGGTATCAAATAGCAATAGGCTCGAGAGCTCTGCCGGAATCTCGAATTGAGATTTACCAGGTATGGTACCGTCAGCTTATGGGAAAAGCCTTTAATAAAATTATTCGGATAATTTTAAATTTAGATTATTATGATACTCAGTGCGGATTTAAATGTTTCCAAAGAACTGCTGCGTTAGAAATATTTAAATCCATGAAGATTTCTGGATTCTCTTTTGATATAGAAGTCCTGTTCATTGCCAACCATCGAGGGCTAAAGATAAAAGAAGTTCCGGTCCGCTGGTACAACTCTCCAGAAAGCAAGGTTAAGGTAGTTCGAGATTCTTCAAGAATGTTATGGGATATTTTAAAGCTTAGATTTAATAATTTTAAGGATTAGGTTTGTCTGGAAAGGTATCCGGGTCTTGCCGGTTAAAAGGCTCGTCAATGTAAATCAAAAGATACAACATTTCATTACCTATGTTTTGAATCGAATGGGTCACGTTTGAAGGTATTTTTACAGCTACCATGTTTTCATCACCCATGAGTACCTCCTGACATTGATCGGAAGTAACATCTTTTAAAAGAAGTTTTCCTTTCCCCCTTACCACACAAAACCATTCCTCTTTTCTTTTATGATAATGATTACCTTTTATGATTCCTGGTTTTGCTACAGTAACAAGTATTTGACCAAAATCATTTTTTTTCGCGAGGTTTTCTTTTCGCAGAATTTCTGTCAACCAGCCTCTTTCATCACTTCTAATATCTAATTTCTTTATAACCAAATCTTTAATCATATAATTCTATATAAATTTCTCGCTATTTCTTTATATTTTGCTCACGCCTTTAAAATGCTCATAGGTTTCTCTTAATCCATCTTCAAGATTTACCTTCGGCTCCCAGTTTAATTTCGAGTGAATTTTTTCGTGGTTCGTCAAAACCCATCCGGAAGATTCCTGCCTTTTGGATATATATTTGATCTTAACATTGATTTTAAATAATTTTTTAATAATTTTTATAATTTGATTTAAAGAAGTTAACTTTCCAGAACCCATATTGAAGACCTCTTTATTCGTTCCTTTATAATCAATGGTTTTAATAAGGGCATCAGCCACATCTGAAATAAAAATAAAATCTCTCTTTTGTTCTCCATCTCCATTGATTTGGAGAGTTTTGTTGTTAGCTATCAGGTAGCAAAAAGTCGCAATAACCGAATTGTAATGCGGTCTGCTAAAAGGACCGTAAACATTGGAAACTCTAAAAAGTATCGAATTTAAGTCATACAGGCAAACTAATTTTTCGGCAGTCATTTTTGATATTCCAAATGCTGAGTCAGGAAAAAAGTGTTGATCTTCTTCTTTAATAGCTGAATTGCTAAATGATGGGGTGTAAACTTGAATAGATGAGATAAAAATAAATTTTACTTTCTTTTCGCAATAACGTTTAATTGCTTCCAGAAGGTTCAGTGTTCCTAAAACATTTACGCTAATAAGATTTGCATTAGTGTCTCGATTTGCCCCGGCTATATGAAAAATTATGTCGCGCCCTGCAACGAAAGATTTAAGGCTCTTTTCATCCATAAGATTATTGTGTTTTCGAGCCAAAAGCACCAAATCATATTTTCCCGATTTTTCCAGAGCTTTTGTGAGGTGACTCCCGATAAATCCATGAGATCCAGTTAAACCAATAGATAATTTGCTTTGATCCATTCCTTAGTTTTTTCAATTCC
>CEQE01091644.1_pt1 | contig 33390 bp, 32 predicted proteins | sample 356201 | NCBI WGS metagenome assembly CEQE01 (sample SAMEA2619970, study PRJEB7988) | marine metagenome | biome: marine biome (ENVO:00000447); feature: mesopelagic zone (ENVO:00000213) & marine oxygen minimum zone (ENVO:01000065); material: "saline water (ENVO:00002010), including plankton...
CGTAATACTTATGCCAGAAGGTGTGAGTAGAGATGTAATATCGGAAAGAGAAGTATGGTTGAAAAAAATGTGTACGGAACGAGATTATAATTTCTCAAGTAGGTTGCATATCAGACTTTGGGATAACATACGCGGTACTTAATCTATAGTTATTAAGAATGAGAGATCAGTGTAATCATTACGGTAAAACTATCAATACATCAAGTAGGTTTGGTTCAGAGTGTTTGGAAACCTCTATAGGATGATCTGGGGTTTTTCTGTTGGTCGGCCTACAAATTTTAGTTGGATAGATAACTCAGTAGCTGCTTCTGGGAAGCCTACATCAAAGAGGGAGTTTTTTTGGCTCAAGAGACAGGGGATTACGGTAGTTTTGAATTTGACGGATAGATCTTTGCCCTCGAGATGGGGTAGAGAGACGGGTATTGAATTTCGACATGTTAGTATCAAAAACCATCAAGCTCCCACCATGATTCATCTTTCCAAGACGGTTGGAATCCTAAACCACGCCAAAAAATCAGGAAAGAAGATATTGGTTCATTGTGAGGCAGGTGTGGGAAGAACAGGTACGGTGTTAGCTGCCTATTTAGTAAGTATGGGGATGTCTTCATTAGACGCTATCAAGAAAGTTAGAGAGTTGCGACCGGGGTCGATTGAAAGACATCAAGAGCGCTGTATTGGTGTATACGCTTCTCAATAGATGGTAAATGGAAATGGTCAGAAGAAAGCGTATTTGTATATCTCATAAAAAAGACGTTGATGGTATAGTCTCTGCTGCTCTTTTCAAACGCGCAAGAGACACCGAAGTTATTTTGGCTGATTATGGCGACATTATTGACCATCTTAGTCAGCTTCGACGCGTTGATGAGCTCTATATTTGTGATTTGGGTTTAAACAAGAGTACGTGGCCAGAATTTTACAAGCTAATACAGGCCATTGCAAAGCACGGACAAGTTGTGTATACTGACCACCATCCAATGGAGAATGATTGGCGACGTGCACTAAAGAAATGTGGTGTTATAGTAAATCACTCCATAAATGATTGTGCGGGTGTGTTATCCTATGAGTTTCTGAAGAAAGAGCTGCCACATGATGCTCACTTGCTTGCAGCTTATGCTGCAATAACCGATTATCTTGATGGGGGGTTTTTAGCAAAAAAAATAATTCAGCAACAGGACCGCCAATTCGTCCTATTGGAGGCAACGTTGCTTTCTTACGCCTTGGCGCGAAGGGGAGGAGATGAAGATTATTTGAAAAAGCTAGTATCGGAACTATCGAATATGACTCCACCACATAGGATTACTGACGTACTGCATGATGCTAGTGAACAAGCAGAACGCATGGTGTACTTGATGACGGTAGTGCGTAAGTTAGGATCAATGAGGAAAGGTTATGCGAGTATTTGTACTGAAGAGCCGGTTTCAGGGTTAGTAGCAAATTTATTGCTTGGAGCATTCCAGGTGTCTGCAGGTATTGCTTACAAATTAAGTCCAAAGAAGGACACTTATGATATATCCTTGAGGGGAACAGAAGATTGTAGGTGTCATCTTGGAGAAGTGGCGTCATATGCAGCTGACATAGCAGGAGGTGCTGGTGGAGGGCATGCAAAAGCTAGCGGCGCACGTATTCCGGTGGAACACATCGAGGACTTTCTATCTGGTGTTGAAGAAAAGCTCCTTGAAACCAAGTAGTAAATTGGAGTGGGAGCTACTGAGTTCTTGCCTGTTCTAGCAAAAGTCGATGATGCGGTAGCTCGCGCATTAGCGAGTGGATATCAAGTTGATGTTGATGCTTTTGAGCTATTACTAAGCTTGGAAAATCGCGTAAATGTAGTTGATATGATCGATAAAGTTGTTCAACTAAAAAAATCAGGTGAAACTGACGGAGTTGATGTGATTTCTCGATCAGATATAGATGCCTTATTGTCTCCTGAAGAAAGTATAGAGGATCCACGAAATTTAGAAGATTCAATTGACATGGCCAAAGAGGGTTCGGAAGCTGATCTCGAAATAATCGGTAACCTTACTGAAAAGTTGTTTCCAGTTGAGGGAGCGGATGGTTTTAGATTGCTTTTTCGGAGTCGACTTCGGAAGATGTTGAACATAGCACGTCAACGGCCAGATTCAAGAAACATTAGGACAATATCTGAGGTTTTGGATGCGCAAAATCGTGATGTGGTAAAGGTGGCGGGTTTGGTTATGGATAAGAGAATAAAACAGGATAGATGGGAATTAGCTATAGACGATCTTTCAGGTCTTCTCAGAGTTCGAGGTACAGACAATTCCATTAAAGCTGAAGTTGCAGACGTTATGTTGGACCAATTTGTAATAATGGATGTAGCAAGAGTAAGGGGAGAAACAGCCGCGTTGAAGAGAATCTATCACCCGGATCTTCCTGATAGAATTCCAACTACAAGTAAAAAGAATGTCTATGCCGTGTTTCTATCGGATTTACATGTAGGCAGCAAGTTGTTTCTTCTTGATGCTTTTGAGAGATTCACAGCTTGGATCTCGGGTCTGTCAGAAGATCATGGAGTTGTAGACAGAGTACGGTATGTCGTAATAGGTGGTGATGCTGTAGACGGTGCTGGAATCTATCCGGGCCAAGAGAATGACCTTCAAGAACCGGATATCCGTAAGCAATATTCTAATCTTGCCCAGCTAATTGAAAAAATACCCAAGCACATAAGAATCGTTATAATTCCTGGAAATCATGATCCAGTAAGACAGGCTCTTCCTCAACCAGCCATACCACGCAAATACGCGGAGGAACTATATTGCATGGAAAACGTCTCGATGTTAAGTAGTCCTGCTCTATTACGACTACATGGTGTAAAGCTTCTGACGTTTCATGGACGGAGCTTGGATGACGTGGTCGCAAAAATCCCAGGATTATCATATTCGTCGCCAGCTGCTGCGATGAAGCTTTTGCTTCGGGCACGACATTTAGCACCACATTATGGAGGAAGAGTGGCAATGGCTCCCGCGGAAGAGGATCATTTGGTCATTGATGAGGTTCCCGATATTTTTCACGCTGGACATGTACATACCTTAGACAGAACGAATTATCGCGGTACGTTGATATTGAATTCTGGTACATGGCAAGGCCAGACCAAGTTTCAGGCAAACATGGGAATTGTTCCAACTCCTGGAAAAGTGCCGATAGTAAACCTGGCAACACTAGACATGTTGGTTAAGGATTTTACGAAATCGTCGGGAGATTCTTAGTACGGCAGCTTAAGGTCTTTGAGTATTGGGTCTGCGGTTAGGAGATCTCTTAATCTTGTTTTTGGAACTTGTGTGTATATGCTCTTTGTTCGACCATATCGTCCTTTTGAAACGATACTTGTTGTAATTAATCCAAGCATGTCCAGCTCTGCTAATAATGCACTAACGCGTCTCTGAGTAAGAGATTCAGTACGTATTGTTTCTGTTAATTTACGATAGGACTCATAAATTTCTCCAGTTGATTGCGAGTCTTGATTTAGCATGATGGTGGTAAGAAGAAGCTTTGCATGTAAGGGTAGAGAGTGTACGGCCTCGCCTATTCGGTCTTGTTCTATGTGCTGAAGAGCAAGGCGTATGTGTTCCTCCTCAAGACTAGCTGCAGATTTTCTTTCAGCTATTTCAGCTGCCACCCGCAGCAGGTCGACGGCGCGACGGGCATCGCCGTGTTCAGATGCAGCTAGAGCCGCACAAAGGTTTACGGCGGCTTGGGATACTTGACCTGGAGGGAACGCTAAAAGGGCTCTCTCGTTAAGAATGGTGCGCAGCTGGTCGGCGGTATAGGGAGTAAAGACTATTTCTTCTTCACTAAGGCTACTGAGTACTCGCGGATCTAGGAGATCTTTAAACTGTAAATCGTTAGATATGCCCACAAGTGATAAAGAAGCAGGGAAAATTTCACTGTTTGATCTTGTAAACTCATAGAGTAAATCGTCTCCAGAGTGCTTAACAAGGAAATCAATTTCATCTAAAGTGAATATCACGTTTGTTTGTGATTGGTTGATGTGTTTGATTATGCGCGCAAACACCTCACTAAGAGCTAGACCGGTGAAAGGAATTTCAACGCCGATTGCGTTTGCAAGTTGTGAGAGAACGCGGTATTCAGTTCCTGCCACTCTGCTGTTACAATAAGCGAACGTCATTTGTTTGGGGGTTTTTGTGGCTGCTTTTTGAAGACGTTCAAGGACGCGGTGTGTAACAGCCGTCTTACCAGTACCGGTTTTTCCATATAATAACAAATTTGATGGTTTAGAGTTTTTTAATATGGGCGCAAGAATTTCTGCAACTGTTCGTATCTGTTCCTCTCGAAAAGGAAGACGATCAGGTATGTAATCTGATCGAAGAACGGAGGGATCTTGGACTAATCCAGGGGATGAAAGAGCTTTATCAAAAACATCATCCATAATATCTATACTCATAACGATCGATTTTCTCCATTGGTCCCTCCGACCCCTCCGCTTCCATTGGAGGCCGTTTAGTTGATGGGTATGTTATTGTTGAGAAGAAAGAGAGCCCGCTCTAGATAACGATATTATCTTTAATTTACTAATTATTGATGAAAACTGACTAAGTTGTAAAATTATAATATTTCAACCAACTCACAAAAACAAACACGGTCTTAGGATCTAACTCTTCAGTGGAAGTATAGGGGTGCAGGGCACCTGTATGATTACTTTGTGAACGTTTGTGAAAACTGGGATAAAAACTAACCAGATACACCCCTCTATTTCCACTGGAGATTCTAGCAAGGAGAAGTAACCATATCACTTCCTTTGGAAGCCTTTTTGGTTAAAAGGGGCTCATATCTAACCATAAACACCGTTTTAATCATTCACAAGAAGTTAACAAATGTGAATGTTTATCGAACAAAACATAGGTAAATATCACTAGTTCACAAATAAATTAAAAAACATAAATATACAATATCATAAGAATACCTTCAATGCCTCGGCGACGAGTAAAGATAGAATTTGAAGACGCCGACGGTAGTAAGTACGCGTTATCATTACAAGGAGGGGTTTCTAGAGAAAAAGTTCTGAAAATATTAGATCTAGTGGATCTGGTCTCTAATGACGGTAGTAACAATGGTGAAGAACGGATTAAAACCACAAACACCTCGGTTAGTCGACTACGTCAATTAATTGACAATAAATTTCCCTTAGGCGCCTTTACATCTAACGATTTATTGGAAGCTTATGAGGACGAGTACAGCCGCTCTGTGAAACTGAGTACCGTATCAACCTACCTTTCACGGATGTCTGATCGTGGTTCCTTGAGAAGACACAAAGCCGGCAGCAGCTGGAGCTATCGTCGCAACAGATTAAGCGTGTAAAAACACGAAGAACTATGTAGATTTTAAGCTATATACGAAGGGCCGCACTAAGTCATTTCTTTCTACTTTACCCTTCTCAAAAAGAGCCTTCATTATACGAGAGGTGTGTTCTCGAGACTTACCTATTGCTTCTCGTATTTGTGTGGGTGTAAGGTTTTTGTTTGATAGAAGTTCTATGATTAACCGTTCTGTTTGCGTTAAATGAGGATCCACCAAATTCCTTGAGGGAACCGCATCTGATTCAGACGCAATACGTGATATCACGTTTTGGGGTCTAGTAAGCAAAGCAACACCGCGTCCCTCACCAGGAGTTTTCACCCTATCTAGTTTAACATCCAACAAACCCAATCTAACTTCCATATCTGTTATCTTTTTATCCTGAGTGAGAAGTCTACCGCGCAATTCTATTAGAATATCACTTACAACACCTGCAGCTTCACGCTCGTTACTGAGGACGCGACGAAGACGCGGAAGAAAATAACCTGATAAACCCAACACAAATCCAACCGCAACTAGACTAAAAGCGGCCACCACCCACAATTCACTAGTCAGAAAAACCCACAATCAATAACGTCACTAACATCACATAATAAACATTACATATCACACATCACCATTAGCTAACGGAACTCATAGTACGTTCAAGAACGTCTCTGGCCTCAACTAGACGTTCATGGCCTACCTCACCCGTCCTCAACATGACGAGAGTGTTTCCTATCTCTACGAGACGTTCAAGCATGTCTGACGGTAGTAGACCAAGGTACTGTAATAAGAGAACGTCATATATGGCCTTGTGAGCATTCTCACGTGCTTGGTGCAACGTCCTTGAAAACGATCCTTTACTTACGGGCTTATCATCACGCATAGACGCACCCTCGCTAATTGCTCGAATACCGCTCTTGGAAAGAAGCCAGCTATCTAGCTGTACGCGCGATATACGCGATTCCCTTATTAAAAACAGACCCAGGGGATCGTCTTGCAATTCTTTGGACAACAATTATACCGCGCTAGCGTAATACACTTTTGTATATTAGCTTCTCTGTTCGCCAAACCTAAAATAGGACTCATTTATGCTATCTATCTTACTCTTTTTTAATAAAATAACACAGGAATTTTACTATAGAGACCCATGGCACTTATTAGCCCGCACGCAACAAACTCTCTGATTGATATGGGTAGACGCCATCGTAGGCTTATTCGGCCTATAAGGAAAACCCTACCAAAAGTTTTTAGCTGTCCGAGATGCGGCGTTCCCTCAATTAGAATTTCCAATAACGATAACACAAAGTCGGAAACGGAAAGCACCTCAACTACCGTTGTTTGCGGATCTTGCGGACTAAACCACGAGGCCCCAACATCTCTTAAACAAGAACCAGTTGACGTTTACAATCATTTTGTTGACGAATACATGGCAGGCAAAATAGGCGCATGATAGGGCCTGTCGAGAAACAACTACGACGTGATATCACAAAGCTAGGTACGTTGTGCTTCGGACTTATAGATTCACAAGGACTAACACCAAGCTCTGCAGCACGCACAGCTGAAACATGTCAACAATGCGGTGTGTCTGCAATACTCGTGGGGGGTTCCACCGCAATAGATCAACTAGAAGTTCATTCAATAGTAAAATCAATCAAAAAATCAGTCACAATACCAGTTATCTTGTTTTGTGGAAACGTGACCGGCATCTCACCCGATGCTGACGCCATTCTCTTTAGTTCTTTACTAAACTCAGACAACCCTTACTTCATTACACAGGCCCAGGCCCTTGGAGCACTAGCCATTCGAAAATATCAACTTGAGGCCATTCCACTAGCATATCTTGTCATAGGTGATGGTGGGAGTGTGGGATTTGTTGGTCGCACCAGAGGAATTCCACCGAAAAAACCGGCCCTAGCTAGCATGTACGCACTAGCTGCACAATACATGGGTATGCGTTCGGTGTACCTGGAAGGCGGTTCCGGTGTGACATCACACGTACCAGCAGACCTCGTCTCCCTGGTGAGGTCATTATATGATGGAACCATTTTTGTAGGGGGTGGCATTCGTACCTTGACACAAGCAACAACACTTGCTAAAGCAGGGGCCGATATTCTGGTAATTGGATCTTTACTTGAGGAAGAAGGTTTTGACTCCACTCTAAAACAAATTGTCCGTAAAGTTCAACCTCCAAAAGGCAGGAGTCGTACAGGCTAGATGTACCCGACTCAACTTAGATACATGTGTTACCTAACAGCAATAAACTCTCAATAAACGTGATGCAACGAACGTGACGTCGTTAGAGATGGAGGAAGCCAAAAGTAAACTCTCCAACCTACCCGGAGCTACGACAGAGTATTTGCAACACATGGATCATATTCTATCTAATCTTTGCCAACAAATGGAGACGAGTAAAAAGGCACGAGCACAAGGAATGGATCCCATACCAAAAATAGAAATTCAGATTGCAGACGACCTTGCGGATCGCGTCGAACAGCTATTGAGCATACCAGTAGCAAAGAGGATTCGGGATGTCTCCAAGACGCAAGGAACCGAACGCACCGCTTTGATAATAGCAGAAGAGATAGCTTTGGGCAGATTTGGATACTACGAAAAGAGAGAAGCGTTAGATCTAGCTATACGAGTTGGACTAGCAATCATCACAGACGGAGTTACGGTTGCCCCACTACAGGGAATATCTACAATTGAGATCAAGAAGAACGAAGACGGATCAGAATATCCAGCAATCCTCTTTGCTGGACCTATGCGTTCTGCAGGAGGAACAGAAGCCGCTCTCACACTAGTGATTGCAGACCACGTTCGTCAAACACTAGGACTTGGGACCTACCATCCAAACATTAGAGAAGAAGACGAAGTAGGACGTTTTATTGAAGAACTGCGCGTCTACGAACGAGAGGTCGGAAATTTCCAATATAAGGTCTCAGACGAAGACATAGAACACACGCTCCTTCATTTACCCATAGAAATCGATGGTGTAGAGACGGATCCGATTGAGGTTACAGTTCACCGTTCATTGAGTCGAATCGCTACCGATTGCGTTCGAGGCGGTGCTTTACGAGTTCTAAACGATGGAATAATAGGACGATGTCAAAAACTTCTGAAAGTCCTACAAAATCTGGGAATAAACAAATGGGAATGGCTTGCCGACCTGAAAGGAGGAACGCAACAAGGAACGGACGAGACGCAGGCGAGCAGCTCTCATTTTGAGGAAGTAATCTCGGGGCGGCCCGTTCTCTCATTCCCCCGAAAATCTGGTGGCTTTCGACTTAGATATGGACGTGCGCGTAATACGGGACTAGCAACTATAGGTGTGCACCCAGCTCTGGCCGTTCTCCTTAACCACCCGTTTGTCGTAGGGACGCAAGTTAAGCTTGATATGCCCGGCAAAGCCGGAACAATCGCATTCGTTGATAGCATCGAGCCACCAATAGTGAAACTAAACGACGACTCGGTGGTAAAAGTCGATACCGTTCATAATGCAAGAGCACTTCGCAGTGATTTGAAACAAGTCCTTTACCTCGGCGACATTCTAATCAGCTATGGAGACTTTCTAGAGAATAACGCAACACTGCCACCGTCAGGCTATGTAGAAGAATGGTGGGTTTCGCATCTAGAATCTGAATTATCAGGTCGATATGAGTCACTCGAATCTTGCGCAGAAGATCTAGGGGTACCCGCACCGCGATTACATGAACTCTTAAACAACTTTCTAGCTTCTTTTCCTACACCAGCTGAAGCATTCAACATCTCAGAGAAGCTCACGATACCACTTCACCCTCGGTATCTCTTTTATTGGGATACCATTACACCATCAGAGATTCTTGCACTACGAGAAAAATTAACCATAAATTCTCTAGAGCTAGACGACTGTACCATCACTAGTACTCTCGACCAAAAAGAGCTTCTAGAACAGCTGGGAATACCTCATAAAATAGATGCCGACAAACTCGTTCTAGAAGGATCAACAGCATACGTGGTCCTGATGACTCTTGGACTTTCACGACGACGAGTTCCTCCTGAGTGGACTGACACATGCACATTACTTTCTCAACTCTCAGGAGTAATTATCAAGAAAAAGACATCGGCCTTCGTCGGGTTACGCATGGGGCGCCCTGAGAAGGCAATGCCGCGTCACATGAAACCCCCCGTACACGTTCTTTTTCCAATCGGGAATGAAGGGGGCTTATCACGTGATATCACAAAGGCCGCAAATAGTGATAATGTAGATATTGAAATAGTAAATCTGGTCTGCGACCACTGCCACAATCCAACTTACGGTTTCCAATGTCATGAATGTCTTGGAAAGTCTACAATTCAGAAGGCCTGTCCCACCTGTAAAAGATCTACGGAAACAGCAAACTGTCCATCTTGTAAAATTCCTACAACTGCATACTCCACTAGACCCTTCCCTCTCAAAGCCACCCTTGAACGCGCTACTCTTGCTGTTCAACATATACCCACGAGTCCACTGAAGGGAGTTATTGGCTTGACAAACGCTCTACGCATACCCGAAAGACTAGAAAAAGGAATTTTGAGACATAAACACAATCTTTCCGTCTATAAAGACGGAACTGTCCGGTTTGACGCTACGAATGTTCCACTAACACATTTTAAACCAGAGGAAATTGGCATCACAATAGAACAACTCCATAACTTAGGTTATACAGAAGACGCCAGCGGAAAAGAACTCACGTCACCAAACCAGCTAGTCAGACTATTTGTTCAAGACGTGATTATTTCGGTCGAAGCTCGACGTTATTTTTTTGAGGTAACAAAGTTTGTAGATGAACTACTCGTATCAGTATATCATCAAGAACCACACTATAATCTTAAACGGCATGACGATCTCATTGGACAACTCATTGTAGGCTTAGCTCCACACACATCCGTGGGCATCGTCGGCAGAGTAGTGGGTTTTACAGAATCCCAGGTCTGTTATGCTCACCCACTTTGGCACTCTGCAAAACGTCGAGATTGCGACGGAGACGGGGATAGCATAATTTTGTTGCTTGACGCATTGCTAAATTTTTCCAAGGAACTTTTACCGACTAGGATAGGGGGACTGATGGATGCGCCGCTTCTTCTTCAACCCACTGTTATACCCACTGAGGTTCAACGTCAAGCTCATAATGTGGATATTGCGAAAAGGTATCCTCTAAATTTTTATGAGAAACTCTCAACTGAGGAAGTCAAACCAAGCAACATTCCTAAACTAATTCCAACCGTCAAAGATCGATTAGCTACATCTGAGCAGTTCACAGCATATTATTTTACACATACAACAGAAAGAATAGTGGGAGAAGCACACAGAGCTTCCTATTCAACACTAAAGACCCTTAATGAAAAACTTGACCGACAAATTTACCTTGCACGACTCATAAGAGCAGTTAATCCAGACGAAGTTGTTACTTCGGTTCTCAAAACCCATCTCCTGCCCGACATTCTAGGGAACATGAGAGCCTACGGCTCTCAGACCTTCCGCTGCAAGAACTGCAGTCAACACTATAGACGTTATCCTCTCAAGGGCGTCTGTCTCTCCTGTGGTGGTCTTTTGCAGGGTGCAGTGACTAGACGTAGTGTAGAAAAATATTTGGTATTAGCAACAAAACTATCTCGACGCTTTTCTGTAGGGGAATATCTCCGCAGCAGAATAGAAGTAGCTAAAGAAGAACTTCTCGTCCTATTTCCTCAGACAGAGAGTACCACACAAACAGAGCTAACAGACTTTCATGAATCAGATTGAGTAAACCACTGAAAAAATACTAACTAGTAAAACGCTTCTTCATCTACGAGTGAGCTGGATGTCTCTTATTAGATCTCCATCACATCAAGATCCTGAGGAAAAACTGTTTCAGAAAAGACCTTTAGAATCTCGGCAACCAATTCGTTAGACAACACGGGACGGTGTACAAGTATGAGTTTTCCTACTTTTGCTTCCGCGGCCGTTTTGGCTGCTTGAAGTGGTGTAGAATGACCATACTGTCTAGCTCTTTCCTGATCAAGCTCAGCGGCCTCATGAATAAGGTAGTCTGCACCTCTGGCAAAATCCACCAGATCTTTACCTGTGGAAGTATCTCCAGTATAAACAAACGTCTTTCCTTCTACCTCAAGACGATAACAAACTCCAGGTACTGTATGCTTAGCAGGAATGCTAGTCACTGTAAAAGGAAAGGCCTTCTCTTCTGAGACGATCTCGTAGACACCCGCGGGATCCGTTGCTCCATAGAACAGATGATAGCTAGTTCGAATAAATTCATCTAACGCTGAAGGACCAACTATTTGTATAGCTCTCTTATTACGTTCTCGAAAAAGCAGATCCAATAGAACAAAGGGCAGACCTCCAGCATGATCACCATGAAGATGGCTAATTAGGATGGAACGAACATCTACAATCTTATGACCCAACCTGTGCAGGTTGTATATGGTCTGAGGACCACAATCCAACAGAACACGACCATTTGCGCTCTCTATCATTACTGACATATTCGCTCTTCCCTCCGTACAGAAAGCATCGCCAGTACCAAGGAATACTACTCTCACGATATCAACAACTCCGTCTATGGCTAACAGTAGCTAGTAGAACACAAAGCACATAAGAAGTAACTGAGAAAAAAGACCAAAAACAACACCTATCGTATCCTGATATACTTGTACGCCTCTTCTTTCGTATCAAAGGCAAAGTGAATTTTTTGGTAGCTTTCCCTGAATGTCTTGACGTCTTTCTTTACGATCTTCGCTTTCTCATGTTTTAGGACTACTCGTCCGATAAACTCTGCTATTTCCTTCATCTCCAACTCTTTCATTCCTAGACGCGTAACTTCCTGAGTTCCTATTCGTATTCCTCCAGGGTGTAAGTAATGACGACCAGCTGAGATGTCACCAGGGATGAGCTGCCTGTTGACTATAACATTCGCCCGTTCAAGCTCTTTCTCGAAGGATCCTCCATCACCCTGTGTTGTCACATCCATTACCACCTGGTGTGAAGAAGTGAACCCATTCTTCTCGCCCAGAACCCGTATTCCCATATTGTGTAGGGACGATGCCAGCTCCTTGGCGTTTCTTATTACCTGTCTTGCGTATTCACTTCCAAATCTAAGAGTTTCAGCTAAAGCTACAGCTTTACCTGCTACCGTATGCAAATGATGATTACTAGTATTACCCGGAAAAACCGCCTTCTTAATTTCTTCCGAATACTTGTCGCGACTCAAAACAATACCCCCCTGGGGTCCAAAAAACGTCTTGTGGGTACTCAACGTCATTACCTCTGCACCCTCTCGCAAGGGATCCTGGAATTGTCCTCCAGCAATCAGTCCAGAAACATGTGCTGAATCATAACAGACGAGTATATCATAGCTCTTAAGGAAATCTACAAGTTCTCTAATGGGTTGTGGAAAGAGAAAAAGACTACCGCCAAACATCGCCATCTTCGGAGACTTTCCATCATCAATCAACTTCTTTATCTTCGTCTTTGTCTTCTCCACGTCAATATTCATCTCCACGGAATCAAACGCAAAATATTCAATTTGTAGGCCGTGAACAAGACCTGCAGTACCAGAAAAATTCATCCTACCAGACGAAATATGTCCTCCATTTGGGATTGCCAGGGCTAACATCAAATCTCCCGGTGTTGTAAAAGCAGAGTAGACTGAGAGATTTGCACAAACACCCGAAATTGGACGCACGTCAGCGAATTCAGCTTTGAAAACCCGCCTAGCCAAATCAGCACATAGTGTTTCTACTTCATCGATGTAAGTACATCCTGCATATACTCTTTGTCCAGGCCAACCCTCGGCATATCGATTTCCAAAATCAGAAACTATGGCTTCCCGTACTGCAGGACTTGGTACGTTCTCTGAAGCTATGAGCGGAAGATTTTCTCTAAACCAACTATGGTGCCGTTCAAGTAGATCGAAGATTTTCCCATAACTATCTTTTGCTATTGGCAATCGTATTGCACCGATCTCTAACTATCGAATAACATTCTAGCACTTTTGTAAACCTTTGGTGCTTCTATCTAAGACAGAGACGCGATACAAATAATCTCAAAACAAACACCAACAACTTAATCCTCTCCAGTCATTTCCTTTGATAACTGTTGTACAAGTTGTCGCTGACGTCCATTCAACTTGGTAGGAATCGCAACAGTGACGTACACCAACTCGTCTCCTCTACCACGACCGCGTGCACTGGGTAGTCCTTTGCCCTTGAGCCGGAAAACAGTACCATTTTGAGTGCCTGAAGGAATCTTTAGACGCGCCTCATCCTCCAGAACAGGGATACGTACCTCTGCTCCTAATGTTACTTGTGGAAACCCGAGCTTAGCTTCATAGATTAGATGATCTCCTTCACGACGAAAAAGAGGATGAGGTTTCACATGAACAACGATATACAAATCTCCTGGTACACCCCGACCTTCTCCGATTTCTCCTTCTCTTGGCATCCTCAAAGCAGATCCATCTTCAGCTCCAGGAGGAATACTAATTTTTAGCTGGCGCGATACTTTGACTGCTCCACCTCCACGACAGTTCTTACATAACTTTTCAATAACAACACCCTTTCCTCTACACCTTCCACAAGTTTCATACGTAATCATCATAGCAAAACCAGCCGATCGAGCAGCTCGAACTTGACCAGAACCACGACATTGCGAACACGTCTCTGATCTAGTCCCAGGCTCTGCACCCCCTCCACTACAAGTGGGACAGCGTTCTTGTCGTCTGACCTCAATTTCACGTGATATACCATGAAAAACTTCTTCCAATGTGAGCTCAATATCATAACGAAGATCGCGCCCTGGTGCTGCTTCATATCCAGCTCTCCCACTTCTTCCAAAAAATGCATCAAATATTCCTCCAAACCCAATATCCCGAAAAACGTCCTGAAAGTTAGCACTACGAAAAATATCTTCTGTACTGTACTTGGAACCTATTCCTTCATGACCAAAGCGATCGTACTGTGATTTCTTAACATCATCAGAAAGGACAGCATAAGCCTCAGAGACTTCTTTGAATATTTCTTCGGCTCCTGCGCTCTTGTTTCGATCGGGATGGTATTGTAAGGCAAGTTTGCGGTAAGCCTGCTTTATCTTATCCCCTGATGCACCTCGCTCAAGGCCTAGAACCTCATAATAATCGCGTTTCCCAGCAGCCACGAACTAGAACACCTCTTTAATGAAACGATAGGTAGACATGTAGAACTAACACAAGATAGTTAAAAACTACGTACTCCGTTTTTTAAAATTGACGGGACCAAGACTAACTCTCCGACGCATTCTTAGGCTCGACCTCTGGATTTTCGCCTTTCGAGCTAACGCTCACCAAACTTGTCCTGAGGACTTTCAGACCGAGCATGTATCCTTTTCTATCTTCACTAAAGACGAGGTTTTCACCTAGGTCGTCGCGATTTGAGAACCGTACCGCTTCATGCTTAAGCGGATCAAAAGCTTCTCCTACCGCGGTAATCTCTGTCACTCCTATCCTCTCAAGGACTTCTTCGAAATGACGCAAGATCATTTCAAGGCCTTCAAGAATTGACGTCTTTTCTTGAGATATGCGCGCAACTTCTAGGGCACGCTCGAATTCGTCTTTCAGTGGGAAAATTTCTAGCATTAGCTTTTCATTGGCTAAACCAGCTCGCAAATCATTCTCTTGCTTTATACGCTTCATGGAATTTTCGAAGTCTGCCTGTAAGCGCTTTAGACGATCCAAATAACCATTCGATTTCTCTTGTTCTTCCTCTAGTGCCTTTCGTGTTTCTCGTAGCTTTTCTCCGCAGCCTCTCTCTTCCTTTGTTTTTTGCTCAACTACATTCTTACTCCCATTCATTCCACGCTCAGAGGAATCACGCATATCTTTTTTTGTCCTCTTAACCTTGGGAATTTCTTCATCCATGACCGTGCATCTCCACACACTAACTTCTAACAAAGGACCTTGGGCTAAATTTTACCCATTACTTCCAACATACTAGGCTTCATTTGTAAGCTTTCTGTAACTAATCAGAAACAATTAGAAAATAAGCAAGATCATAGATCAACAAAAATTGACTATTAGTCAACATTATTAAACCCCCAAATGAAACAGGTGCGTTAGAGATCGCATGATTACAAAATGCAAGAGGTGTGATCAAGACATGATTTGGGTAAGAAGTCGTTACGGGCACTGGGACCCATTCAATGTTAGTGGTTCTCCGCATTTTTGTGAAAACGCTCCAAAAAACCTCTCAATCAGATAGGCCTTATTTAGAATCTATAAACGCTGTATTTGTCTTAGTTACAAAGCATAAGTATGCCAATAACTACAAATTCAGTACCGCCAATTAAGGTGAACATCAATATTGGATGAAGACGATCTGTTTGGACGATGGAGAAAGCGCCGACCATTTTTTCCAGATTTCTTCCCGAACATCGAGAGAACAATGAGGGAATTCGATAAAGCATTTGAAGAGATGACGAAGGACCTGCAGAAAACAGTCCCAAAAAACCTTGTGAATGAGAAACAACTACCAGGAGGAGGCCGCTCCAAGCATATGGGTCCATTTGTGTACGGCTATTCTGTTCACATCGGACCGGATGGTAGACCCATAGTTCGGCACTTTGGAAATGTACGCGCTACATCTAGAGGTAAATCTGGCCTTGAGATTAGTGATCAACGAGAACCACTAATAGACGTGGTTGACGAAGGAGGCGCGATTCGAGTAGTCGCAGAAGTGCCTGGAGTAGATAAAAGACAAATTCATCTTGAATGTACGAAAGACTCACTAACTATATCTGTGAATTCTTCTAGCAAATATTACAAGACTCTAGACTTACCATCGACAGTCAAACCCACCTCTGCGAAAGCCTCTTACCGGAATGGTACCCTTGAGGTTCGCATTCAGAAAATAACTCCTACACAGCCTGACGGACACCAGATTTCAATAGAATAAAGCAGCAGAATAAATCAAATCCCGTAATTTTGAATACTTAAGAACAACAGCTCTAGGTCTTTTCTAGAATTGCCATATAAAGATCTTCGGGAATTTCTATCTAGACTTGAAGATCAAGGAGAGCTACTCATAGTCAAGAGCGAAGTGAACTGGGATCTCGAGATCGGGGCTATCCTCAGAAGAGCTACGGATTTGGGCGAGGATTGGCCCGCAGTTCAGTTCGATCAGATCAAAGATTATGGAGAAGGTCATAGCCTTGTTGCGAATACTCTCTCCAATTTCCGTCGTTATGCTCTGGCACTTGATTTACCCAAAGACACACCTCCATTAGAGATGGTTCATGAATACAAAGAGCGATTAAGATATCCAATCTCACCTAGACTTGTGAACGAAGGACCTTGTCAGGAAAATATTATTACCGGTGAGCAGGTGGATCTGTACAAATTCCCTACTCCAAAATGGAATATCCGAGATGGCGGCAAATATTTTGGGACTTCTTGTTGTGCAATAACAAAAGACCCTGAGACCGGATGGACTAACGTAGCCGTCTATCGAAATATTATTCACGATAAACAACACCTGGGCATCTTTATCGGTAAAACTAAACACGCTATGGTGATGTCCCAGAAGCATAAGCAACAGAACAAGCCAATGCCTATAGCGATAACAGTCGGTCAAGATCCAATTAATCTTATTGCAGGATATCACAACGCAGAAGCAGAGGAATCAGAATGGGAGATTGCTGGTGGACTCCGAAAAGCTCCAGTAGAACTAGTAAAATGTGAAACTATTGATCTCGAGGTTCCTGCCACTGCTGAAATAGTGATCGAAGGAGAATGGCTTCTTAACGAGCTCAGGGAAGAGGGGCCATATGGAGAATATTCTGGATACTATGGCGGGGAACGTGCAGCAAGACCAGTTATTCGTGTAAAGGCCATAACTCATCGCAATAACGCTATTCACACGGGCAGCATCCTGGGCAAGCCTATTACTGAGACACATGTTATGTCAGCTATTGGTCACAGTGCAAAACTAGAACAAGTACTCAAAGATCAGCTAAAGCTAGAAATAAAATCCGTCTATAGTCATCCATGGACTATTGGTCATGCAGTTTTTGTATCGGCTCGACGAGATATTCTAGGTTTAGGGAAACGCATAGCACACGCTGTCTGGGGTAGTCGCATTGGATATAGAAAGGATTACGTAATTATTGTTGGGGAAGACATTGATGTTACAAACTTGGGAGAGGTATTCTGGGCCATAACTTCTAGATGCAAACCGGACAGGGATATTGTGATCTCTCCAAACGAACCGGCGTCTCATCTACTTACCTCTCTTACACCTGAGGATAGACGACTTGGAAAGGGGGCGCATGTGGTTATGGAGGCCACTTTTCCGGCAGACTGGCCAACAGAATGGGTACCAAAGGTGTGCGATTGGGGACACATCCCAGACGAAATTAAGACGCTTGTAAAACAGCGGTGGCGCGAGTATGGCTTTAGGGAACCACCGCCGAGCCAATCAAATTAGTAACTAGCAAAACAATACTATCGAATAGACTTCATCATCCAATCATTTCCGATCTTATAGGCAATAACTGGACGCGCACCATATTTTCTTCCAAGTCTTCTCAACTCTTTTCTTTCTTCATCCGAGATATCATTGAGTCTCTTTGAGACCTGAATGAAACTTACTGCCCCTTTTCTAACTGCAATAAGATCGACGGGTTTTATGTTTGCACTGGGCATTCCACCAGCAGATCCTTGACATCTAATACAGAACCATCCTTCTCTGATTAGTTTGTAACGTAACGAATGTTCCCTGGCGCGTCCGAGGACATATGACGGTGTTTTGGTCATTATGATCACAAAATAACTGGGTTCTTCCTTTCAGAATGTTTTCTATAATTCATTTCTTACCGTAAGAGCTATCTAGCAAGAGATCTGATTTTGGCAATATTCGCGATATCATCTCTGCGACTATCAATAGGGGTTTCAAGAATCATTGGAACTGCTCGGATTCTGTCATCTCTAAGAAGTTCTCTAAAGCCCTCTTCCCCAATTCTACCCATTCCAATGTGCTCGTGCTTATCAATACCAGATCCTAGAGGACTACAGGAATCATTAAGGTGTAATATCGCCAACTTCTCAAATCCAAGGACCTTTTGGAATTCGTCAAGCGTCTTTCTAATTGCATTCCTATTCCTTAGATCATAACCTCTAGCAAAAGCATGACAGGTATCTAGACAAATTCCTACGCGATCTTTATTCGTTAGCTGATCCAGGATCTGTTGTAGCTCTTCAAACGTTGCTCCCATGCTGTTCTTTTGACCAGCTGTATTCTCCATTACAAGCATGACGTCGTTTTCTACAGCTCCGAGAGCTCGATTAATTGCTGAGACAAGTCTTTTCAAACCTACATCCATTCCTTCTCCCAGGTGACTCCCTGGATGAAAGACCAAATAGGGAATTGATAGACGTTCACATCGATGAAGCTCTGCTATCAAACTCGCAATAGATTTCTCATAGAAATCAGATTTGGGAGAGGATAAATTCGGAAGATATGGCAGATGAACAACTCCGTGAGCGATCTGATATTCTGTCGTCTTTCTCCTAAACTCTTTTACGCTTTGTTCTTCCAGTTCGGCAAAAGCCCAACCCCGCGGATTCCTAGTAAAAATCTGAAACACATCACATTCTTTTTCTTTCGCGCGATCTAAAGCTTTGTCGACCGAACCAGCTATGGAAACATGAATACCAACCTTTAGGTTCAAAACATATCCCTCAAAACTATCTCAGAATCTCATTTATCATTTAGGTGCCGGGAGGGGGTTTCGAACCCCCGACCTCCAGATTATGAGTGACGCCTTCTTTGTGGAGGCTGGCGCTCTAACCAGGCTGAGCTTTCGGCTAGATATCCCGGCCCCTTCCCGACATTATAGAATAGATACAGAAGATAATTTAAGTGAATCAACACCATCAAAAGTATAACGCAAGTACCTAACTCACTACGCGGACGAGCTTTGCCACACGATCCGATGGGCCAATCCTTACCACGTCATCTAACTTTATTCGGATACCTCGAATGTTTGTAGTAAGGCCATAAAGACGAGCATCTCCCCATCTGACAAGCTTAATTTCAATCTTAGCTCCATAACGCACCGTGTATCGAAGCGGTTGATGAGGATCTACATGGCCAGGAACATCGTTCTTTCTGCGCTGAGTAAAAGTTGGAAGAATATGACAAATTCCTATCTCTTCTTCACGAATCCGCGAAAACTTCTTCGTATCTAACTTTTTGGTACTAAGTAGCTTATCTAACGCAGAATAGTAACCAGTAGATCCAAGGGAAGTAGTTATGATTACACCGTTACTAATACTATAATCTATGAATGAAAAATCTCTATCAGATACTATTACCTTGTAGCGCAAACAATTACTATCAAGACCTCGCTCCAAGTACATATCCGTGAAAATATGACCTTTTTTTTGACCAGCTGAAACTCGAAGTCCCTTTTTCTCTTCGATTTTGTATTTACGTTCAGCGAGTTTCTCAAGGGTGACAGGAAGCTCACTAAGATACGTTTCAGCCATGTACGCCTTACTCCCTACCGCGTTTCTATTACCAACTCCTACCAAAAGAAGCGGTATCTTCAGAAGACGTAGATAATAATTGAAAACACCGTCTCCACCGACTACTACTGCAAAGTCAGGCTTATGGGTTGAATATTCAATTCCCGCCTTCGAAAGAATCTGTATAATTTTAGTGACGTCTATTTTAGAACCACGGGGATCGAGTTTCGCACAGGCCTTCAGTTTTCATTCACACTCCAACATCAAAGAAAAATAATTCAACAAATCAAACTTTTACACGTTAGTAACGCTGAATACCAAGACAGTGTTGTGCTAATGGACTAATAAAAAAATACTTAATCAGGATTTATACCATTGTGGCAGATCGTCTACTTGTACCGTTGTCGGAATTCCTCCAGCTCCATCATCTCCTTGAGTTTTTGAAAATAGAGACCCGTGGCAAAGGGCATTAAAGGAAGATTTCGATCTATTGCTTTGATAACATACGGTACTACTCGTCTAGAAGCTTTGAACTCGAACTTTAACGTTATAACTGGGTCGCGGATTACAGCAATGCTTTCTCGAAGCGCATCTGGAGAAATAGTCTTGGCGTCTGCTTCTACAGCTTGATACCATCTAGCAAGGATTTCTGGATCTAACCCATTCTTAATTTCCTCTATAGCCCCAATTAATTTTTCAAGAGTCCTTACTTCTATATCACTAGACAAAAATATCATCTACCATATCATACAGTTGATGTCAGATCCGAAGGAATCTTTCTCGGGATGTCTTCGAGCTCTGGTCTCTCAATACCAATGCCCACATTCTTCACCGCGGTTGGGTACAAGAGTTAGTCATGTTTTCAAGAGTGTAAACTCAAGATAACGCTAATGTAACTATGAGAATCATTTCGCGAGTGACACTCCTTTGAAATTATAGACTTGGATTTTTCATGTTTGGAGCTTAGGTATTATTTTCTAGCTCAGATCGCATTACAACAGTTTGAACGAAGCCTTAAATTGAATTCCACGAAGTAACAATGTTGGGAGTTCCCGGATGACGGAAGTTCAGGAAATTTTTAGAGAACCAGCAGAAACAACAGGATTTAAGATAATTGGAAAGTCTGTTATCAGGGTAGACTCTATAGAGAAAGTTACTGGCCAGACGATCTATGGGTTTGATTTTGAGTTACCAAGAATGTTACACGCAAAGCTCAAACGTAGCCATTTAGCACACGCTAAAATAATTTCTATTGATACTCAACAAGCCGAACAACTTCTAGGCGTTCGAGCTGTACTTACCCATAGAGATCTCCCCAATATTCTTCGTGGAGTAGCAATCAAGGATACTCCTATACTAGCATCAGATCGCGTACGCTATGTTGGAGACCCAATAGCAGCGGTAGCAGCTGATACAATAGAAATCGCTGAAGAAGCACTGGAACTAATCGAAGTGGAATACCAAGAGCTCCCCGCTGTCTTAGATCCCGAAGAAGCGCTATCCGAAAACCCACCAGTTATAATTCATCCAGATCTCCATAACTACAAGGCCGCAGCACTACATCCTGCTAGAGCGGTTTCACACCTACCAAATGCCTCTAACCTCTTCCAAGTTAGAAAAGGAAACGTAGAGGCGGGTTTCCATGAAGCAGATTTTGTTATCGAAAATCGTTACACCTCACACATGGCTCACCATTTCCATTTAGAACCAAACGTATCAGTCGCTAAAGTGGAAAGAAATGATCAGGTAACGATTTGGGAATCCACACAATGCCCTTATCAATTGAGACAGGAGATCTCTGAAGCTCTTCAAATCCCGACTGACAGAATTAGAGTTGTCGGTCCACATGTTGGCGGCGCATTTGGCAATAAGACTACGACTCATGTAGGCCCAATTACTGTCGCTCTTGCCAAAAGAACTGGTCGACCCGTACGACTTGGTTTGACCCGAGAAGAGACCTTCTCAACAACCCATGTACGGCATCCTTTCGTGATCTACATCAAAGACGGCGTCAAGAGTGACGGGACCGTCATAGCCAGAGAAATGAAGGTAATCTTGAACGGAGGTGCCTATTCAGGCGGCTTTGGCAACAATGTTACTAGATCATGCGTCACTGGAGCAACGATCTATGACATTGCTTCCTTCAAATTTGAGGCGTATCGGGTTTATACAAATCAGGTACAAGGAGGAGCGTTTAGAGGATTTGGTGCTGGTCAGGTTAGCTGGGCCGTTGAGGTTCAGATGGACAAGATAGCTGAGAAATTGGGCTTAGACCCACTTGAAATAAGGATGAAAAATCTTCTCCAAGAGGGAGATGTCAACGCGCTAGGAGAAAGAGTCTACCCTGTGGACTACAAAGGGCTGCTAAAAGAGGTTGGACTGACATTGGGGATGCAAAGAGGGGTCGGAAGCACACGTAACGGCCCTTGGTTGCAAGGCAAAGGTATAGCTATAGCACACAAATGGAGTCTAGCCCCAACTGCATCGTCTGCCTACGTCAAGTTAACTGATGAAGGGTCAGCAGAGGTTTGGACGAGCACAATCGATATGGGAACTGGCGCCCATACAATTTTGTCTCAAATTACAGCTGAGACTCTTAACCTAGCATTGGATAAAGTGAAAGTAGTGATGCCAGATACTATTCTGACACCATTTGCCGACGGAGGGTTCTCCACAAGACAGACGTATAACGACGGGAATGCTGTTCGATTAGCAGCTTTGGATTTAAGAGAACAGATCCTTGCGAAGGCTGCTCTCAAGATAGGTGCAAGAGCCGAGGACTTGGAGCTTCAGGGTGGTGAAGTCTACCACAAGGAAAAACCAAATCAAAGAGTCGCCCTTAGAGATTTGTTCGTTTGGAGCAAAACTAGGAGTGGGGGTTTCATGCCTGGACAGGATATTTTTGGTAGAGCAACCTGGCAACAAGAGGTGGGATCTTTAGACCCTGAAACTGGACAATGCTCCACAGAGCGTGCAGCCTCATTTTATGATGCAGTGGCTACCGGGGTAGAGCTCGAAGTAAATGAAGAAACAGGACAAATAAGAGTTCTAAAGATGATCCTGGGGACAGAGCCTGGCAGAGCTATTAATCCAAAGCTCTTGGAAGGACAGATAGAAGGAGGCGCCTATTTGGGCTACACTACAAGTCTCTACGAAGAACTTGTGTTGGAAAACGGTACAATAATGAATCCTGACTTGAAAGACTATAAGATCGCAGGTTCTCTTGATGTTCCGGCTCTGAAGACCATAATACTGGAGACTCCCTTCAACGACGGTCCTTATGGAGCCAAAGGAGTTGGGGAAGGAGGCGTTATATCGCCATCTCCAGCTATTGGCAACGCCGTCTTCGACGCCGTTGGCATTCGATTCCATGATTTACCTATAACTGCGGAAAAGATTATGAAGGAAATTCCGATCCGGGCCATTGGGAGGCCTACACAAACCTAAATCTTTTCGTTTTTCCTGGATATCTAGGCGGTAATGTTAGGCATTGAAGACAGACATTCTAATTATAGGTGGTGGCCTAGTAGGGCTATCAATCGCTTTCCACTTAGCCCGGTTTAGCACAAAAAAAATACTCGTCATCGATAGAACGAAATTAAACTACGGCTCGAGTACGAGGAATGCTAGTCATTTTCGCGTTCACTTCGGTGCTCCTGAAAACACACGTTTTGCAATAGAGGCCGTTAAGAGACTGAATGCCCTACCTTCTCTAACAGGATGGAATCCCATTGCTGCCCGTGATGGATATGTGTGGCTCATCTATCATGAAGAGCAATGGAAGTCCTTTGAGAAAGCAAATCGAATGTGGGAAAGTCTTGGGGTTTCTGGGGACTTGTTAGAAAGAGAGGAGGTAACGCGACGGTGGCCCTATCTTAACATGGATGGAATTATTGGTGGTTTCTACGGACCACAAAATGGACGAGGGCATCATGACTCAATAGCTTATGGTTTCTATCACGCAGCTTCTAGACTCGGCGTGAAGTTCCTTGAAAATACAGAGGTAATACGGATGAACGTTTCAGGATCTAAGATGAGGGGAGTAGATACAACTGCTACTTCACCCATTGAAGCAGAGACCGTGGTAGTAGCAGGGGGAGCATATACTGGGACGGTGATGAAAATGGCTGGGCTAAATGTCCCTGTAGAGCCCGAGCGCAGAGAAATCTGTGTAAGCGAGCCTGTGAAGTTTTTTTTGAAACCACTTACCATCAGTATGAAAGACGGTTTCTATGCAGGACAGATGGTTAGAGGAGAGATCGTGATGAGCATGGGCCTAAATCCCACAAAAGAATTTTCGCCTTTAGAAAATCGGATTGAATGGCTAAGAGCTATGTCACTTGCTGGAGTAAAGCTTATTCCAAGTTTCAGGAATCTCCGGATACTTCGTACTTGGTCTGGCTACTATGATATGTCTCCTGATCACAGTCAGATCATGGGTCGTGATCCGGCATGGCCTGAAGGACTTTTTGTTGCAAGTGGGTTCAGCGGTCACGGCTTCATGATGTCAACCTTCTCAGGAGAGCTGATGGCAAAACATATTCTCAAAAACCAAACACCTGATCTGATGAAACCTTTCTTACCTACACGTTTCAATGAAGGAAAGCTGATAAACGAAGCGTTGGTCATGTCACGCGTTCAAGAAGTAAATGAGTAGGACACAGAACCAGCTAAATCATATGACAATTTGGAATGCTTAATGATTTCTGTTAGTTTTTTGATTATTAAACACTCATCATGAATATTAAATAATTAATAATATTTATCAAGAAGTTTTACCAACTTGGTAACATGACATCAATAATTAGCATGTCTATGAATCATGACTTGCTCCAGAAAATCGATGCCCTAGTACGCGAACGAAGCTACTCAAGCCGGTCAGAAGCCATCAGGGATGCCATTCGTTCTTATCTTTCAGATCACGAGCTAAATGAGCTACATTCAGGAAACGTAACTGCAACTATTACTGCTATTTCTGGCCAGAAGAACCACATAGTTGACGAGCGATTAACGCGATTGAGACACGACTTCGACGAGATTGTTACCGGTAACTTTCACATACACTTGGCAGAGCCCTTCTGCGTTGAGATTTTTATTACCGAAGGACCAACGCATGAGGTTCTAAGCTTTGTTGCAAAAATCAAGGCTATGCGAGGTATCCAACAAGTCAGATATACCTTAGTACCTATAGACAAAAAATCCTGAAAGACTGCATAGACAGATACTGTTCGTCAATTTAGCTAATACACAGTCGCACAAATTCTAGCCGCATATGTCAAAGTACTCAATTAGACCGGGATTGTTGCATATACGGAAGGATCGTTAACACCGGCACCCTCAAAGGCGAGTTGTCTTCGCTTACAGTTGGAGCAGATGCCACAATGTACTGGCAAAGTTTTCCCTCCAACCTCTCTGAAAGTAGCACCTGCATAGCAACTATAGGTATATTCCCAGGGCACTCCGAGTTCTTCGCCTAATTTTACAACCATGTCTTTATCTTTGGTAATAAGAGGAGCTAAGAGTCTATAACCACCGTGGTGAGTGCACTGTTCAGCTAGCTCATTCATTTTCTCCATGAACTCAGGCGTATTATCTTTCATAGCCACAGGCGTTTCTCTCCTAATCCCAATATATACATCATAACGGCTTTTCTTTGAAATATAATACGACTCAGCATGTGCTAGAGCTACTAGAAGAAGGACGGCATTTCTACATGGATCCCACCACTTGAGGATTCGTTCTCTTGCCTTCTCAGGCCGCCAGAGATCATCCACCTTAGTTTCACCAATAATTTGATCAGAATGTGCAAGCACCGAAGTACTGATTTCTCCAAGCCACCGAAGGTCGATGATCTTGAGGGGTGCTGATAGAATCTCTGAAATCTTTCTGATACAAGATTCTTCATAATCATATGTCCTTTGTCCATAGTTGCAGAATACCAACTGATGTTCTGATGGTTTCACAATTTTACTTACATAGAAAGCCGTAGTGACAGAGTCGACGCCTCCAGAAATGGACGTTATTGCAGCTCTATTTTCTACACTCAATTACTATCTACTATCTTTGAAGTCTTTTTCTGATGTCAGAGATATCTCTAAAACAAATGGGCCCATACAGAGTCTCTGATGCTTATCGGATTTATGGGTTCTTAGATAGTTTTTCAATTAACGTTTCAAAAACCTAACCCAATTTTCTGTCTTTCTGATCAGCTGACAACGCATCTAGAATCCTCCGTTCAGCTTAAGTATCGGCAAAGGCAATCTAAAGTTAACGGACTAACACAACAATGACAAACAATCAACTCACCTGGATGATAGGTGGTTCTCAAGGAACAGGCGTCGACTCTTCCGCCTTACTTTTTGGCAGGGCTTGCACCTTAGGCGGGCTTTATGGCTACGGAAACCGAGAGTACTATTCTAACATTAAGGGTGAGCACAGCTATTTCATGGTACGAGTACACCAAAAGATCATACACTCTCCTCTCTCTAAGCCAGACCTTCTAGCAACATTTGATGCTGAGACCGTGATTCGGCATGCTCTGAGCGTGAATGTAGATGGAGGAATAATATACAATTCAGAGCTTTCAAATGTGAAACTTACAGACATACCAACTCTAGAACACCGAGTATTAGAAGATCTAGTGACATATTTGGATAATAATAAATTAGAACATTCCGTTAATGGAATACTTGAAGCATCAAGGAGGAACGGCGTTCACATCTATGCAATTCCATACGGCGACTTACTGAAAGAAGCAGCAAGTACACTGGGAGAACCGAAACTGAGTAATCTCACCAGAATGATGAATACAATGGCTGTGGCCGCTTCCTTTGGCCTTCTAGAATTTGATCTAAGTGTTCTAGACAGCGCAATAAGTCGAACATTTCATGGAAAATCAAAGATCATTCAACTAAATATGACAGTCGGAAAAAGTGCTTACGATTATGTTAAAGGAAAATATGCGAGCGGCTTTCAATATAAGCTGAAGAAAGTCCAGACGGAAGAAAAACGAGTTTTTCTGCAGGGCAACCAAGCAACGGCTCTCGGAAAGCTAGTGGGCGGTTGCAGAGTTCAGACATACTATCCAATTAGTCCTGCCAGTGACGAAAGCGACTATCTAGAGGCAAATCAAATACTCAAGATCAATCCCAGAAGATTAAGTGATAGTTCCAATGTGGAGAAAACGACCTACTTGGAAAAGAATGGGGGTTCGGTCTTAGTTCTCCAGACAGAAGACGAAACCGCTGCCATTACTGCTGCTATTGGTGCAGCTCTCTCCGGTGCTCGCTCTTCTACGTCAACATCTGGGCCTGGCTTCTGTCTTATGGTAGAGGGCATGGGCTGGGCAGGAATTAATGAGGTGCCTGTTGTCATTACCTATTATCAGCGCGGTGGTCCTAGCACTGGGATGCCCACAAGACAAGAACAGGGAGACCTACGATTTGCACTTCATGCCGGGCAGGGCGAATTTCCAAGAATAATTCTTGCCTCAGGGGACCAGAGAGAATGTTTCTACGACGCCGTTCATTCATTTAACTATGCTGAAAGATACCAGCTTCCTGTAATCCACCTAATTGACAAGACCCTAGCTAACAGTACCGCCACTTACCCTATGTTTGACCTCTCAGGGATAAGGATCGATAGAGGCGCTATAACCAATGGAGAAAATCTCAACAATCTTTCTTCTGGTGATAAGACATACAAGCGCTTTCTTTTCACAGAAGACGGTATTTCGCCCAGAACCCTCTTAGGCACGAAAGGAGGTGTCTTCTGGAATACTGGCGATGAACACGACGAATATGGACACATAACAGAAGACCCGGTCGTAAGAGTTAGGATGATGGATAAGCGAATGAAGAAGCTAGAAACAATCGATCACGAAGTTCCAATCCAGGAGCGTCTGACTCTTCATGGGAATGAAGAGTCAGATGTGACAATTGTTAGCTGGGGTTCGCCCAAGGGTGCGATAATTGATGCGATGGACGCTCTAAATGACGAAAACATTCACGTCAACTTCCTACAAATCCGTATGATAAATCCACTTCCATCAGAGAATATAATTAGCGTTCTGAGTCGGGCCAAAAAAACCATCGGGATCGAAATGAATTACTCAGCACAACTAGCAGGGTGGATACGAGAATCAACAGGAATAGCAATAGACCATCACGTCGTCAAATATAACGGGAGGCCAATTTCTCAAGATGAAGTCTGCGATTCAATAAAGAAACTGGTTAAGTATGACGCCCCGAAAAGACTGGTGCTGACACATGGCACTTAAGCTGACTGACCTGAAGACTTCAGTCCACAATGACTGGTGCCCCGGATGTGGAGACTTTGGGGTACTGAACGCGATCCAAATGTCTTTGGCTGAGATGGATTTAGAGCCCCATAGGGTAGCGGTATTTTCAGGAATAGGCTGTTCGGGGAAAATCCCTCACTATATCAATACCTATGGAATACATACTCTACATGGCCGAGTACTCCCATACGCAATTGGAGCTAAGCTTGCAGACCCCAGTCTCGAAGTAATCGCAGCGGGAGGAGATGGCGATGGCATGGGCATCGGTGCTGGACATATGGTTAACGCTGGAAGGAGAAACGTCGATATTTGTTATATAATGTTCGATAACGGGGTCTATGGCCTAACGAAGGGACAAGCTTCCCCTACACTGTCGCTCGGTCTGAAGACTAAATCTCTCTCAGGACCAAATATAAACGAAGCCATCAACCCAATTACTTTGGCAATGGCTTCTGGTTACACTTTCATAGCGCGTGGATATTCATACGATGTACGACAACTGAAAGAACTGATTAAGAAAGGAATCAATCACCGCGGTTCTGCTTTTATAAGCATACTCCAACCATGTCCTACCTATAACGACATTAACACGATGGAATGGCATGGTGGACAAGATCGGAAAGACCCCGCTACAGGTAAAGCCATGCCCCGGGTTTATAGAATTGAAGAGAAAGGCTACGATCCATCGATTCATTCAGGCGATGCTGATGAATTGAATAAGAAAATGCAAGAAGTGAACTCACTCGGGAACCAGCTAGGCGACGAAATACCGATTGGACTATTTTATAGTAATGAAACTATTCCAACATATGAAGAGCGTGTTGCTGAGCGACTCCCAAATTATTTGAAGACCCCTCCTGCAAAACAACAGGTGTCTGGTCCTAGTGGAGAGCCCGTTGCTGACATATCTGCACTTCTTGATAATCTGTGTATGACATAGAAGATCTTCTCTATTCTCTAAACTTCGTAATGCCTTCGCAGATTACCTCTACATTTCAACCAACTACGTGGAAACTGGCAAAAAACGTTCAGCTTAGCCGTTCTAGACGTTATTCTTGCCGTGAACTTTAATATTAAATTCTCTATGCTATATTATGAAAAAGTACGACTAGATGACGCAAACATCTGTACTCGTATCTAACTCAGAAAAGATGTTACAGGAGATATCAAAACTCAAGCGTCAACACGGGGCACTAATTCTGGCTCATAATTATCAAATTCCAGAGATTCACGACATCGCCGATCATGTTGATGACTCTCTGGGCCTCTCCCAAACGACAACCCGGGTAAACAACAAATTGATAATCTTCTGTGGTGTGCACTTTATGGCAGAGACCGCGTCAATTCTTTGTCCTGAGAAAAAAATCCTCATTCCGGATACGCGCGCCGGTTGTTCTCTTGCATCTTCCATCAACGTTGAAGAGCTAAGATTATGGAAGCGAAAGCACCCTAAAACCATAGTTGTATCTTACGTAAATACCACTGCAGATGTAAAAGCAGAAAGTGACTATTGTTGCACCTCGACTAATGCCATCAAAGTTATTGAGTCAATTTCAAAAGAGAAAGAGATTCTTTTTGTTCCAGATCTCTTCTTGGGATCCTATGTAGCTTCAAAGACAGGACGACGGTTACACCTTTGGCCTGGAGAATGCCATGTTCATGCTGGTATTCTTCCAGACGATATAATAACAAAACGAGCTATTTATCCTAATGCAGAGTTCCTGATCCACCCCGAATGCGGCTGTGGTAATTCCTCTCTTTACTATTTAGCTGAAGGCGATGTACCATTGAAGAACACTCATGTTTTATCTACAAGTAGAATGATATCTTATTCAAAGGAATCACCGGCAAAGGAGTTCATTATTGCTACTGAAACAGGAATTCTTCATCAGTTACGCAAGAGAAGTCCACAGAAATCATTCTATCCTGCAGCTGATGGCGCAATATGTCAATACATGAAGACAATTACCATCGATAAAGTACTCCATTCCCTTAAGAAGCAAGTATATGAAGTAAAAGTTTCACCTTCGATCGCAACAAAGGCTAAGGTTGCCATAGATAGAATGATGGAGCTGAACTGATAGGAGAAGTTGATTGAATACATTATCTACGTTGCATAACATCTTAGTTGAATTCAGCGACTTCAGTAGAATTCTAGATGGTGCGGTCGCCGGGATTTGAACCCGGGTCGTCAGCTTGGAAGGCCTACACGCCGTCGCCGACTTGATGTCCTAGGCCAGACTGGACGACGACCGCATTTTTGGCTGTTTGGAATCCTCGAAGCGTATCAACACTTGCATGAGTTTTAAGGATTTTTCACATCTGTTGACGTTTACAAGTTTGTGGAGAGTTCTTCTTAAGACAACTTGGCCAATGCAAGAAAGAGAATCTTCCTTCCGTTGGTTGTTTATCTTTTCATAAGGAGCTTGAAATTCGATATGTAATTATTTTAGGCCATTAATTTAAATGGCCTAAAATCCAGCTACAAGACATGACAAAGGTCGAAATTTCTGACGAGGATAAATATGCAGCTCATATGTTCTGGCCTCCATCTCCTGTAGTTCTGATCTCATCAATAGATCGTCAGGGACTTCCTAACGTGGCTCCATTCTCACTAAATCAATTCTACAGTTATATCTCTAGCTATCCACAGGTTATAGTAGTTGGGATCGGAGGCCACACAGGAAAAATCTCTCTCGGGAAAAAACAAAAACGCACGTACCTCAACATAGCCGAAGTTAAAGACTTCGTAGTTAACATTCCGTCTGAAGGAGATGTCGATAAGGTCTCTGCATTGTCAGTAGAAAAGGGACCATCATTTAACAAATTTGATGCTTCAGGGATGACCTCAATACCGTCACTGAAGGTCAAATCACCCTCAGTTAGAGAATGCAAAGCTCACTTCGAGTGTCAACTGATAAAGATTGATGATTATGGTGGTCAAACCGATCTTATTTTCGGTAGGATTGTAGCTCTTACTGCTGACGAAGAGATCTCAAAGCTACGTCTTGACGAAAGATTGCAAAGAATGAAACCTCTGTACTACTATGGATCTGGTCCCGGTAAGGGTCTATACTACTCAGTTGGCCGCGTTGTTGGTGAACGGGATGATTCAAGAAATACGTAGGTAGCAAAATCTACTAAGTTTCTCTATCACTATCTGAGTGCTTTTTCAATGTCATATATTGTCCGAGCGGTTACCACATGTGCCCCAAGGGATGAGGGATGGATTGATCTCTCGGAGGTTAGATAATTACTAATTCTGCTCGTGAAATGTCCCTTTGGAAAACCGCCAACAGCGATCATTGGTTTTTGACTTGAAATAACTTCTTGAGATAGTTGAGATCCAGAAATCAATTTTCCATGGGTAGTGAGTCCAATGACAACAGAAGGAGAAGTTTGCATAACTAGTTCTTCAAAAGTTTGAGACCGAATCTGAATTAGTCTAGATGAGTTAACTCCAGAGATTAGATCTTGTCTAGTGCTTTCTTCAAAAGCTTGCTCAATTAGTCCTGCGAAACGGTGGTAGCTTTTCGGTAATCTGATATTCTTGTCGAAGGCGATAACAAAATCGTTGTAAGTGTGAACGTAGATTTGAAGCTTAGCTGTGAAAAAGAGAGGCGTATCGTTGGCCTCTAACAAAGAAAAGTGGACCAGATCAGGCCTGCCACGTCGTTCAGCATCTTTGAGTTGTAGCATTCCACCATGATGAAAGCTCCGATCGAGTAGGACGTGATTTGGATTCTTTCGTTTCTTTCTAACATAACGTTGAATACTTGGCAATGACCACATTTCCCTTGGAAGAGTTTCTAGAGCAGCTTCAACTAACACAAAGATTAACTCCTCCAACTGGTTATCCTAACAAGATAATCGAGCGGTGCTTAATCAATGCGTGGGAGGAAAGCTAGATTAAGAGATTCGGCTAGACAACGCGTTGATATTCTTCTCACCAACTCTGTAGATTACGCTCATAGGGATATCATCATAGCAAGTAGACAGGCAGAAATTGCGAGAAGAATTTGCCTAAAATATAATCTCCGTCTTCCTTATGAGCAACGACGACTCTTCTGTCGTGGGTGTAAAAAATTGATAGTTCCTGGAATAAATTCTCGGATTCGAATTCACAATCACCCAAAATCACTGCTAACAACATGTATACGATGCGGACATATTTCACGAAAAATATTCTAAGGGCTATAATAATCCCAAAGTCTTTCTAACAGGTTAGACGAAGTTGGTCTCAGAAATCAATAATACCAATAATGATTACAGTCGGAACCCTTATGAGACCGAAGAAATTAGTTACTTCCGTTAGGGAAGACATTTGGCTACGGTACAAGACGTTCCCGCGAATATATTGATCAAGCGACTGGCCGAAGAACTTCGGCGCAAGTATCCACAAGTGAATAGTCCTGGATGGGCGAGCTATGTTAAGACGGGCTCTCATGTCCAACGCCCTCCCCAGGATAAAGATTGGTGGTACACTCGTTCTGCCTCTATTTTGCGCAAAATTTATCTCCATGGCCCTATCGGGCATACAGATCTTCGATCACAGTATGGAGGTAGCTGGAGAGTGAGCTACGCTGCGAAACACCATCGGAATGCAGGTGGTTCCGCAATAGCAGAAGTTCTTCAACAACTGGAAGGAGCGGGACTAGTTGCCAAAGAAGCTAGCAAAGGAAGGACGGTCACCTCTCGAGGAAGAAGCTTTCTTGATCGACTGAGTAACGAGATATTTAAAACACTGGCGAAAGTAGATCCTAGACTAGAGAAGTATTCATAACAACTTGCGAAATGGGTGCGAGGGTTACATAGTTGGAAACCACATCTGGAGCCGACAATCAGCCTCAGAGAAACGAAGAGGTAGAGAAACAACGTCTGATCAGAGAACAAATGCTTAGAGTTCTATTAACATCTGATGCTCGCGATCGACTTAACAACGTAAGGATTGTTAAACCAGAAATTGCCAAGAGCATAGAAAGTCAATTAATGCAACTAGCGAGTACAGGCCGTGTTAAGCGTCCGATTAACGACGACGAGCTTAAGGAGCTATTGTCCTCATTTCAACAACCAAAACGAGATTTCAAGATAAAGTGGGTGTAATAGAAATGACATCACGACTCCCCGGTGGCGTTAAGAAGAGACTCATGTCAAAAAATAGACAAAACTCTCCAGTCCCTACATGGGTTACTGTTCGGACGAAGCGGAAAGTGCGTACTAATCCAAAAAGAAGAATGTGGCGGCGGAAAAAGTTGAAGGTGA